>PPCM01000931.1_pt1 | contig 16450 bp, 9 predicted proteins | sample 1555541 | NCBI WGS metagenome assembly PPCM01 (sample SAMN05284479, study PRJNA326546) | Marine sediment metagenome, whole genome shotgun sequencing project. | isolation source: marine sediment | place: Germany: Wadden Sea | collected 2012-09-05 | reverse complement strand
TCGTCCCGATATAGAATGTGGAGAAAGCGGCGACAAGTAGATCGATATTCTTAATAAATTGACATTCAATCTGTTGAATAGAGAAGTGCTCTCCACGGTTTGTGGAATCGGCTGAAAAAGGGTCCGGTCAATTGGCGAGCTTTCGGTTTGTCGCCTGCTTTTTCGATTCCTTCCGGACGATACTGTAGGCAAAATGGGCGAAAATATCCCCATCGAGTTTTCCCGCCGCAACCTCTTCCTTGATGATGGCGAGAGCGGTCATGACGGGCATGGGGTCCTTGTAGGGGCGCCATGTGGTCAGTGCCTCGAACACGTCGATGATGGCAAGGGCCCGTGAAAAGGAGGATAGGTCCTCGGCCTTCTTCTTTCTGGGGTAGCCGGAGCCGTCGAGGCGTTCATGGTGTTCCAGGGCGCCCTTGGGCACCCTCTCGTCGAAACCGCAGTCCTTGATCATCACCCAGCTGTCCCGGGGGTGCTTTTTCACCACCTCGTACTCCTCGTCCGTGAGTTTTCTCGGCGCCTTGAGGATCTCGTCGGGGATGTTCACCTTGCCCACGTCGTGGAGCAGCCCCATAAGACCGAAAACCTTCATCTCGTCGGGTGGAAAACCCCGGTAATGGGCGTATCCCACGCAGAAGAGCATGACATTGGTGAGGTGGGTGTGGGTGGAAAAATCCTTGTCCGAGACCAGGGCGAGGTTCCGCATCACATCCGGATGGGCCACATACTCTTCCACGATGATGTCGATGGTTTCGGTGAGGTCCCCGAGAATTGCCGAACGGGGTTCGGAAAGGGTCAAGGCCAGTATCCTGTGAATGGCCTGTTTCGCCTTGGCGCCCTCTGCCTTGAGGGCGGTTTTGAGTTCACGGTTCGCCTTTTTCGTTCCCTGCCTCAGTATATTGATCCGGTCGGACAGGTAGATAAATAGCTGCTCGGGATGCCTTCCGTCGGCAAGGCGCACCTCGTCGAAGCGCTTGGCGGCGGGCTTGTAGAGTCCGTAACGGCCCTTTTTCAGATAAAAAACATCGACGTTCTCATACTTGATCATCAGATCGGGCCTGCTGACGATCTCGTACATCTCATCCTTTTTCATCATCCATCTCTTTCAAACCTGTTGATCTTTTTCGTTACACCTTCCAGGGAGGTTGCATCCCATAACGATCTTAACTGTTTGATCACAGGGTAAAAAAAGCCTCCCGGATAAAAGGCTATCGAGGGCCGGCATGCTGTATACGGGGCACATGCCGGGAGTATCCCTTTGCATCAAGCCGTTATTATACAGGGATAAGCCTCCGTATATCAACTTTTGTTACATCAATCCGAACACCGACTTTTGTGATATCAATCCCTACATCAATTTTTGTTACATCAAAAAGGTCGGGTATGCAAAAACAATTTGATTCCAGTGGTTATCTTGACCCGCGCCGGCCTTTTGGATATACCGACAGCAAGGGGGGAGCCGGTGCGTGGACGCGGCCCCGCCTATGAACATGATTAAACCGGCAACCCAATACGCAATCCTGTCGTGAAGCATGTGTCTGTTATCATGATGCATTTGGAGACAACCAGTTGTGCCTTTTAAATGCCGGGTTAATAATTCCGCATCCCTGATTGCCGGGGTAATAATGATTTTCAGATTTTTTGTAAGAATGGGGTCAATATGAATGTGTTACTCTTGCAGCTTCCGATTCCGCAGTTGAATTACGGGAGACAGACCGGCAATATTCCCCTCGGGGCGGCATGCCTGGCCCGGGCCGCGTCCGGACTCACCCATGTGGAGATTGAGATCCTTCCCGAGAGCGTGGTCTCCTATGTGGGGGATGCCGCTCTTATTGACCTGATCCTCCTGAAAGCGCCGGATCTCGTCGGTTTCACGGTCTTTAACTGGAATATCGAGCGATCCCTTTATATCGCCGGGGAACTGAAGAAGCGGATAAATGTGAAAACCGCCTTTGGCGGCCCGGAGGTCACAAAGGACAACCCCCTGATGGACAACCCCGCCGTTGATTATCGGGTTTATGGGGAGGGGGAAGCCCCGTTTCTCGGCTTGCTCAATGAGCTTTCCCCAGGGAAAACGAATCCGGTTCCGTCTTCCGGGGAGATCTTCCGTGCCGGTAAGAGCCCTTATCTTTACGATCTTCTCGAGCCCCATATCGAGGATATGATGCTCCTGGAGACCCTTCGCGGCTGCCCCTATAAATGCGGTTACTGCTATTACAATAAGGCCCGGGATCGGGTGGTGGCCGTGCCCGAGGAGATCGTTCTCGAAGGCGTGCAGTGGGCATTCGACAGGGGAATCTCCGAGGTGTTTCTCCTCGACCCGTCCCTTAATGCAAGACCCGGCCTGAGAGACTTTATCCGGAAAATCGAGGGGATCAACAGGGGAGGGCGGATGCGCTTTCTCAGCGAGATCCGCGCCGAGGGGATCGACCTTCCCCTTGCCGAGAGCATGGCAAGGGCCGGATTTTCGGAATTCGAGATCGGTCTCCAGAGTACAAATCCCGCTGCTTTAAAGGCCATGAACCGCCCCACCGACCTTGCCCGCTTCAAAGAGGGGGTGAGCAACCTGAAAAAAGTCGGGATCGAGCCCAAGATCGACCTGATCATAGGCCTTCCCGGGGACGACCCCGAAGGGTTCAGGCGCTCCGTGGATTTTGTTGCGGAAAACGGAATGTACGACGATGTGCAGGTATTTTTCCTCTCGGTGCTGCCCGGTACCGATTTCAGAAAAAGAAGCGGGGAGCTGGGATTGATCTTCCAGTCAAGGCCCCCCTATACGATCCTCGGAACCCCGTCCTTCGATGAAAACGACCTGCTGACATCCTTCTCCTACGCGGAAGAGGCCTTTGACCTTGCCCTCCAGCCCGAGCCGGACCTCGATCTTTCCCACAGGTTCGTGAGCGGCAATCCGCTTGTCGTGGAATCTCACATTCCCCTCGGCTCTCTAGGGCCGGTTATTTCAAAGCTTGTTCTCGAAAAGGAGATACCTTTCTCGGAGATTCGGGACAAGGCAAGGCGGCTGGCCCACCCCTATCAGGTCGTTGTCAAACCCACCCTTTCCCGGGCAAGTTATATCGCGGAGGTGCTGGCGATACTGTCGGCGGAGAATCCCCATACCCCCCTCGAGATTATCTACCTGGAGCCCGGCGGCGCTTTCGCGCCGGATGCCTTCGAGGATGCCCTCGGGCTTCACAGGCCCCTCTACCTGGACCTTGATCTTCCCGCCCTGGGTAGCCGAAGCGTGATTCACACCCTTGTTTCCCGGGAGGAACACCACAGGTTCGGCGGAATCATGAAACGACAGGTGTTCCTGTGGCAAAAGGAGAGTCCTCCGGACGATACGGACCTTTCGGAACTCTGCCACCTGGACGGGGTGCTCATGGACAGCGGGTTGCCGGCATCGGTTTGGGAAGCCTGGCAGGATCGGTATGCCCCCGTGCATTACGAGATTCCCCCTGTTTCCTTTTCCGATGTGGAACTTCAGCAGCGCTGGACAAAGCTGGTATCCCCCGGGGAATATTATTTCCAATCCTCTTGAGCCGGGAAGGATTGGTGCTTGTGAATCACTGAACACTGTGGTTGATTATACATCACTGATTTCTTGCAGGGGCATCGATTAACGGCATGAACAGCGGCCTGCCGGGCCGGGGCCTTCATCTATTCCAAGGAGAACAGTTGTGGCGGATTCAAGTAAAAACCTCGATCGGATGCGTAATCACGCGGCGGAAATATTCAGGGCGGGTATTTCCGCCGTGGAGCCTTTTGCCTGTGTGAAGGAAAACCTGCGCCTGGAGGAAAATGTTCTGGAGGTTGCAGGCAGGCAGTATGACCTCGATTCATTCAGGAATATTTACGTGACCGGAGCGGGGAAGGCGTCCGCGCCCATGGGCAAGGCCCTTGAGGAGATCCTTGGGGAGCGCATCACCGCCGGCATCATCAACGTGAAATACGGACACACGGCGGAACTTGGAAAGATTCGCCTCGTGGAAGCCGGGCATCCGGTGCCCGACGCGAACGGAGAGCAGGGCGCCGCCGAGATCATGGAGCTGGTAAAGGAAGCGGGGGAGAAGGATCTCGTGATCTGTCTGCTCTCGGGAGGGGGCTCCGCCCTCCTGCCCCTTTCGGCGGACGGCATCACCCTTTCGGACAAGCAGGAGACCGCCCGTCTTCTCCTTGCTGCGGGCGCAACGATCCATGAGATCAACGCCGTGAGAAAGCATACATCCGCCATCAAGGGGGGGCGCCTGGCAGCGGCCGCCCGGCCCGCGACGGTATTGTCGCTGATCCTCTCGGATGTGGTGGGGGACGACCTGGATGTGATCGCATCCGGACCCACCGTTCCGGATTCCAGCAGTTTCAGGGACTGCATCTCGGTGATCGAAAAATACCGGATCGGGCAAAAACTTCCCGAATCCGTTGTGGATCGCCTTATATCGGGAGCGTCGGGCCTTGTGGAGGAGACCCCCAAGCCCGGCGAAGGAATCTTCGACTCCGCCGAAAACCTTATCATCGGCAGCAATATCGCCGCCGTGACGGCGGCCCGTAAGATGGGGGGAAAGCTGGGTTATAATACCGTCGTGCTCTCCTCCATGATCGAGGGGGATACCGGGCAGGCGGCAAAGTTTCACGCGGCCTTGGCAAAAGAGGTACTCAATTCGGGCAACCCTGTGCCCCGCCCCGCCTGTATCCTCTCCGGGGGAGAGACCACCGTGGAGATCAGGGGAAAGGGTCTCGGCGGGCGAAACCAGGAGTTTTCCCTGGTGGCCGCCATGGAGATCGCCGGTGCCGGAGTTGTTCTGGTGCTCTGTGCCGGAACGGACGGTAACGACGGTCCCACGGATGCGGCCGGCGCCTTTGCCGACTCCCAAACCGTTGAAAGGGCCGCAGGGGCCGGTCTGGACCCCGGGGCATACCTTGCCGACAACGATTCGTATCATTTTTTCGATCAACTGGGAGACCTCTTCAAGCCGGGGCCCACCAACACCAACGTGATGGATATGCGGATCATGCTGATTCCCTGATCGGGTTTTGATGCTTTGTGAATTCATAAGGCATTGCCCGGAACAGGAGAACGGCTCCGCTTTCGATTTTAGATTCCAACAACACCGGGTAAATGGTTGAGTGCCGAGTTTGTGTGCGCAGTGCCCGTCTCAATAATTCAGAGAGAGCCCTTTGAATGGTTGGTTCCGCCGGACTCGAAGACAGTAAGGTTATGATATTTTCAAACGGGACTGCAATGAAGTTGGGATAGGGGAAATAACCAGGGGCGTGTTTCAGAGAGTCGACCGGCTTGTCGGGCTGTTGTTTCCTCTCATCGTTGTGTGTTTATTCCCAGTCCCCTAAATGATCATGAGGACTATAATGACGCCGGATTCTCCAAGAAAAATAGTAATAGAACCCACCACCCGCTGTAACTTCAAATGCGAAATGTGCGTGAAACAGGCGCCGGGGTGTAAAATAGAGGAGGGGGATCTCTCGGGCGCCCTGTTCGACAGGCTCAAGACCATGATACCCGGGGCCGAATCTGTGATCTTCACGGGCATCGGAGAACCCCTGATGCATTCCGGCCTGGAGGACTGTATCGCTTATACCCGTGAGAATATGTCGCCCACGGGCAGGACCGGTTTCCAGACAAACGGAAAACTCCTCACCCCCAAAAGAGCCGAGTCCGTGTTGGCGGCGGGTACCGATATAATATGCATTTCCGTTGATTCGACTGTTCCGGGGCAGTTCCGTGATGTGAGAAAAGGGGGAGAACTCGCGGACGTGGAAAATGCATTTGCCGCCGTGAAAACAGCAAAAAAGAGGATTCGGGGAGCGGCGGTCCGCACCGGGGTGGAGTTCGTTCTTATGAAAAAGAACCTCGACGCGCTGCCCGACGTGGTCGACTGGGCCGAAGAGCAGGGGGCCGAGTTTGTCATGGTCACCCACCTGACCCCCTATGATACGGTGCATGACGCCGAACCCGCTTACATCGAAAACTCTTACGGTGCACGTGCTTTGTTTGACGAATGGGCGGCAAAAGCCGGGAGCAACGGGCTTGATATCAACGACTACGAGAAGGTGCTCTGGAACTATAACAAAACCCCGGATCAAAAGGCCTTGGTGGAATTGGTGCAAGCCATGAAAAAGGATGCCTCCGGGCGGGATCTTTTTGTGGATATTTCAAGACTTCTCCGCGAGGACACCTCTTACAACAAGAGGCTTGGGGATACGTTTGACAGGGCGAAACAGATCGCGGAAAGTAAAGGCATCGAGTTGATACTGCCGGAAATGCGTCCCGACAATGAGCGGTACTGCCGGTTCGTGGAGGAAGATGTCCTGTTCGTGACCTGGAACGGAGATATCTCCCCCTGTTACTTTCTATGGCACCGGTATGCCTGCATGCGCGAAGGGTTCACGAAAGAGGTGACGCCCGTCTTCTTTGGAAACGCAATGGAAGAGAAGCCGCTGGAAATATGGAACTCCGCCGCCTTTGCCGATTACAGGGAAAAGGTGAAACGCTACGACTATCCCCTTTGCGCCAACTGCTGCTTTACCCCGTGCAGCTATATTCTCGATGCACCGTTCGAACAGGATTGCTACACCATCGATGTGCCTTGCTGCGATTGTCAATGGTGTCAGGGATTGCTTAACTGTTTGCTTTGAAAGTAAATTCGGTGGGTGCCGAAGGATCGCCTTCATAAATAAAATATCGGCCTTCGACACTGTCAAACAGCCGATAAGTAACCGGCTGCAAAAAAGAACTTGATGTCGAAAAGGACAAGCGCCCCAGAGCATCCCCGGCAACCGTTGCCCTTTCACCAGAAACGACTTGGAAATATACTGATAATGTTGTCCTTGTTCATGTCCGGGCCAATGATTTTTCGGCGGTCATTTGCAGTGGGATTGCCGGGTCGGCCTGTTGGTGTCACGGGCTGTGGGCCGGGGAGTGACAAGGATCGGGTGGTTTAAATTGATATTGACTTTACTATTCTATATCGCCTATGATGATTTCCATCCAAGCTCAATAAAGCGATTTTAGTAACTTATCAAGTCAAAGCCAAACCTGCTGCGAAACAGGGACGGAAAGCCACGGATCTCATGGGGAGACAGCCGGGTTGCCTTGGGAAACCAAGGAGATGATGACGATGAAAAAACTGTTGACTGGTATTTTAGTAACCTTTTGTTTCGTATCCATTTCAGTTGCCGCCCCCCTTACATTTACCGATACGACCCTTTTTACCGCTGATGGTACCGACGCACCGGGAGATTATATTGCGCACGGTGGCGGAGATGTAAATTTAATAGGTGACAACAATTTGTTGGGAATTGCCGATTACGTTTCCTGGAACCACCGGTTTGATTTTGATCCCGCTGCAAAAGAGGTGCTCGGAGGGCGTCTCGATCTTTACCTCAGAGACGACACTGAAGTTGTGTGGGGGTTTGATATCGAGACGTTTTTGCCGGAACTTGGGGGAGGATGGGCCGAAGATTCCACCTGGGATCTGGGGGAAATCGATACCGGCTTAAATACTTATAATGTTTCCGGCGCGTTTCTTGCCGATGGGTTGTTCCAGGTAACGGTTGCTTCAATTGTAGGTGATTTTTACTTGGATAAATCCATTTTGTCCGTTACATATGAACCCGTCGCCGAACCCGATACGGACCCCATCGGCAACCCTGTTCCCGAACCTTCCACCATGATCCTCCTTGGTTGCGGCCTTGCGGGACTCGTTGGACTCGGCAGGAAAAAGTTCCGAAAGTAAGCGTCTATATTTTTTGAACATCAAGGCAGGGTCTTCGGACTCTGCCTTTTTTTTTCGGCCAAACCCATTCACTTTTCGAACTTCTCGACCGGATCAAGATACCGATTTTCCGGCAACACCCGGCTTTTTCACCTCCACGATAAAAAAATGCTAGGTTTTCAGATTAAGTTATGTAATGATATACCCATGCTGAAACAGCCCTCGGGAAAGAAACAAGCGCGCGGGAAAGCAAACATGATGTCCCTGTATATGGCCGTCGGTCCGGTTGTTGACCACGGCCGGGTGAGTTCGAGAAGCCCCCCGTTCAATCCAACCTGGAATACAGCTGAAAATCGATCCGTGTGAAAGGAGCCCCATGGCCCTGTATGATGAAGCGTTAAATAAAGACAACTGCGGCTTCGGAATGCTTGCCCATATGGAGGGAAAGCCAAGCCACGGCCTGGTGCGAACGGCGATCTCCTCCCTGGCCCGCATGGCCCATCGCGGCGCCGTGGGAGCGGACGGCAGGACAGGAGACGGGTGTGGATTGCTCCTGCAAAAACCAGATACCTTTTTCCGGGCAATTGCAAGGGAATCGGGGTGGAACCTGGGCGGCAGGTATGCGGTGGGCATGGTGTTTTTAAGCCGGGACCCCGAAAAGGCACTTGCCGCGAAGGAGATCGTCGACAGGGAGCTGATACGTGAGACCCTCGGTGTCGTGGGCTGGCGGGAGGTTCCCGTTGACGAGAGGGTGCTCGGCAGGCTGGCCGGAGAGACCATGCCCGCCATTGCCCAGGTGATTGTCAACGCGCCCTTCGGCTGGGGCTCGAAGGATCTTGAGCGGCGTCTCTATATGGCGCGGCGCAGGATAGAGAAAAAAATCACCGACGACCCGGATTTTTATATCGCAAGCCTCTCGAATCTGGTCGTGGTCTACAAGGGGCTCTGCCGTCCCGAGGACCTGCCGCGATTCTATACCGATCTGGCGGATTTAAGGATGGAATCCGCCATTTGCCTCTTCCACCAGCGCTTTTCCACCAACACCCTGCCCAGGTGGCCCCTTGCCCAGCCCTTTCGCTACCTCGCCCATAACGGAGAGATCAACACCGTCACCGGCAACAGGGAGTGGGCAAGGGCAAGGGCCTATAAGTTCAAGTCGCCCGTGCTGCCGGACATGGCCGATGCCGCGCCTTTCGTGAATGAAGCAGGATCCGACTCCTCGGCCCTGGACAATATGCTGGAGCTCTTCCTGGCCGGGGGAATGGATCTTTTCCGTGCCTTCAGGCTGCTGATTCCCCCGGCATGGCAGCATCATCCCGATATGGATGAAGATCTCCGGGCGTTTTACGATTTCAACTCCATGCATATGGAACCCTGGGACGGCCCAGCCGGTATCGTCATGAGCGACGGGCGCTTCGCGGCCTGCGGCCTTGATCGAAACGGGCTCCGTCCAGCGAGGTACGTGATCACCCGGGACAGGCTGATCACCCTGGCATCCGAGGTGGGGATCTGGGATTATGCGCCGGGCGAGGTGGTGGAAAAGGGAAGGGTCGCCCCCGGTGAACTTCTTGTTGTCGATACATTGACGGGAAAACGGTGGACGGCATGGGAGATTGACCGGGAGCTGAAATCCCGGCATCCCTACGGGAAGTGGATGGAAAACTGTTGCCGGCATCTGGTGGGCCTGGAACCGGGAGGCCTTCCGCCGGTTTCCGCACTTGACCGGGATACCCTGCTTCTGTATCAGAAACTTTTCGCCTGCAGCAACGAGGAGGTGGAACAGGTCCTGAGGGTCCTTGGGGAGACCGGCCGGGAGCCCATCACCTCCATGGGGGACGATGCCGCGCCGGCCGTCTTGTCCCGGCGGATCAGAAGCCTCTACGATTACTTTCGTCAGATGTTTGCCCAGGTGACCAATCCCCCCATCGATCCCCTGCGCGAAAAGCATGTGATGTCCCTTGCCACCTGCGTGGGCCGGGAGCGCAATGTCTTCAATGAAACCCAGGAGCATGCCTACCGCGTTCTCTTTCAGTCGCCGGTGCTTTTGGGGAGCGATCTTGCGCGGCTTCTTGCCCTTGACCCGAAGTACTATAAGCATTCGGTCATCGATCTGAGCTACACAAGGGAAACGGGGCTGAAACGGGCGATCGAGGAGCTCCGCGTTCGGGCAATGGAAGAGGTCAAGGGAAGAGTCGTGCTTCTGGTTCTTTCGGACCGCAATATCTCGGAAGAGACCTTGACGGTGCCCGCAGCCATGGCCGTGGGGGCCGTTCAGCGAACCCTGGTGGAGAACAATCTGCGCTGTGACGCGAATATCATCGTTGAAACGGCAAGTGTTCGGGATGCCCATCATTTCGCGGTTCTGCTGGGGCTCGGGGCAACCGCCGTGTATCCCTATCTCGCTTACGAGGCCATCCGTGATCTGGTGGACAACGACTGCATCGGGGTGAGCCGTGCGGAGGCGGAGGAGAACTTTCGGAAGGGAATCGACAAGGGACTCCTGAAGATCCTCTCCAAGATGGGGATTTCGACCATCTCCTCGTATCGCTGCTCACGACTCTTCGAGGCCGTCGGGCTTTCGGGGGAGGTGACGGATCTCTGCTTCAAGGGCATTGCAAGCAGAATCGGAGGTGCCGATTTCGACGACTTCCAGAAGGAGCAGGAGGCGTTGTCGCGTCTTGCCTGGAAAAAGCGGCATCACCCACTGCCGCGCGGGGGCCTGTTCAACTATATCCATGGGGAGGAGTACCACGCCTATAATCCGGATGTGGTTCTTTCTCTTCAAAGGGCCGTGGAGTCTGGAAATTACGGCGATTATGGGCGTTATGCCGCCTTTGTGAACAACCGGCCGGCGGCCGCCCTCAGGGATCTGTTCAGGTTGAAAGTAAGCGGGGAGCCCATTCCGGTCGGGGCGGTTGAGGCCGAGGACACCTTTTATAAGCGCTTTGATTCGGCCGCCATGTCCATCGGCGCGTTGAGCCCCGAGGCCCACGAGACCCTGGCCGTCGCCATGAACCGGCTGGGCGGTTTTTCCAACAGCGGAGAGGGCGGAGAGGACCCTTCGCGCTACAACACGGAGCGGGTGTCGAAGATAAAGCAGATCGCCTCGGGCCGCTTCGGCGTCACCCCGGAGTATTTGATTAACGCGGAGGTTCTACAGATCAAGATGGCCCAGGGCGCCAAACCCGGCGAGGGCGGGCAGCTTCCCGGACACAAGGTCTCGGAGCGGATCGCGAAGCTTAGGTATTCCATTCCGGGGGTCACCCTGATCTCTCCGCCGCCCCATCACGATATCTACTCCATCGAGGATCTGGCGCAGCTTATCTTCGATTTAAAGCAGGTGAACCCAAAGGCATTGGTGAGCGTCAAGCTGGTATCGGAGCCGGGGGTGGGGACCATCGCAACGGGTGTCGTGAAGGCCTATGCCGATCTGATCACCATCTCGGGGTATGACGGCGGCACCGGGGCAAGCCCCCTGACGTCGGTAAAATATGCCGGAAGCCCATGGGAGCTGGGCCTTGCCGAGACCCAGCAGGCCCTGGTTGCAAACGGCCTCAGGCACAAGGTGCGCCTGCAGGTGGACGGCGGTTTGAAAACGGGCCTCGATATCGTGAAGGCCGCGATTCTGGGCGCGGAAAGCTTCGGCTTTGGAACCGGTCCCTTGATCGCCCTGGGCTGCAAGTTCCTGCGCATCTGCCACCTCAACAACTGCGCCACCGGCGTTGCCACCCAGGACGGGACCCTGAGAAAGCACCATTTCAAGGGAACGCCCGAAAAGGTGATGAACTACTTCAGGTTCATGGTGAGGGAAACCCGCGAGATCATGGCCGGGCTGGGGGTTTCCAGTCTTACCGACCTTATCGGAAGGACGGATCTCCTGGAAGAGATCGATGGGCTAACCGGCCGCAGGCAAAAACTCGACCTGTCGGATATCCTGGCGCCCGTGAAAGCGCCTGCCGGCAGCGGCCTGTTTTACAGGGAGCCCAACACCCCCGTGGACCGGGGTGAACTGAACCTGCGCCTGAAAGATCGCTTCGAAGGGGCCGTAAAACTGATGGAAGGCGGTAACGGGCGCTTTCCCATCCGTAACTCCGACCGTTCGGTGGGCGCGCTTCTTTCCGGCGAAATCGCGTTACGGCACGGAAACAACGGTATGGAATCCGCCCCTGTCGAACTTGAATTCGAAGGCACTGCGGGTCAGAGTTTTGGTGCGTGGAATGCGGGCGGGCTCCATATGACCCTGGCGGGGGATGCCAACGATTATGTGGGCAAGGGGATGGCGGGAGGCAGGCTTGTGATCCGGCCGCCCCTCGGGGTGTCCTACAGGTCCTTTGATGCGGTGATTATCGGAAATACCTGCCTCTACGGCGCCACGGGGGGCGTTCTGTATGCCGCAGGCATGGCGGGAGAACGTTTTGCGGTTAGAAACTCCGGCGCAAGGGCGGTTGTGGAGGGCGTCGGGGACAACGGCTGCGAGTATATGACGGGGGGCATCGTCACCATACTCGGCCCCATCGGCGTTAATTTCGGCGCCGGCATGACGGGAGGCTTTGCCTATCTCCTGGATGAAAACAACCTCGTTTCATTAAGAACCAATCCCGAGCTGGTCGAGGCCCTTCCCCTGGAGGAGTTGCCCGTGCTCCGGGAACACCTCAGGGGCATCGTCAATGCCCATCTGGAGGCAACCGGCAGTCACCGGGCAGAGCGGATTCTCGCCGGCTTCGACGAACACTACAGCGCCTTGTTCAAGCTGGTCAAACCAAGGACAACGGACGTGGCAACATTGCTGGGCCGAAAGGGGAACTCTCCCAGCGAAACCCTGGCCGACAACTATTAAAGCTCTAACGTCCCCACTCTCGAGCGGCGGGAAACACAGGAAAAGGGGACGGATGAGGGTAAAGGGGACTGGAGGTGTTCTGTTTGCAAGCCGCTGAATTGTAATGGTTTAAACCTGGAAAACAAGAGAAACAGTTTTCTCGGCTCCGAGACTCAATGAAAAAAAATGGAATCTTACATAATACAAATCCGGTCAAAAACCACTTGAAATATTGTAAGATATCGAACGGTAAGCCCGAAGCATTGTTTCATAGCTTTACAGGAATACTGCTTGTCGAGTAACCTTCGTACACATTAGTAACGGAAGTTTTCTTTCTGTTGTGCGAATAATTCTGAAATTATTGATAAAATGTATAGTCGGCGAACAAGGGACCTGTTTTCCGACAATGATCTGGAAGAATTACAAAAAGCCGGTCCCCCTTTTTTACTCCTTCATACTTGGGTTAGGATTGAATAAATGAACCGGAATTTATACCAGTTTCTTGAAGTCGACCGCGTGGATCCCCGGAAAAAAACGATCCGGCGGCGAAAACACGAGTTCGTGGAAATTTACGATCCTTTCAGGAAAACCCAGGTCCAGATGCAGGCGGACCGCTGTTTGAATTGCGGCAATCCCTATTGCGAGTGGAAATGCCCGGTTCACAACTACATCCCGGACTGGCTGCGCCTTGCCAACGAGGGCAGGATAGTGGAGGCCGCAGAACTCTGCCACCTGACCAACAGCCTGCCCGAGGTCTGCGGCAGGATCTGCCCCCAGGACCGCCTGTGCGAAGGCGCCTGCACCATCCATGCGGGGTTCGGCGCGGTGACCATCGGCAATATCGAAAAGTATATCGTGGATACCGCCTTTGATATGGGGTGGCGGCCCGATCTGTCCGGGGTCGAGATGACGGATTTCACGGTTGCCGTGGTGGGGGCGGGGCCGGCGGGCCTTGCCTGTGCCGATGTGCTCATTCGAAACGGGGTAAGGCCCGTGGTCTTTGACCGGCACTACGAGATCGGAGGGCTGCTTACCTTTGGAATTCCTGCCTTCAAGCTTGAGAAATCCGTTATGAAAAGGCGGCGCGAGATTTTCACGGAGATGGGCATCGAGTTCAGGCTGGGGGTCGAGGTTGGAAGCGATGTTCCCTTTGAACGGCTCACGGCGGACCACGACGCGGTATTTCTGGGATTGGGTACCTACGATTATATTCGGGGCGGTTTCGACAACGAGGATGCCCCCGGCGTATACGATGCCTTGCCCTATCTGATCGCCAACGCGGACAGTCTTGCGGGTGTTTGTCGAACGGCCTATCCCCATGTGAGCATGAACGGCAAGCGGGTGATTGTACTGGGGGGCGGGGACACCGCGATGGACTGTTTGCGCACGGCCGTTCGCCAGGGCGCCTCCGACGTGGTCTGTGTTTATCGCAGGGACCGGGAAAACATGCCGGGTTCCCCCCGGGAGGTGAGAAATGCAGAGGACGAGGGCGTCCGTTTTCTCTGGAACCTCCAGCCCGTTTCCCTGAAGGTGGGGGAAAACGGCGAGATTACGGGAGTGGAGGTGATCTCCACGGCCCTGGGGGAGCCCGGCGACAAAGGGCGAAGAAGGCCGGAACCGGTGCCCGGAACCGAAAAGATCCTGGATGCGGATGCGGTGATCCAGGCCTTCGGGTTCAGGCCGAATTTGCCTCCATGGCTTGGGGAAAACAATATTACCTTGAACGAAAAGACCCTTATCGAAGCTCCCGGATCAGCCGCCTTTGCCCACCAGACCACCAATGAAAAGGTCTTTGCCGGAGGGGATGCGGTGCGCGGTTCGGACCTGGTGGTTACGGCAATCGCAGAGGGCAGGGCGGCGGCACGGGGTATATTGGATTTTCTAGGCGTATAAAACACATGCCGGCCCGCGAGTGGCCGTTTATCCGAAAAGAAACTCATTCATTTATCCTTTGTTCGGTGTGACGAGATCCGGGAATCGGATTTCGCGGTGGCGCCGATATCGGAAGGAGGGAGTGGCGGCAACGAAGTATTTCGGATTGCCTTGGTATGGTATAACTTCCCGGGGGGCGGGCTTTCACGGAGATGGTAGGTGCATTATTGTCTTCGAAAAAAAACTATCAATTATTATTGATTTACTCTCATTAATCTGCATAAGATATTTCACTGTAGAAATTTCCAAACTATCCATGATGATAAGTCAAAAGCCAAACCTGTTGTAAAACGGGGACGGAAAGCCACGGGTCGTATATGACAGCCGGGTTGCCTGACTATTGGGCAATCCGGCTTTTTTTGTCGTGGCGGCAACGGGCTGATCGGTAAAAAAGAGAATAAACAGAGGAGGTAATGATGAGCGTATCGACCGGGGTGGAGCGTGTTTTATTGGTTGCCTGTGCAGTGATCTTTGCGTGGGTTGGAACCTCTCGAGCGGAGGAACTCGTGTTTTCGGACGATTTCTCCGCAGGTTTGGCCGCAAACTGGACAATCGGAACGAATACGGCCGTTAGCGATGAAGCGGCCGTAAAAGTGCAGGATGGTCGTGTGGAGTGGTTCCAGGGACACGATTACATAGAAAGCGTCCTCTCCTTTGAAGGGCCGCTGCGTGTGGAGGTGGACCTGGAACGTACCCTGGCCAGCGACGCCTGCAGGGACTTTACCATTGAACTTGCGGGAGTCGAAGAGCTCTCCGGGGTGCTTCGACTCCAGTACGGAAATATAAAAAAGGATACGGTAAACCTGGGTGCCGCCCCTTTTCTGGACAGCAACGACAGGGGGTTTGAAGGCGTATGCGTGGAAGACGAGACGGGATACATGGCGGAGATGGATACCCTCTCTCCCCATAAGGGCACGGCAACGCTGACCTACAAGGACGGGAAGGTTCAATTTTCCTATACCAATTTTGAGGGCGGCAAAGTCGAGACGCCGTGGAAACAGGCCGGTACACTTCCGGCTTCGAAAGTCCGTATCTGGTCCTCAACAAAGTTTCGGTTCGTGGATGCCGTTCGAGTGTACGCTTCCGCCGCGTCCGAAGGCAATACGGGAAACGGCGGGTGTGGTGTCGTTAATATGGAAAATTACACTATTTCACTACCCTGTATTATGATCGACGGGGTTCCCCATCAGCTTGACCTGCTCTATGATCCGTCCATTCCAGGCGGGCATTACTGGATGCTGGATGTGGCCTCCCTTAAACCTTCCGAAGGCTCTTCCGAAGACTCTTCAGGAGACCAGGAAGGAGATAACGGTGGTGGAACCTGCAACGGCTCGGATATTGTCCTTAGCGTGGAAGGGCGAACGGAATCCCTTTCCCTTATGTCCTTTGAGGGATTCGAAGTGGGAGGGGACGGTTTTTATACCTGTTTCTGGAACGGCGGTGAAAGCGGGGGGGAGTTTCAGTTGGGCATCACGGGTCTTTCGGGGCCGGGGGCCGGTTCGACTTACGTCATGAGCAACACCGACCCATCCCATATGTCGTTGGTTTGGGATGGAAATGCGTATTTTCCCGAAGATTTTACGATCAATATAACCGAGTGGGAAGGTGCCGGCGGATTTGCCCGGGGAACATTTTCGGCGACGCTTATAAACGGACCGCTCGCAAAAAGCATTACACTGACGGATGTGGAATTTTGTGTTCCCGTGGTGGATTAAACGATCTGCACTCCATAACCGGCAAGTCAATGAAACAACGGGTGACCACGCGCGGATGAGGAAGACGAAATGTCCTTCGGCGGGGCTGACCGGACGCCTCGCCGCAGGGTGGGATAGGTTTCCATATAACGGTTGCTTCCGGAAGTACTTCAAAAGGGGGGGGCGGATGAAAAAAACACTGATTCTGTTACTTGTGATGACGACCGCTTTCATGCTGAACACACCCGTTCTAGCACATCGAAGCGAAGGGCTGCTGGCAT
>PPCM01000930.1_pt1 | contig 16482 bp, 11 predicted proteins | sample 1555541 | NCBI WGS metagenome assembly PPCM01 (sample SAMN05284479, study PRJNA326546) | Marine sediment metagenome, whole genome shotgun sequencing project. | isolation source: marine sediment | place: Germany: Wadden Sea | collected 2012-09-05 | reverse complement strand
CTGAAATAATGGATGTTTGCCCAGAAATATTAACAGATTCAGTTATATTTTCTTCAAAAGAAATGTTATATAAGTTTTTCAATCGAACATTTTCTGCATAAACTGAAACTTTTAAAACTTCACCTTCTTCGATTGACTTTGTAGATAAATCTTTTGAAATAATTAAATCTTTAATAGGTTCAAGACGTAAAATATAATCATCATTAAATCCATAAGAATTACCAAATTCTGAATTAAAAGTCATGTTTAAAATCATATCTACATTCTTAAATGAAGTTATATTTGGTCCAACCATATCAATTGTTCCAACTTTTTTAGAAGCACCATTAACCATATTTTCAATTTTAAATTCACTTATATTTTCATTAACTTTATCATTAAATTTGATATTAATATCAGACATATCCATCTGATCATAAGTGTTTTCTAAATAAATATGTAATTTAGCATTTTGAAATGATTCAATTTTTTTTATACCTTCACTATCGAACTCATTTAATGATGAATCAATTGCATTTTCATCAGGAATTAATAATAATCTAAATATTGGATCTTTAGTTTGAATATCAAGTTTAAATATTTCTTCATAATTGAAATTAATTCCATCAATTTCTAATTCGTATTTATATTTAATTTCATTTTCACCTTCTGTTTTAGCACGAAGTACAAATTCAAAAGTTTTTGAATCTAAACCGTCTAACTCAGATGAATAAGAGTAAATGTTTTTTGATTTTTCAATAAAATCAGAATCAGGTTCATCAATGATTAAGCCTTCAGTAAAAATTATAGTAACATCATTAATTTGAATATCTTGATCATAATTATTTTGAAATTTAGAATTATATTCAATAAAATCGCCTATAAAAAATTCAGTTACATTATAATTATTACTTATAGATATAGGAGTCTTAACTGTAAAAGAATCATCTTCAGAAATTTCCTTGTACACAAAACCATCAAAATATTTTAAATTATATTTTAACTCAAAATCATCAATATTTACAACTTCAATAGATATTGATAATTCTTTTTCAGAATCTTCATTAATCATCCCAGTCCAAGTAAAAGAATTATTTTCATCTTTTGTAAAATCACCTAAACTAGACACTCGTACATTTTCAGGTAAAATCACTTGAAATGTTGTATCAATAGAATCTAATTCACCAGTATTAGGAATTATAAAATCACAATCTATATCATCTCCAATTTCTAAGTTATATTCTTCACAAGAAGATTGAATAGATAAAATAGGGAATATTTTGTAAAAGCTTACTTCAAACTTATATTCATCTCTTTCAGAATCAAACACAGCGTCGTCTAGACAAACTTTTATGTTATTAGATAATTCACAATAACCTTTTTCTAAAATAAAAGAATTTGATTCTTGACGAACAGATATTTTATTTTGATAATAAACCATACGAAAATCTAAACCATTAACTTCGACAACATTATCATTAGATTCAAAATACCATGAATTTGAAATTAATTCTGTTGATGCACTTATAGTACCAACTAATAAAATTGATAATAATACAAAAGTTAATAATTTAAAAATATTATTCTTGAACATTTTGAGTATCTACTTCATCAATTACATATTCAAACACTTTCTTAGGACTCATACTTAAGATACTAAAAGTAATAGTTTCTGGTTCAACAGAAATACCACCATCTTTAAATTCACTAAATAAATGCTTCAATGCATCACCTTGATCATCAGAAATCATTCCAATAAACATTGCTGCACTCATATATGCTTTTAATTCAGCATCTGATGTTGCAAATTCACTAATTTGATTTTCTAACTCAGATCTGAATAAATCTTTATTTTGTAATTTAATCATTTCTTTAAATTCAACAATATCAAATTCATCGTTTTTATTTAAACTATTTAACTCATCTTCAGATAATTGGTTTTCAAGTTCGATTGAATCAATCATTGAAGTAATTAATTTTTCAGTAGGATTTTCACTTTTTAATAAATCAATTAAGTTTGATTTTTTTAAAGTATAACCTTGAACTTTTGCTTCTTCAAAAGGAGCAGTTTCAAAAGTGGATAAACTAATTTTGAAAATTTTAAAAATAGGTTTGTTCAAATCATATAATTTATGAATTTTATCAATATCGTAATCAGTAATTAATAATTCATTTATGGAATTTAGCTCAATATCATTCAATGCAATTAATTTATCATCTTGTTCTTCACCAGATGGATTAAAAACAAAACCTGCAATAATTTGATCAACATCATTAACTAATACTAAACTTGGATCTTCAATTAATCTTGATTGAATTTCAGTTATATCTTTGTATGCAAAAAAACCTAATCCTGCAGTAACAAGAAGACAAATTAGAAATACTGTAATTGAAGCAACGACTACTTTTTTTATTAGTTTGAAAACTAAAAATGTAGCAAGAGCGAATAAAATTAAACCTACGATTATAGCAACATCCATATGAACACCTATTATATACTATTATTATAAGGAAGATGCTTTAAAAAAGTTACGATTATTAGAGAAAATATAATATTTAGAACGAATAAAATTTAAAAATTATAATTTAAAAAAAATCATAATCTTTTACGATATTCAACACCTAATAAAAAGACTAAAATTGCTATAAAAAAACCTGCAATGAAAAACAATTCTACTAACTTGAATTTAATAACTGATCCAGAAGTTTCATAATGAGCAAAAAAAGTAAAATAACCAATTTCTGATTGTGGAATTTTACCAGGAATTTTAAAAATATAAAATTGATCAGAAGTTATTGAATGTAAATCTATTTTAATATCATTTTCAACATAATTTACAGTTGAAGGATTATAAGAAATCACATCATACACTGAATACGATTTTGGAATTTGAAAAGATACAAATGCATTATTTAAAATTCTATATGGTTTCAAATTAAATATAAAATAAGTTGAATTATCAACATAAAAATAATTATAAGCTAAATCATATTTTATTGCTTTTTTATTTAATTCATTTGTCCCAAAATCGTAATTAGATAATCTAGCAATACGGGGTTCATAAATATTAAAACTACTTAAAAAATTTGAAGGCATATTATCAATCATATCTAAATTTATATTATTTTCCAATAAAAATGTTTTACTATTTTCACCACATATAAAATTTAATTTCTGATAATTTAAATTAGGAAAAGTTATATTTTCTGAATATAAAAAATTAGAACCATCATCAAAATTAAAATAACAATAATTAGGTAAATAATTAGATTCAACATTCAAACTAATTAAATCAAAATAATCATCATCTATATCGTAAATATTCAATAATAAAGAATCATCACATTCACATGAAGAATAACTACCCGAATTACATGACATATTACCAACACAGCCTGATTTTATACATTTAACGGATTCGCCCAAAATACAAGAAGAATCATCACTATTTTTTTCAACACAAGAACCCATTATACATGTCGAACTTGTTGGACAAATATTACCACAAGAACCGCAAGAAGATTGATCACTATTAGTATTTATTTCGCAACCTATATTAAAATCACAATTTGCAAAACCATCAATACAACCCAAGAATACACATTGTTCATTTAAACATTCAGAATTTGCATTTAAAAAACTACAATCAGATTCACATGATGCAAATATACTAAGAGACAATATTGTAAATAAAACTAGACTTAAGAAACTTAAATATATAGTTTTAAACATTTTTAAATTAAACAAAATATATCACATCTAATTAACAATATAGACTTATTTATTCAATCATTATTAAAATTTTTCATTAAATAACAATATAAAGACAATTAAGTTTATATAAATATTATAAATAACACTATAATATCAATTAATATTATTATATTCAAACATGGTGAAATTATGAAATTACAACTTGCAAAAGGAATGAAAGACTCGTTACCAGAAGAAAAAATTGGTCAACAAAGATTAATGGACGAATTAAGAAAAACATTTGAATTATGCGGATTTTCTCCTTTGGAAACTCCAGCTGTTGAAAGATTTGATGTTTTAGCTTCAAAATATACTGGAGGCGCTGAAATTCTAAAAGAAACATTTAAAGTAAATGATCAAGGAAATAGAGAACTTGCTTTAAGATATGATTTAACTGTACCGTTTGCAAGGGTAGTTGGTATGAATCCACAATTAAAAATGCCATTCAAAAGATACCAAATGGATAAAGTTTGGAGAGATGGCCCTATTGGTTTAGGTAGATATAGAGAATTTTGGCAATGTGATGTTGACGTTGTTGGTGCAAAGTCAATGATTGTTGATGCAGAAATTTTATCTATTGTAAAAGTAATGTTTGACAAATTTGAATTAGATTACAATATTGAATTAAACAACAGAAAATTATTAAATGGAATTTTAGGATCTGTTGGTATTTCTGATGATAAAAAGATCGATATGATTTTAATTATCGATAAGATTAAAAAAATTAGTGCTCAAGAATTAAAAGATGAATTAATTGAAGCTGGAATGAATGAAGAACAAGTTGATACTATCAACACAATTTTCAATTTCAAAGGAAATAATTTAGAAAAACTTGAAGAAGCTAAAAAAATAATTACAACTGAAGAAGGTCTTGAAGGTGTTAAAGAACTTGAAGATTTATTCAGATACTTAGATGCTTATGATGTTAAAAAATATACTTTAGAATTAAGTCTATCAAGAGGTCTTGCATATTATACAGGAACTGTTTTTGAAACATCATTAGTTAATAATAAAATTACAAGTTCAGTTGCATCAGGTGGAAGATACGACAAAATGATTGGTAACTTTTTAGAAACTAAAAACCCATTCCCTTGCGTAGGTATTTCATTTGGTCTAAGTAGAATTTATGATGCAATTAAAGAAAGAGAAGAAGTAAAACAAAAAACTGTTACTAAACTTTTCTTAGTTCCAATTAAAACAGAAGTTGAAAGTATTAGATTAACTCAAAAGTTAAGATATGAAGGCATCAATACTGAGATGGGATTACCAAAAAGAAATATTACTAAAAATCTTAATTATGCTAATGCATTAAATATTCCATTTGCTATGTTTGTTGGAGAAAATGAACTTGCAGAAAACAAATTCAAATTAAAGAATATGATTTCAGGCGAAGAAGAACTTTTATCTTTTGAAGAAATTGTTGCTAAAATGCAATAATTATTTTTTCTTATTACTTTTTTAATTTTATAAAAATTAACACTTTATTATTTTATAACTAATTCTTACAATTATTAATTTAAAATTTAAATTAATATGTTCATAAAATTAAATATTTACAAAAATAAAATTAGAAGTTTAGGTTTAAGTAGAATTTTAAAAAAAAAGTAGAACAGCGATCATATTTTCCCTAACAACTAAGTACACATATGAACGTTGCTTGCTTAACTTCTGTGTTCGAAATGGGAACAGGTGTTACCAAGTAGCTATGGCCGTTCTAATATCTAGGAATTTCGACCTCTTTATATAGTTTACGGTTTTAAGCAGAATTTGTTGTATAATTAATAGCAATGTCAGATTCAACTGACTCAGATACAGGTAATTGTAGAATTTTATCATTAATTCTCTTAATATAAATTATAGATACATCATCATAAGACGAATTCCCATATAATTCAGATGAATATTTATTTATTAAGGAACTTAAAGCATTATTAGTATTAGTATTTGCAACAGATGAAAATTCAGATAAACTAAACTCATTACCAGTACTTCCTTCAATATTTTCATGAAGTCCATCAGTACGCAAAATCAAAGTATCTCCAATATCCAATTTACCATAAAATGTATTAAGTTTAATTTCGTAATTAGGATTATTAATAAGCTTTACACCATATGCACCTGAACTAATATTTCCCATTGTTGGTAGTTCCTCTACCATACCAGTAGATGAAACAATAACTGGATCAACTAAACCTGAATTTGTAAATTCAAAATCGCAAGATTCGTTATGTGGTAATAAATTCAAATATCCTAATGCTACAATATAACTCATATCATCAGTAAAACCATTATTTTTATCATTAAGTCCTATCATACATTCTTTAACAAATTCACATGATGAGTCTGAATGAGGAATTAATTTATTTTTTGCGAATTCTTTAAATCTATTACCATATATTTCACTATGACCAATAGTATCTGCAAGCATCAAACCAAGTTTTTCATCTTGAATATATTGTTCAAAAACATCTCCGTACGAATTCATAAAATATGAAATTTCAAAATAACCATAATTAAATGTTTTAAGAATTGGTTTTCGAGCATCATGCTCATTATCTAAAATAGAATCCAAACTAGTTAAATCACTAGACGTAATTACAGAAGAATCATTAATTCCTTCAGATAATTTATCTACAACGTCACTACTTAATCTATTTGAATTCAGATCCATGGTTTGAAAAGTTTGTAGATACTTTATAAATTTATCCCTTAAACGTGACAACATATATCCCTGATGGTTGAAAATTAGAGCATATTAAGAATATTATCCCAATCAAACCTTAATAAAATTTAAATGATTTTATATAATAAAAATAACCAAACCAAACATTTAAATATCTACTCCAGCACATAATTTATGTTGATTTTAAACCAACATGAGGGATTATTATGACAGATTCAAGTATTAAGCTAAAAGTTGGAGAAGCAGTACAAGAAGACGTATACAAAGGTATCGTTAGAATCAATTCAGTTGTTCTAAAAGAACTAGGAGTTGAGTCAGGAAATATCATTATTATTAAAGGAAAAAAAGAATTTCCCGCAATTGCATTAAGAGCAAGACCGCTTGATGAGAATAAACCAATCATCAGAATGGATGTATCCATAAGAAAAAGTGTAGGTGTTTCAATTGATGATGAAGTAGAGCTTAGAAAAGCAGAAACTGCGCCAGCTCAATCAGTTACATTAGCACCAAATGATGAGCAAACAAATGGTTTAGATTCAAATGACCCTAGATATAAAAAAATAATCCAATTTGCTAAAGAAAATTCTAAAGCATTACATAAATTAGTGCTTCATCAACCAGTTATGAAGGGAAACCCTAAAATTTTCAAAATGATGGGAATCCCATTTCAATTTATAGTTACTGCAACAACTCCAAAATCAGTAGTTATAATTAATGAAAATACTAAATTCATTATTTCAGACAAATCCGTTTCAGAACATTCATTAAAAATTCCAGATATTTCTTATGAAGATTTAGGTGGATTAAAAGATGAAATTGATCAAGTAAGAGAAATGATTGAATTACCAATGAAACACCCTGAAATTTTTGAAAAATTAGGTATAGGTGCACCAAAAGGAGTTTTACTAAGTGGACCTCCTGGTACTGGTAAAACTTTACTTGCTAAAGCTGTAGCGAGTGAAACTGATTCACAATTTTTAACTATTAATGGACCAGAAATCATGAGTAAATTTTATGGTGAATCTGAAAAAAAGATTAGAGAAATTTTTGATCAAGCAGAAAATAATGCACCATCAATAATTTTCATTGATGAAATTGATTCTATTGCTCCTAAAAGAGATGAAGTTCAAGGTGAAGTTGAAAGACGTGTTGTAGCTCAACTTTTAACTTTAATGGATGGTATGAATACTCGAGGACAAGTAGTTGTTATCGCTGCAACAAATAGACCTGATTCACTTGATCCTGCATTAAGAAGACCTGGAAGATTTGATAGAGAAATTAGTATTAATGTTCCTGATAGAAGAGGAAGATATGAAATTTTACAAGTTCATACTAGAGGAATGCCTCTTAATGAAAATGTTAATCTTGATGAAATTGCAGATATGACACATGCATATACTGGTGCAGATTTAGAATCCTTATGCAAGGAAGCTGCAATGAAAGCTTTAAGAAAATATATCCCTAATATTAAAGAATTAGATTTACTTGATAAAGAAGATAATGACATGGCATTATTAAATTATTTGGATAAAATTAAAATTAGCATGTCACACTTTATTGAAGCATTTAGAAAAATTGAACCCAGTGCTATGAGAGAAGTTTTAATCAAAAAACCAAATGTTTCGTGGAAACAAATTGGTGGTTTAGAAAAAGTTAAAGAAAGTTTAAAAGAAATGGTTGAATGGCCACTAAAACATCCTGAACATTTCAAAGCAGTTAACATAAAACCTGCAAAAGGATTACTATTATATGGTCCACCAGGAACTGGTAAAACTCTTCTTGCAAAAGCAATTGCAACTGAAGCAAATGCAAATTTCATTTCAGTTAAAGGCCCTGAACTAATTAGTAAATGGGTTGGAGAATCTGAAAAACATATTAGAGAAATTTTCAAAAAAGCAAGACAAGTTGCACCTAGTGTTATTTTCTTTGATGAATTTGACAGTATTGGTCAAGTAAGATCAGATAAATCAAATAGTGGAAGTGAACGAGCAGTTAATCAATTACTTACTGAACTTGATGGTGTTGAAGAATTATCAGGTGTTGTTGTTATTGCAGCAACTAACAGACTTGATTTAATTGACCAAGCACTATTAAGACCTGGAAGATTTGATGAAATTGTAGAAATCACATTACCTAACAAAGAAACAAGAAGAAAGATTTTCAAAGTTCATATTAAAGATATGCCATTAGATATGGATGAAATTAATATTGAAAATGTAATTAACAGAACTGAAAACATGACTGGTGCAGATATTGCAAATATTGCAAGAGAAGCTGGTATGTTTGCGATTAGACGTGCGCAACTTGATAACACTGCACCTAATCAAGTAAAAGTTAATTATGAAGATTTTACCAAATCTTTCGAAAAAATCAAAAATAAAAAAGAAGAAAAGCAAAAAACTCATGAGAGTTATTTTGGTTAAGCTTTTTTTTTATTTTATTTTTATTTTATTTCTATTAAACGCTAATTATATCATTATATACAAAAGAACAATACTATTAGTTAAATAATTAAATTAAGAATTAAATAACGAATATTAAATTCCACGAATTTCTACAATATCAATATGTTCTGATAAAATATCCTTAAAATGGTTAAATTCATCAGGATCATAAATTTTAGAATCATTAAACATAATATCAATTACTTTATCGCCTTTTTTGTATTGCTGTAATGCAATTTTTTTAGACCCTTTAAGAGCAATTCCAATTTCATTAATATCCTTTTCATCAACTAGCTTGGGATGCATAGTAGTTCTAAATTCATATTCAACTGAACTATCCATAAGCAAAGCAATAGATTCCTTAATAGCATTTAAGTCAACAGAAGTACCGCAAGCAAAATTATATTTTTCAGGATTCAAAGAAGTTTTAATATCCATAGCAATATAATCAACTAATTTATTAGAAATTAATTCAGAAATAACTTCTGGATTAGTACCATTAGTATCTAATTTTAATGAATATCCACGTTTCTTTAATTCAGTCATGATAGGAATTAAATTTTTATTTAAAGTAGGTTCACCACCTGAAATAACAATAGAATTAACAAGATTTTTTCTTTTTTCTAAAGCAGCTAATACATCATAAAAATCTAAAAAAGAATCAGTTTCAATATTAGTTACAAGTTCCGAATTGTGGCAAAAACCACAACGAAAATTGCAGCCAGATAAGAAAATAATTGACGCTATTTTATCTGGGTAGTCAATCAAAGTTGTCCGCACAAGGCCTGCAATTTTCATATTAAAAAAAATAAATTAAAAAAAGAAATTAACAACATTTCTTTTCAAAATCCAAACCTTCTGAAGACATTTTATCGTTTTGAAAACATACATTCTCTTGAAATTCAGTTCTGTCAGAAAATTCTAACTTCTTACCGTGATTCCAATTTTGAATTGGTCTATGATAACCAACTACTCTTGAAAACACTTCACATTTTTTTCCACATTTAGCCATTTTTTAAAACCTCTTTAATTATTCTTCTTGAGCTGATTTAATTTGAATATTGTTATTAATAATTGCAGCTTCATCTAAAACATTCACTGCACCATCAATATCTTCTTTTTTAGTAACAATACGTTTTTCATCACACTTACAATCATCTAAACCATCTTTTGATTCACCAACATCATAAGGGCATTCGTGATGTTTACCTGGAATATATCCATGTTCAGGACAAATACTGAAAGTTGGAGTAATAGTAAAATATGGTAATTTGAAATTGTAAGCAATTTTCTTAACTAACTCTTTACAAGCTTCAACACTTGAAATTTGTTCACCCATAAAACCATGTAAAACAGTTCCACCAGTGTATAAACACTGTAAACCATCTTGAAGTTCTAAAGCTTCAAAAATATCATTAGTATAACCAACAGGTAATTGAGTACTGTTTGTATAGTATGGAACTTCTGCATTACCAGCTGAGATAATTGAAGGGAATTTTTTCTTATCAATTCTTGCGAATCTATAACTTGTTCCTTCAGCAGGAGTTGCTTCTAAATTGTAAATATGTCCAGTTTCTTCTTGGAAGTCACTTAATTTAGATCTCATATATTCTAAAACTTCTTTAGCAAATACTACACCAGTTTCAGTTGTAATATTATCACCATTGAAATTTCTTAATGCTTCATTCATACCAACTAAACCGATAGTTGAGAAATGATTATCAAGATGACCTAAATATCTTTTAGTATATGGAAGTAAACCAGAGTTCAAATTTTGATCAACGATTTTTCTTTTCATTTCTAAAGAATCTTTAGCTCTATCCATTAAGTAACCAATTCTGGATAAAAAGTCTTCTTTTGATTTAGAGTTAAAACCAATTCTTGGTAAGTTAATAGTAACTACACCGATTGATCCAGTCATTTCAACTGCACCAAATAATCCACCGCCTCGGCTTCTTAGTTCTCTCATATCCATTTGAAGTCTACAACACATGCTTCTTACATCACTAGGATCTAATTCACTGTTGATGAAATTTTGGAAATATGGAGTACCGTATTTAGCAGTCATTTCGAATAATAAGTTTGCATTTTCAGAATCCCAATTGAAATCCTTAGTTACGTTGTAAGTTGGAATAGGGAAAGTAAAGATTCTTCCATCAGCATCTCCTTTACACATAACTTCAATAAATGCTTTGTTCATCATATCAAGCTCAGGTTGACAATCACCATAAGTGAAATCCATAGTTTTTCCACCAATGATAACTTTCTGTTCTTTCATATCATTAGGAACTACCCAATCTAAAGTGATGTTTGAAAATGGTGTTTGTCCACCCCATCTAGTTGGTACGTTCATATTGAAAATAAAACCTTGAAGCATTTGTTTAACAGCCTCGTAAGATAAATTATCTTTCTTAATATAAGGAGCTAAATAAGTATCAAATGAACTGAATGCCATTGCACCTGCCCATTCATTTTGTAAAGTACCTAGGAAATTAATTAATTGCCATAATGCTGCGTTTAAATGTTTAGGTGGTTTAGAATTAACTTTACGTGGAACACCATTAAATCCTTCGTGAAGAATTTGTCTAATACTCCAACCTGCACAATAACCTGCAATTCCCATACTTAAATCGTGAATATGCATATCACCAGATTTATGTAAGTCACCAATTTCCATTGGGTAAATATTATTTAAAGTATAATTTGCAATAACACTACCTGCTAAATGAAGTAGCAAACCAGAATGTGAATAATTAATATTACTGTTTTCATTAACTCTCCAATCGGATTGTTTTAAGTAACCATCCATAATTTCATTAATATCAACGAATAATTCTTTAGTATCTCTAAACTTTTCGTGTTGTCTTCTATATAAGATATATGCTTTAGCAGTTCTTGCATGACCTTCTTCGATTAATACTTTCTCAACTGCGTCTTGAATATCTTCAACAGATGGAATATCATCATTAGCAATTTTGCCTTTAATATAATAAATAACTTTATTTGTTACATCATGTGCAATATTCTCATTTTTACCACCCACAGTTTGAGCAGCTCTGAAAACAGCATCAGAAATCTTACTTTTATCGAAATCAACGATAGTCCCGTTTCTCTTTTGTACCTTCAAAAATAATGTTGGAGTCAATGTCTCACCCTAATTTTAAATTGATTTTAATAGCGCTCAAACTACATAGCATAAAATAATCTATATAGAAAAACCGACTTGTGACGAAATGTTGCATGGTTATACAACTCCGTAGTAAACACAACGGGTTGTGTACGAAACCAACTTCGACCACAATATATTGTGTGATTAACTCATTTAAATAAGTTTCTTTTTTTATCACAAAGTAATTAAAATTCATTAACAATAGTAAAATACCAAGTAACAATATCATTTAAATATATGATGTACCATGAAGGTAAATTTACATATTTTTAATTACCACACCCAATAAAAAATAAGTTGCACTACTCCTTTTTATACTTTGTTAATCTGTATTACAAGTGTTTTATAAATAACATAAATCATTTAAAAACAACATAATTTAAACGGACAAAATTGTCACTAAAATAAAAATAGAAAAAATAAATTAATAATTCTTAGATTTTAAAAATTCCTTAAAATTATCAACAGCGCAACGACGATGACTCATAGAATTTTTTTCAGATTTATCCATTTCACCAAAAGTTTGATTATACCCATCTGGTACAAAAATTGGATCAAACCCAAATGAACTATCACCTTTAGGAGAAATTAGAGTTCCCTTAACAGATCCTTCAAAATAATAAACATCAGAACCATCATAAAAACCAATCATAGTTTTAGCAATTGCAGAATGATCGTCATATTTAGAAACAAGATTATATACACCTTTAGATCCTAATGAACTTAAAAACCATTTTACAAGCGGTCCAGGGAATCCATTTAGACAATTAATAGACAAGGATACATCTTCACAAAAAATCATTGAATGCCCTAATTCTTTCGCTCTCTCAAGTTTATCTTTTATAACATTTTTAGAATCTAGATCTTGAATTTCTTCTAAATCTAATTCCAAATTATCAACATTACAAATATCACCTAAAATTGAACGTACTTCATCTAATTTGTATTTATTGCCAGTAATAAATTTTAAATTCATAATATATTAAGGTACAAATCTATTTTTAAAACTAACGATTAAAAATTTTAGAATTCACGTAAAAATAAAATAAAATAAAAAGAAAAAACAAATTTGTTTAATCTATAAAAACAATGGTACCAATACTAAAGATACAATAGTCATCAACTTAATTAAAATGTTAATTGAAGGACCTGAAGTATCTTTGAATGGATCACCTACAGTGTCACCAACTACAGCTGCTTTATGAGCAATAGAGCCTTTTCCACCGAAGTTACCTTGTTCTACGAATTTCTTAGCATTATCCCAAGCACCACCTGAATTTGACATAAAAATTGCAAGTAATACACCTGAAACTAATGAACCAGCAAGTAAACCGCCTAATGCTTCTAAACCTAATACTAATGCAACAAGACCTGGAGATACAATTGCAATAATACCTGGAAGAACCATTTCACTGATTGCAGCTTTAGTTGAAATATCAACACATGCAGTGTAATCAGGTTTAGATTTACCTTCCATTAAACCATCAATAGTTTTGAATTGTCTTCTAACTTCTTCAATCATTTTAAAAGCAGCTTTACCAACAGCTTTCATAGTCATTGACGAGAATAAGAATGGAAGTACTCCACCTAATAATAATCCAATAACAACAAATGGTTGAGTTAATGAAATAGATTTTAGACCAGCAGTTTCAGTATAAGCTGAAAATAATGCTAATGCAGTCAATGATGCAGAACCAATTGCAAAACCTTTACCCATAGCAGCAGTAGTGTTACCTACTGAATCTAAAGCATCAGTTCTTTTTCTTACTTTTTCTGGAAGTTCAGCCATTTCAGCAATACCACCAGCATTATCTGCAACAGGACCGTATGCATCAATTGCTAAAGAAATACCTAAAGTACTAAGCATACCTACAGCAGCCATAGCAATACCATATAAACCTGCAAAATAATATGAAGTGAAAATTGCAATACAAATAACTAACATTGGAAGAGCAGTACTCTCCATACCAACAGAAAGACCAGTAATTAAATTAGTAGCAGAACCAGTTTGTGAAGCATCTGCAATATTCTTAACAGGTTTGAAATCTGCGGAAGTATAATATTCAGTAATTAAACCAATTAATACACCAGCAACTAAACCAGCAATAATAGCCCAAAATACATTTAGTGAACCTAAATATCTTTCAACTAAAAAGTATGCTGAAGCTATAACTAGAACAGAAGCAACTAATAATCCTCTTCTTAATGAAGAATGAATTTTTGATTCATCGTTAGTATTAGTAAAAAAGAAACCAATTACGGAAGCTAGAATACCAGCACCAGAAATCATTAAAGGTAACATTAAACCTTGAAAACCAAATTTAGCAACACCAATTGCCATAGCAGCAATGATACTTCCAACATAACTTTCAAATAAGTCAGCACCCATACCAGCTACATCACCAACATTGTCTCCAACATTATCAGCAATTACAGCAGGATTTCTTGGATCGTCTTCAGGAATACCCTTTTCAACTTTACCAACTAAATCAGCACCTACGTCAGCAGCTTTAGTAAAAATACCACCACCTACTCTTGCGAATAAAGCGATTGAACTTGCACCAAATGCAAAACCATAGATAACTGTAGGATCTCTAAATAGAACGTATAATAAAACAACACCTAGTAAACCTAATGAAACAACACTTAAACCCATTACTGCACCTGATGATAATGCAATTTTCAAAGCATCTTTCAAATTTTTTCTTGCAGCATTAGTTGTTCTAACATTCGCTTTTGTTGCAATTTTCATACCAATGAAACCTGCGAAAGCTGAAGTCACTGCACCTGAAACAAATGCAATTGCTGTTTCTTTACCGATGAAGTATGTAAGTAATGCACCTACGATTACAACAAATAAAGACATAACTTTGTATTCTCTAACTAAAAATGCCATTGCACCTTGGTGAATAGCTGAAGAAATTTCCTTCATTTTCTCATTACCTTCGCTTTTCTTTAAAATTTTTGCAGCTAATAAACACACAAAAACTAAAGTAACAAAGATAATACCTAATAGAACATATATTTCCATTTGTACACCCTTAATTTTGTTCTAGTATATTATAAAATATAATATGAAAATAACTAGATAGTTAATTTTAAAATTAAGATAGCTGGGGTATATTTAAACATTACTGAAAAAAGTATGACATTGTATGGAAATGAAAAATCAATATAAAAAAATGTTTAAATTAAAATAGAACAATAAGTTTATCAATAATAACAAAAAAACAACTATTACAATGAATGATACTCACAAAATTGGAAGTCTAGAATTAGACAATCCTTTTATGCTTGCTCCAATGGAAGCTGTAAATTGCACATCCTTTAGAGTTTTATGTAGAAGACGAGGCGCTGGTCTAGTTTTTACAGATATGATTGATGCTGATGTATTCATGGAAACAGTAAATGAACATGATGCCGAAACTGCAATTAAAAAATATTTAAATCCAAATGATGAAGAAAAACCATTAGGTATTCAATTAGGAGGAGCAAATAAAGAAAATTTAGTTGCTACAATGAAAATTCTAGAACCTTATGCAGATTTATTTGATTTTAATGCTGGTTGCCCATTACCGTATATGCTTGGTAAAAAAGGCGGAGCATATTTCTCAAAACATACTGATCAACTAATTAAAGTAATGACTGAACTTAGAGCAAATACAACAAAACCTCTTACAGTTAAAATTAGAGCTGGTTGGGATGAGGATTCTATTAATGCTGTTGAAGCAGCAATAGAACTTGAAAAAACAGGTATTGATGCAATCATAATTCATCCAAGAACTAGGATGCAAAAATACGAAAGAAAATCAGATTGGTTACTTGCAAGAAAGGTAAAAGAAGCGGTAAGTATTCCTGTTTGTTTATCTGGAGATGTTAATACACCATATTTTGCATACATGGCATTTATGCACAGTAAATGTGATCTTATTATGATTGGTCGTGGAGCAAAAAATAATCCATCAGTATTTACTGAAATGAATGAGTACTACAAAAATAAATTAGTAGTTCCTGATAAACCATTAACTAGATATGAGAAAAAAACAGATCAAGTAAAACAAGATTTCTTTGATTTTATTGAGTTGTATGAAACTATTGAAAATAGAGATATTTTTTCAGAGATTCAAGATCATGCATTATGGTTTGCAAGAGAATGTAAACGTAATAGATATGTTACTAAAGATATCTTACGAGCAGAATATACTGAAGATTTAGAAGAAATTTTTGAAGATATTAGATTCGAAGATAATATCAAATTCCGAAGATAATATCTAATTAAAATGATTGAAGTAAGAAAAGCGAAAATTGAAAATTATGATGACATTTGTTTACTTCGTCATAAACTTTTAGAATATCACAATCACGTTAATCCTAATTTTAAATTTGATGATAAAAAGAAAGAGTCATCAAATAGAATTATAAAATTATATATGGAGTCAAAAAATAGTTTTTT
>PPCM01000928.1_pt1 | contig 16495 bp, 13 predicted proteins | sample 1555541 | NCBI WGS metagenome assembly PPCM01 (sample SAMN05284479, study PRJNA326546) | Marine sediment metagenome, whole genome shotgun sequencing project. | isolation source: marine sediment | place: Germany: Wadden Sea | collected 2012-09-05 | reverse complement strand
CCCCCCCCCCCCCCCCCCCCCTTTCGACTCATCCAAAAAACAGGTAATAGTACTTGCATGGTAAAACAGGTATTTTCCCCCATTGAAAATGGGTGGGTAAATATTATAAAATCAAACAGTTCATTATTTTCCCGATGGCCCTGAAGCAGGCTTGTTGTTTTTTTGGTGATTTTGTCGCTCTAGTCGTCTAAAATGTCGGAGTTAATGGAAAATTTGAGGGGGAAGATAAAATCCGACTGGAAAAATCGGTGAAAATTCTGTATTATAAAAACTTGTACGGTTTTCCGATCGATCCGGGCGGATACCCGAACAGGTAATATTACCTGAAAAAAACAGGCGTTTTACGGGATTGAAAAATTGAGAATTTTCATTATATAAAGTATAAAGCAACGGTCGCCCCTTCCCCGCTTGGAAAAGGGGGACGGGTATTGCCCGAATGGACGCTCCCACGGGGGATTTCGGGCGGCAACCGTTACGGGTCCCGGCCGGGGGCCTTTGCCGATGCTTTAATTGAAGGAAAATAATTGAGCCTTGCGGATCCTGGATTTTGGGGAAGCATTTTAACCAGAAAGGATGTTTGATTTTGAAAACGTTAAAAGACACCAAGTTGACTGAAATTGATATCGCCTTGATGGAAATCCGCATCGAAAGCATGCTGGAAAAAGAGGGGGCCTCGCCCTATGAGTTCGTGGGTGCGGAGATGAAGAAGTATGTCGATACAAAGAATCCCTCCTATCTTCCCACACTTCTCAAGGATTTTTTCAAAAACGAACAATCCAGGATTCGCAGCGAAGGCAAGGATGAACGCTCCATCGCCGAGATGAGCAAGGAGGATCTGGGACGCCGTTTCTGGGAGTGCAACAAGGATCTGGTCTTTAACAAGATCTGCGGCGAGGGGGATTTTCTCTACAAGATCCACAAGACCCACGGCCAGGTATCCCCCAACGCCATTATCGTGGTGATCGCCAGCACCCTCGATATCGGCGGGGCCTTTACGGGACTTCTGTGCGGGCTCTCCCTGATCGTTGCAAGTACCGGCATCGAAACGTTCTGTAAATGGGAAGCTCCCGCCAAGGAACCGGTGAAAAAGCAGCCCCGGCAGGCGCGCCAGACAAAATAACCGTTACCGGTTGAATGCAGCCCTCCCGCGAGGGAGGGCCGGTGTTGCCCCATGGTTCGTGGGCTGAGTGCATATAAAGGGGGGAGCGGCTTTAAGGGTGGATGTATTCCCTGCCGCCCGCTGCATATTGAACCCGAGTATTATATCCACGTCGATTCTTTGATCAATGCGAGTTTACCGCTCATTGACGGTTTTCGCCCGATTCCATTCCCCGGGGCGTGGTGCCCGACTCCTCGGCTGCCGGGGATCCTCTCATGACCCACCGCCTGTTTCCGAAACCTGAGTATTTTACCCTCTCCCATTTGGAATCTTACCGACAAAATCTTGCGCTTTTACGGCAAACTTTTTGGTTCCGGTTTGTCCGGGCCGGAGAGACACACCATGGCATACCGCATGTTTCAGGAAGCGGCGTCAGGCGAACGGGGGGCTTTCCGTCATGACCCGCCGTTCCGGAAGAGGAGGATCTTTTCCACGTCGATTCTTTGATCGATGAGTTTCTGCTCGGCCATGATGGTTTCCGTCTGCTTCCATGCCCCGAGGTCTATCATGCCCACATCCTCTCCCGGACGGGGTTTCACCATCATCCGGGTCACGTCGAGCTGGGCCTTGATGCTGTCTTTCGGGGTGTCCTTGTCGAACCTTGCGACGGTGTCCACCGATTTCCCGGAGTTCGCGGGGTCCATGGAGTCGTTCCAGGCGGAAACAAGGGCCTCCCTGAATTTGTCAACCACCTCCGGGTGATCGGTTGTCATCTTTCTTGTGGTGACAACGGAATTGGCCACGAAACGGATGCCGTGGTCCCCCGGATTCAGGTAGTTCACCGCCTCCCCGGCACTTGTCATCTTCTCCTCGATGGTGATCCCCTGGGAGTTCCGGTAGACCGGCCAGAGATCCGCCTCTCCCCTGTAGAAGGGGGTGGGATCGTAATGAACGCTTCGGAACCTGACCTCGCTCTCCTCGATGCCGTGCTTGGCAAGAAGGGCCCGCATGATGGTCTCGTCGTTGGCCCCGTAGGTGATGCCGATGGTCTTCCCCCTGAGGTCCGCCGGGCTCCTCAGGGTGACGGCGGACGACCGGTATATCCACTGGAGGGGATTGGACTGGAAGAGCTGGGCGATCACCACCACCGGTGCGCCCTTTGAAACGGCCCGGATCACCTGGTCGGCGGATGCTACCCCGAACTCCGCATGGCCCAGCTCCAGCTCCTTGACGGCGTCCCTTTCGGGCCCCCCCTCCTTGAGGGTTACCGAAAGGCCCCGCCTTTCGAAATGGCTGTGAACCGATGCGTAGAGATCCCCCGTGGTGCTGGCGTTGTAGAGCCATTTGAGCCGGTAGGTGACCGCCGTCCTGCCCTCTTCGGGGCTTTCGGCGCACCCGGAGGCAAGGAGGATGAGGAGAAGGAAAAGGCATGGGCGCATGGGATTCATTTGTCAGGTCTCCTTTGGGGCGAGCCACCTTCCCCGGATGCGCAGGCCGCACCATTCGAGGACGGTGAGGTAGAGGGAGGTCGCCACCCCGATGATAAAGAGGGCCGTGAGGATATTGGCCAGGTTGTTCTGGTAGAGTGATTTTCTCACGTTGTAACCGATCCCCGCGTCCGCCGCGATGAACTCGGCGATGATGGTGCCCACCATGGCGAGGGTGGCGCTCCCCGAGACCACCGTGAACAGCTTCTCCATGTTCTCGAAGGCGCGGATCTTGATCTCCAGAAACCAGCGCATCTTCCCGGTGCTGGTGAAGAAATGTTCGATCTCCGTCACCGGTTCCGTGAAGATGCCGATGAAAGAGAGGAGCAGGGGGAAATAGCAGATCATGGAGGCCATGAGGAGTCTTGCGAGGATTCCGTCCCCCACCAGGATAAAGATGATGGGGGCGAGAACCACGATGGGGTAGGACTGTATGCTGTATGCCGTTGATTTGACAAAGGTGCCGATGCGGTTGTTTTTCCTGCTCAGGATGCCCACGGCAAATGCGAGGAGGATGGAGAAAAAATGGCCCACCACGGCAACGGCGAGGGTGTTGGCGCAGGCCCCGGTGTAGCGGACGAAGTTGGATATGAAGTTCGTCCTCACCTCGTAAGCCCCCGGGATCACGTAATCCGACAGGCCGAAGAAACACTTCAGGGCAAAGAGTCCGGCCAGGCCCAGGAAGTAGATGAAAAAAAACTGGATGAGCCTCCTATGAAGCATGCATGATCTCCAGCATCGCGTTTGTGAGTCCCGCCCGGTCCTCCTCTTCCGCTTCCCGAAAATCCATCCCGCCGGCGGTGAGCAGCTGGGGCGACCTGCCGGGCTTTCTGAGGACCAGGATCCGGTCGCAGAACCTCACAACCTCGCTGAGGTTGTGGGAGATATAGATAAACCCCCTGGAGGGGAACAACTCTTTAATTTTGAGGATGATCCGGTCCCGGGTGCCTTCGTCCACGTTGGCCAGGCTCTCGTCCATGATCAGGATCTGGAAATCCTGGAGCAGGTATCGCGCCAGGTTGACGCGGTTCTTCTGGCCCAGGGAGAGGGCGGAAAACCGCTTGTCCATGCAGGGAGAGAGGCCGAACACCGATACCAGTTCCGGAATCAATGACCTTTGTGAAGGATTGGCGATCTCCCCGAGGTGATCGCCCACCGTGCTCCAGCCCGGAAGGCGTTCGAGGTTGTGGGAGTAGAGGATCGTAAGCTCCGGGGGGCGAAGGATCTCACCGGAATAGCCGTTGAGGCGGCCCGTGATAAGGTGGATCAGGGTGGTTTTTCCAACCCCCGAAGGGCCGAACAGGGCATGGAACCCCCTGGTGGGAATCCGGCAGCTCATCTCCTTGAAAACAGGCGTGTCGGAAAGGGGGTAGCTGAAGGATATGTTGACGCAATTCAAAAACATGGGACTCCGGTGCAAAGGGTACGGGAACGGGGGTTGGTGATTTCTGTATATACGTGAGCACGTCGACTCTCGGGAAGCGTCAAGGGGGTGTTTTACTTTTTGGAAGGTGGTGTAAGCGCCGCCGGAAAGAATGTTGCCTGGAAAAGCCCTGCCCGGATAAGCCGTGACTGAAAGATGTCCGGAAGAACCCTGCTCGATAATCATGTCTGGAAAAATCGCGCCCCAGTAAACTCCGTCGGGGAGGCGCGGGAAAAAGAACGGCCCCATGCCCGAAGGCATGGGGCCGTCCGCGCGTTATGCGGAAATCTGGACGGTGTCCTTTGTCTTCTCGTAGCAGATCAGGCCGCAGCGCAAACATCTGTTTGCTGCGGTTTGGGCCATCTCCTCGGTGAGGCCCTGCTCGATATCCTTTCCAAAGGTCAGCTCCCTGGGGTCCACCAGGGGCATGATCACCCTGGGGCTGGATGCGACGCTGTGGATCGCGTTCACGTCCTGGACCTCGCACCTGGGGGTGAGGATGTTCAGGGGCTCTAAGGGAATATCGTACATGATCTTGTGGATGGAGGATGCCGCGCGTCTTCCCGCGCCGACCGCCATGATCGCCGCCGGAAAACCGGAAAGGGCGTCTCCGGTCGCAAGAAAACCCACGCCGGGTTTGGCGGCGGGCATCTTGTAGGCCTCGGTTGCGTTCCAGCCCGAGGCGCCCTTTCTGGTGATCACCAGCTGGGGGAACCTGCCCGAGGAGATGAGGAGGGCGTCGGCGGGAATCACGGTCTTCTCGCCGGTGCCGATTTCGGTGTACTCGATCTCGGTCATGGTGTCGTGATCGCCCGTGATCCGGGTGATGCCGCTGTTGTGGACAAAGTGAACGCCCTTTTTCACGAGCTGTTCCTTGATCCGGTAATGCATGGGACCTTCCTTGCTCTCCTGCTGGAGGATCACGGTGATGTCCTGGGCGCCCTTCTGGTAGAACATGTCCACCGCATCCACGAGGGCCGCGCCGCCGCCCGCGATCACGACCTTGGGCCCGAGGGTGAAGCTGTCCTTTGACAGTCCCGCAGCGGTGAGTACATCGATGAGAAGATAGAAGCTGGGAAGGAGCTGGGCGATGGCCTTGCCCGATTTTCTCACAAGGCGATCGTCCCATCCCCCCGTTGCCAGGAACACGGCTTCGTGCCCGTCCTTGAGAAGGGAGTCCACGGTGAAATCCCTTCCCAGGGCCTTGCCCACGGCGGGGATGACGCCCATCTCGAGGATTCCCTGGATATCCCAGTCAAGGTATTCGGCCGGGAGCCTGTGGGGATCGATGGCGCTCCTGAGGAGTCCGCCCAGCTTCTCCTCGGCCTCGAAAACCGTGGGGGCGTGGCCCAGCCTTGCCAGGAAGTAGGCGGTGGAAAGACCCTGGACGCCGCCGCCGATAACGGCGATCTTTCTATGGGTATCGGGCGCCTTGAAGGGCATGACCCTAACGCCGCCCTGCTTCTCCCGGTCGGCCACGAAGCGTTTCAGGTAGTTGATGCCCACGGTCTCGTCCAGGAGGACTCTTCTGCAGTTCTCCTCGCAGGGCCTGGGGCAGATTCTTCCGATGGTGGAGGGGAAGGGGTTTCGCTCCTTGATCACCTGGAGGGAGCCCTCGTAATCGCCCTCGCCCGCAAGGCGGATATACTCACTGATATTGATGCCGGCCGGGCAGGCCCGCTGGCAGGGGGTGGTGCAGTCCTCAACGGTGTACTCCTTGAGAATACGCCGGGTCTTGGATGAGAGGGTGATGATGTGCTTGGGGCAGACCTTTTCGCAGCTGGCGCATCCCGTGCATTTCTCCTCGTCCACCACGGGGAGGTTGTCTTCTCCCATCTTGATGGCGTCGAAGGGGCAAGCCCGCTCGCAGGTGCCGAGCCCCAGGCAGCCGATGGTGCACTCCTTCATGCCGCCGCCGAGGAGGGCCACGGCCCGGCAGTCGTTGAGGCCGTTGTACGCGTACTTGAGGTCCGCGTCCTGGTTGCCGTAGGTACACCCGGGAAGGGCGATGTCCGGCTCCTTTGCCTCAACGGAAACACCGAGAAGCATGCAGATGGTATCGGTGAGTTCGTCACCGCCCGCGATGCAGGAGTCGGGCGTTGCCGACCCCTTCACGATGGCCTCGGCATTGGCGGAACACCCGGGAAGGCCGCAACCGCCGCAGTTCGCGCCCGGAAGGGCGTCGTCGATCGCTTCCACCATGGGATCGACGTATACATAGAACAGCTTGGAGGCCACGGCCAGAATCGTGCCCAGGATTATCCCCAATCCACCCATCATCAAAACCGATTGGATCATAACGTTACTCCTGTAGTAGGATCTTTATGATTAGGTAAAAAATAAAAAAATGACCGAAAAAATTCGAAAATGTGTTGAACACCAGCCCCCGGCTGGAACCGAAAGGCGCAATATCGACGACATGAAACCCGGCAGGATTCTTATCCGCCCGAAGGGGATAAAGAGGTTCAACCGGTGTTCGCCGTGATCGTCCCGCCCTCGCTTCCTCGGGCGGAATCCATATCATGACCCTTTGAATTCACCGGTTGTGTCTGTTTTTATTTACCCATTTATATTCCAAAATACAAAAAAGTCAAACGGTATCCGTTCGAATTCTCGGCTGCGGGACGGGGGACGCATATATATAAGGTATGTTTTGCAGGGAGGCTCCTTTAAAAAAACGGCTCCCGGTTCCGAAACAGGCCCGTTTTACGGGGAATCGGAGCGTTGGGATGGGCGCTAATCATGTTTGAAAAAAAATCAAGATACCTTTTGACGGGAAATGGTGATTGTACTATAGAGGATACTATCTACGACACGGAGGCTCTCGGCAGGAGCTCGTCAATTACCGGACAACTGCATTCTGCATAATTCCATATTTATGCACTCGCGCCATTTTACCATGTTGATTCAATATGGACGGGTAAGCAGTCATACATCAACCCCTTTGGCAATGCGTAGCGGAGAATTCACACCTATGGATGCGCAAAATACGATCATCATAAACGGAAATAACTTTTCTTTCGAACCTGGTGAAACAGTTCTTTCGGTGGCACGGAGAAACCATATTGATATCCCGACCCTTTGCTGGCTCTCGGGGGCGTCCCCAACGGGCGCGTGCAGAATCTGTGTGGTGGAAATAGCAGGCGTGGACGATCTTGCGACATCCTGTACCGCTCTTGCCGAAAACGCCATGGTCGTTCTCACCGAATCCGAGCGCGTGGTGAAATCCAGGAAAAGAACCCTCGAACTCCTCCTCTCCTCGGGCAATCACAACTGCGCCATCAGCCGGACCGACGGAACCGACTGGACCGACTTTCAACTCAGGGTCCAGAAGGACGACGAAAGTTCCGAACTCTGCCCGGCATGGGGAGACTGCAGGCTCCAGGACCTTGCCTACCGCTATCAGGTGGACGGCGAACGGTATCCCGGAACAAGATCGCCCCATCCCATCGAGACCGTGAACCCCTTTATCGTCCGGGATTTTTCCAAGTGTATCCTCTGCGGAAGATGTGTCCAGGCGTGCCGGGACATCCAGGTGAACGACGCCATCGAGTTCGGGTACAAGAGTACCTACTCCAAGATCGTCACGGGAGAAGCGGACCTTCCCCTCAAGGATTCGGACTGCGTGTTCTGCGGCGAGTGCGTGCGGGTTTGCCCGGTGGGCGCCCTTGTTGAAAAGGATGCAAGGTACCGGGGACGTCCCTGGGAAACGACCAAGGTCCGGACCACCTGTACCTACTGCGGGGTGGGATGCCAGATCAACCTCCACGTAAAGGAGAACCGGGTGGAAAGGGTGACCGGGGCCGAGGGGATCGTACCCAACAACGGGAGCCTCTGCGTCAAGGGAAAATTCGGTTACGACTTCATCCACTCCCATGATCGCCTCACCACCCCCCTGATAAGGGAGAACGGTGAACTCAGGGAAGCTTCCTGGAACGAGGCCCTCTACCTCGTGGCGGACAAGCTCAAGGGGATCCGGGACACCCACGGCGGGGATTCCATCGGCGTGCTCACCTCGGCAAGGGTCTCCAACGAATCCAACTACATTGCACAGAAGTTCACAAGGGCGGTGCTCAAGACGAACAACGTCGATCACTGCGCCAGGTTGTGACATTCCTCCACGGTGGCCGGTCTGGCCGCCGCATTCGGAAGCGGTGCAATGACAAATACCATAGCCGACATCGAGACGGCGGAGGTGATCCTTATCACGGGATCCAACACCTCCGAGAACCATCCCGTGCTCTCCTCCTTCGTGAAGAGGGCCGTGAAGTTCAGGGGCGCCAAGCTCATCGTGGTGGACCCCCGGAAGATTCCCATCACGGGGTACGCCCATAAGTGGCTTCGGCCCAACCTGGGAACGGACGTGGCATGGCTCAACGGGCTCATGCACGTGATCATCGACGAGGGCCTCCAGGACATGGACTTCATCGAAAACCGCACCGAGGAGTACGAAGGGGTCAAGGAGGCGGTGGCCAAGTTCACCCCCGACTATGTCTCGGAGATCACCGGCATCCCGGCCAAGGATATTGTCGAGACCGCGAGGCTCTACGGCAACGCGAAAAAGGGATCCATCCTCTACTGCATGGGCATTACCCAGCATATCTCGGGGACCGACAACGTCAAATCCCTGGCGAACCTCGCCATGCTCTGCGGCAACCTCGGCATTCCCGGCGGCGGCGTGAACCCCCTGCGCGGCCAGAACAACGTCCAGGGCGCCTGCGACATGGGCGGCCTTCCCAACGTGTACCCGGCATACCAGCCGGTGGCCGACATCGGCGTGAAATCCAGGTTTGAAAAGGAGTGGGGCGTTACCGGCCTCTCCAAGGAGCCCGGCCTCACGGCCACCCAGATGGTACCAAAGGCCCATGACGGAGAACTCAAGGCCCTTTACGTGATCGGCGAAAACCCCCTGGTGTCCGACCCGGACATCAACCATGCGGAAAAGAGCCTCGACAACCTCGATTTCCTGGTGGTCCAGGATATCTTCCTCAATGAGACGGCGAAAAAGGCCCACGTGGTGCTGCCGGCTAGCTGTTTTGCCGAGAACGACGGCACCTTTTCCAATACGGAGAGAAGGGTCCAGCGGATCCGGAAGGCCGTGGAACCCCCCGGGCAGGCCCGGGAGGACTGGCGGATCACCGGCGAGATCGCGACCCGCATGGGTTTTGACATGACCTATCCCGACGCGGAAACGATCTTCAAGGAGATCACCAGGGTCACCCCCTCCTACGGGGGGATCACCTACGACCGCATCGCCATCGAGGGACTCCACTGGCCCTGTCCCACCAAGACGCACCCCGGAACGCCCATTCTCCATACGGAGGCGTTCACCCGGGGCAAGGGACTCTTCCATGCCATCGACTTTATTCCGCCGGCGGAGAAGACCGATGCCGAGTATCCCATGAACCTCACCACCGGAAGGGAGCTCTATCACTACCACTCGGGCACCATGACAAGACGGAGCGAGGGCCTCAACGAGCGCGCGCCGGGCAGTTTCGTGGAGATCACCGAGAAGGATGCGGAAAAGTACCGGCTCACCAACGGGGGCATGGCGAGGGTGACTTCTCGAAGGGGAAGCATCGACGTTACGGTCAAGGTCTCGGACATGGCGGTGGACGGCACGGTGTTTATCCCGTTCCACTACGCGGAGGCGGCCGCCAACCGGCTCACCAACGCGGCGCTGGATCCCACGGCGAAGATCCCCGAGTTCAAGGTCTGCGCGGTGAAGCTCGAACCCGCCGCCTGATGAAAACCCCCGGCGATTGCTTTCCGGGATGAAGTGATTTGCCTGAATAAAAAAACAGAACGAAGGCCGGTTGAGTAATCAACCGGCCTTCTTTTTTTTTATTGCGTTGTACGGCGTATGGCTTACCGCATACGCGGCGAGACGGCATTGCCGGTCAACCCCGGGACGATTCCGGTCAAGAAGTGAGCTTATCAATGGAAAAAGCAAACTCCCGGGTTTTATGGCGTTTGGGGCCTGCATTGCCCGTCGAAAAGGATCGTTCGGTGAACCGGAGCTCCCCGTCTCTGCCCATGAGGAGCAGGTAGGAGGAACGGGTGCCGTAGATCTCCCCGTTGATAAAGATCGAGGAGAGAAGCCTTTCCCATTCCAGGCCGACGCCCGTGTCCGGCAGAAGGTTGTCGTCTGGGCGCTCCCGGTCGGAAAGAAGGGCAAGGATCTCCTCTGTTTCAACTTCCCCGCTGCCGGAAATCAAGTCGGACAACCCCTTTTTTCCTTTTTGCACCTTAGGCCACGGGGTGTCCAGGAGGCGATTGCTCACCCCGTATAATCCCGGCCCAAGTTCTTCCGGCGCTCCGCCCCTGTTGGAGTAGTAGGACAGGGTTTTTCCGTCCCCCGCGATAAGGTTGAAGCCGTTGAATTGATTTCCCCTTGTGCTCAGTTCCCGCAATCCTTCCAGGGGGGGGCGGGTATCCTTTAGAAGATTCGTCACAAGGGCGCCCCTTGAAGGGGCATTCGCGACAACGCTTCCGGGGTCCCGGAAGTTCGTGACGGCGGCAAAGCGGCCGGTCCGGGTGACCCCCATCCAGGTCCCGTTTCCCTTCAGATCCCTTCCAGCGAGGATATTGCGGTCGTCCTCCCAGAATCCGGCGTCCCGGGTGGGGCGTTCGTAAAACTCATCCCTGTTGGCGGCCAGTATCAACCACCACCGGGGGTGGGCGTCGTAAGCAAAGAGTATGGTACACATGCGGCAATTTCCTCTCTTTATATCCCGCCGGACAACGCTCCCGGGCGGGTGGGTTCAGGGAAAACACGCTTGGGCGACCGTTTGGGGTTCCGGTGCCGAGCGGGGCTCCCGGGGCGACTAATTTGGGGAAAGCGCGCACGTGGACCCCGTCTGGGGGGGGGCTGGGCGTTGGACGACGCTCCTGGGCCGACGGGGTTCAGGAATGCGCGCGGATCTCCGGTTGGCGGCCTGGGATCGACGGTCAAAAAACGAGCTCTTCCGGAATCCGCTTTTCTCTTTTTACGCATCTTGTAACGGTGTCCCACCTTCACATCCGTTCGAAGCCCCCTTGAAAAAACGTTAAAAAAAGAACGCGTTCACAGGGTGACTATATCCGACAAGCGTTGGGTGGGCAACCTGGAAATCCGGGTATAAGCGCTGCACGGCCTTTACCGGTTCCTGATAGCCGGCTGAATGGTTTTGTGCCGAGCCCCGGCAGGGTACGACGGGTTTTTACGGGGGGGGGGCGGGTGGTCGGCGTTCTTACCTGCTGTTCAATGTGACCGGATTCAAAGGCGGTGGCGATCCGATCACGGGATAAAAGACCGGGGTCTTTTCGGGATATATGACCGTTTATGGTTTGAAGCTCATTTTTACATGGAAGGAAACAATAGGGTTGATCATCCCGGAATGTTCCGGTACGCTTCATGGCAAAAAAAGACCAACCGGTCCCCCTTGTTCGGAAGGGGGCTTTCCCGGAACATTGACCGTTGCGCAGTGTTGCGACCGGCTCTCGATTATATGGGAAAACGGGTGCTTCTGATTCGTCGTTTCCTGCAATGACGGAGTGATACAGGGCGGGAAAAAAGGGACTGAACAGATGCTGTGTTTGTTTTTGTGTACCTCGCGGGATTTTTCCGGGAGATTGACCGCGGCGGCATCGGCAGGGCAGGGGCTTCAATGGCGATGCCGGCTCATTCTCCCTCGGTGCTAATTCCGTGAAAAGCGCGATATGGCTTTGATCGTTTGTTATTTAGTCGACGACTAAAAACAGCAGCCCTTTGGTGAATGTTGCCCTGTCGATGAACAACTTGCCGCTCAACCGGTTCGGGGATTTTGATTGCCGGGTTAATAAAGAAGGCACGGATAGTGTGCGATGCGATGGTTAAATGCCGGGAAGCAGTGGTGGAATAATGCTCTTCTTTCGGCAAGGAAGATCGGGGAGTCAATGGGAGGGGAAACGATGAATCATGGTCCCAGGGGTAAATTCTGGTTCTCGGAAGGAGAAAAGAGGGTGCGCTTGCTCGAAAGCAGGCCGGCCCTTGTGTGCACGGTGGTTATTGACGGCAGGGAAGTGGAGTATACCGAGTGGAAGTTCGGGAAAAATATAGACGACCCGCCTGAGTGGGATGATGCGGTCTACCTTGGAGAAGTAAAGTAGGGCGTGACGAAAAATGCGGCGTCAGGCGATAAGGGGAGGAGTAAAGCAGATGGGTGGTGAAAGTGATTTCTCAAAGTATTTGAACCCGACATTTTTTATCGACAGCGACAAACCGGCTGTTATACGGTTTGCCGAAGAGGCTTCCGCCGGTGAGAAATCATCGCTCGGAAAGGCGGTTGCGCTTTACCATGCCGTCAGGGACGGGTTTTACTATGATCCCTACCGGGTGGAGATGGAAAGGGAAGCCATGACGGGCGAATATGTCCTGAACACCGGAAGGGGGTACTGTATTACCAAGGCGGTATTGCTGGCCGCAGGTGCAAGGGCCCTCGGGATTCCCGCGAGACTGGGGTTCGCGAACGTACGGAACCACCTGTCCACCGAGAGGCTGAAGAAGATGATGCAGACCGACGTGTTTGCATGGCACGGTTACACGGAGATGTTCCTGGAAGGAAAATGGGTAAAGGCAACCCCCGCCTTCAACCTCTCCCTTTGCGAGAAGTTCGGCGTAAAGCCCCTTACGTTCGACGGGAAAAGCGACAGTATCTTCCACGAGTTCGATCAAAACGGCAATCGGCACATGGAGTATCTCACGGATCACGGCGTTTTCGACGATCTGCCCTTTGAACGTATCCGGCGGGGATTCATGGAATTTTACCCGGTTCTCCTGAACAACGCCTCCCGGGATTCCGGCGATTTCGCCGGGGAAGCCTCGGCGGAAACCTGTTCCCCTTAATCCCCGGAGATTGATATGGACCCCGTATACCTGAAACCGGCCGAAGTTCCCCTGCATGAAATCGATCACCACGGAAAAATCCGCTTGTCCGGAATTTTCAACTTTCTTCAGAACGCCTCCAGTGAACAGTCCGCCTTCCTCGGCTACCCCATCACGGCCCTTCTCAAGAGGCGGCTCACATGGGTGGTGTCCCGTTACCATCTTCTTGTCCATCGATATCCCGCCTGGGGGGAAAAGCTCACCGTTTCCACCTGGCGCTCGGGTCAGATGGGCCTCTTTGCCCTGCGGGAGTACGAGATCGCATCGGAGGGCGAAACCCTTGTTTCGGCGACGGGCTCCTTCGCCCTTCTGGATCTTTCCCGGGGGAAGAAGGTCTCGCCCTCGGAATATTTCCCGGACTACCCCATACTGGAAAAGCGGATGCTGGAGGATGATTTCGGGAAATTTCCAGGTCCCGGGGAGACCCCGCACCGGAAAACCTTCGAGGTCAGGAAGCACGACCTGGACCTCAATCGTCATGTGAACAACACCCTATACCTGCAGTGGGGCCTCGAGAGCGTTCCCGACGAGATCTTCTCGAATCTTTCCCCGGTGGAGGTGGAGATCGCCTTCAGGGGGCAGGCGGTATTTGGGGATTCCCTTGTGTCGGGGTGCGAAGCGGGGGCGGAAGACGATACCTTTCTCCACAGGATCGAGAGAACAGGGGACGGGAGGGAGTGCGCGGGGCTCAGGACAAGATGGGCGGGAAAGGAATGACAACTCCTCGGGGAAATTGCCCCGATTCCTCTTCAGCGGCGGAATTCCCCTCGGAAATATCATCTGGAGTCCAGGCACGGCGAGTGCACCTCTACTTGAATTAAGGCGTATCGATTTTGATGCCCGGTGCGTCGGGCGGCATGGAGAATTACATGAACTTGTAAAGGGGATTGCTCCAAGGGAATCGCATGCACAATTTCCGTACCTTGAATTCTGGTTGCTACAAATTGACAACCATTGATTTTGGCGCCCTGGCCTCAGCCGGCGGGCATGCCGAAGTTAGGGCTAAGGATAGAATTATTTACACAATTACAGCTGGTCCGCTTTGGCGTAGGCGTAATGCAGCGCTTCGGGTTTCCTGAAACGAGCGCACCGGAACTGTGGATTTATTTGATTCCACAGCCCTTACTTGCGACACCCCGGGGGATTCCTCTCTTTGCGTTGACATTTATTGGGGGATTTCCTACCCTGTAACGATTCATGACCCGGGTGAAACGGGTTTCTCCGGAGAGCACCGAAGGATAAAGGGGAGCCCTCCGGATGGGGCAATGGATGGGGACGGTACCGGAGAAACGGCTGCCGGAGTTTTCAAACTGGAAACACGGATTGGAAAATATGCGACAGAGAACCTACACCTGCAACTGCATTCACAATATATGGGAGGGGCTTCGGGACGGTCTGTCGCGTTTTTCGGGGGAAAGTCGGGCCGCGCTCATGTATGCGGCGGGGGAAGAGGATCCCATCAGGGTCTACGATCCCCAGAACCTCCTCAGGGGCCATGAACCCAAGTTTGAGGAGATCTACCTCAAGTCGGACCGCTGGCGGGAACCCGGTTTTCTCCTGCCCCATATGAACCGGGGGCGCCACCTCCTGCCCGAAAAGAACCTCTCCCTTGCCGGGCTTATCTCCCACGGGGGAAGATCCCCTTCCATGTTCTACCAGATGTGGTTCACGGAGCACCACCCGGACATGTGCTCCACGGGCCCCACGGAAAGATGGCTGGAGCATGCCGCATGGCTCTTCACCAACGACTGCGCCATGGACTCCGACACCTATATGGGGACCTCGGGGTATGTGCTCAGGGAGTACGCCACCCATGCGGTGCGGGACCACCTTCTGGACGAGATGAACCGGTTGCTGGGCTGGGATACCCCCATTCGGGTTTATCCCATTCTGGAGGCGGTGCTGGGGATTTCGCGCACGCGGGAGGAGGGGGCCTGGCCAAGGGGGGTGCTGGTCTTCGTGGAGCCCAGGGGGGCGGGAAGCCTTGAATATCTTCTGCGATTTCCAGAAAACGACCGGCCCAGCCTGGACAACCACAAGCATGTAAGGAAGCTGCTCCTTGCCGTGGAGGGCTCCGATCGCAAGCTGGTATCCGACGGCACATGGATCCTCGGGATCGTCAAGGGCGAGCTGCAAAGGTTCCACCTCTCGTCCGATTTCAGGGGGGGGCACGGCTTCCTGCGGATCAACGGGGATACGGTGTGCAGCTACTCAGGGGACGGATTCCACTCCAAGACCCTGAAGGCCAAGCTGGTGCAGGTGGAGGAGGCCCTCCTCGAGAGCGATCTCTCCCGGGAGCAGGGAACGACCCTGTTCAAGATCGCCACAAGGCTCGTTCACCAGGCCGAAAAGAAGAAGTACGGCTGCACCATCGTTATCGATCTCAACGATTCTCCCCTTTCGCTGTCGGGGCAGCATCTTTCCAGGCCCCTGGACCTAACCCGGGAGGACGATTTTCAACTGGCCGAATCCCTTGCAAGGATCGACGGCGCCCTTCATATGGGAGCGGATCTCTGCCTGCACGGGTTTGCCTGCCTCCTGGACGGCCCGGCTTTGCCCGGAGAGGATCGCGCAAGGGGCGCCCGCTTCAACTCGGCCATCCGGTTCACCGCGTCCCGCTCCAACCTGCTGGCGATCGTGGTCTCGTCGGATCGCCCGGTTTCCGTGATAGAAAAGGGGCTTGAGATCAGCGCCCTCTCCATGTGGGAGGACGTTTCCTCCTGCGCGCTGATGCCGCCAACCCTCGAGGAGTGGCTCAGGGAGTAAAAAGGCGGGAACGGGCTAATCGCGATCCTCGCCGATGCCGAGGCGCTTGACTTTCCGCCAGAGGGATACCCGGTCGATTCCCATGATCTTTGCCGCCCGGGTCTTGTTTCCCTCGCATTTCTCGAGGACCCACCTGATGTAGTTCTTCTCCTGTTTTTCGAGGGTGGGAATTTCAGTGGGATCGTTTCGGTAGGTTTCGATTTCCAGGGTGTTGATATAATCCGGCAGGTCGGAAGCCGTGATGACGTTTCCCCGCACCATTGCCGCAGCCCTTTCGATCACGTTTTCCAGCTCCCGTACATTGCCGGGCCAGGAGTAACGACAGAGCAGGGAGAGGGCCTTGGGATCGATCTCCCGCACCTCCTTGCCGGCTGCCCGGGACTTCTCCTCCATGAAGTGGTGGACCAGGAGGGGAATATCCCCCTCACGGGCGGCAAGGGGGGGAAGGGTGAGGGTGATGACATTGAGCCGGTAATAGAGGTCCCGGCGGAAGGTCCCCTCGGCCACCAGCTCTTCCAAAGGTCTGTTGGTGGCGGCGAGGATCCGGCATCCGGCCCTGCGGACCACATCGGAACCCAACGGATAGTACTCCCCCGATTCGAGCAGGCGTAGAAGTTTAACTTGTGAAGGAAGGCTGAGTTCACCTATTTCATCAAGGAAAAGGGTTCCCCCCCCTGCTTGGGAGATAAGGCCGCGACGGTTTTCCGCCGCTCCTGAAAAAGCCCCTTTGCGATGACCGAAGAGGGTATCTGAAAACATGGTATCGCCCAGTCCCGCTACGTTGATCCGAATGTACTCCCCCTCCCGGCCGCTTA
>PPCM01000927.1_pt1 | contig 16552 bp, 8 predicted proteins | sample 1555541 | NCBI WGS metagenome assembly PPCM01 (sample SAMN05284479, study PRJNA326546) | Marine sediment metagenome, whole genome shotgun sequencing project. | isolation source: marine sediment | place: Germany: Wadden Sea | collected 2012-09-05 | reverse complement strand
CGTACCCGCGGCGGCGGCACCGGTGTTAACTGAGGGATCGCGACGTCCAGAGAGTGAGCGGTGGAGAGAGTTCACCGCTCAAGCTGCCCACCAGGCCAAGGATGTTGATATGTTCTGGCTCAAGCCGGATATTCAGGAATCATTCCCGAATGTGCACCACGCGTACCTTCAGATGAGGCTTATCCCGGCGACTAATATTGCGGTTGACAAGATGATACACAGTAGCGGGCTATTTGGTGAGACGAAGCAGAACATGGGTCCGGAGACGATATGCGCGAGGATGGCCATCAAGCAGCACCACGACCTGAAGCTGGACTTGCCACCGACGTGGTGAGTTGCGGTGCTATCAATAGATTAGCACAGGACTACTTATGAGCCTGAGACCAAGAGTAAAATACACTTATCTTGTCTGGGGGCTCGGTGGAGACACATTCGGCCGAGATGGTTGGCAACTAGACAATATTTCGAGATGTCTTGCAAAGCCAAGTCAGCAGACTCAGAAAACAAAAATGACATTTTCATCGGTAGGGACCAACACTATGCAGGTGCACGGCAGTGCAGCCTATCAGAAGCCTCTCCAGGCTCTTATTGACGAGCTGACTGCCTCCCTGACACCTTCCTCGTCGGATGCCAACATCATCACCGCCGACATGGGCCAAACCCTCGTTCCCGACCCCGAGGCCCCGACAGAGATCATCACGTTCACTGTGAGCTACCCTCTCGAGCTCCACAGCTTCCTGACGTCCGTCACGGCCCGTCTCTCTTCTCCTCTTCCTCCTCTTGTGTGTCCCATCATCTCCCACACCGATGCCCTCCCCAAGGCCGCCCTACCCCCCCACATGGTCACCCTGCCCCCCGCACTCATCACTCGTCTCCTCGTCCGGGCCAGCGCCTCCCAGACGGCCGATCTCGAGCCCACATCTTTCCTCTGTCGTCGCGCCCTGTCCTCAATGTTCATGTTGCAGACCGAGCTCAACAGCGAGGACACCACCATCCACACCGATGCCACTTGCCGCGTCCGGTCCGCCCACGGCCAGGCCTTTGCCCGCGGCTCCAACCAGTTCCGCCGTCTCGGGACGTGCTCCTCGTCGAGCGTTCTTCAGACCTGGACACGCGTCAACGTGCCCGGGACCATCACCCGCGCCACCGTCACCCCCCACGCTGCGGTCTACTCGACGATGTCGGGGGCCGTGTACCAAGCCGGGATCAACCCAGCCAATATTGGGGCGACCATTGGTGATGCTCAGCTCCATCCCCAGCCCGTGCGGCTTCCGGTCAAGGGCCCCATCACGTGGGCGGCATCGGGCATTGAATCGCTGTTTATCGTTGACTCTGGCCCGGTGGTGCTTGCTGCGGGCGTCAACACGCTCGGCCAGCTCGGGGTTGGGGAGCTTTCCGTGTGTCGGGCTCTGAACCCCACAAAGGTCCCCAAGGCCGGGCTTATGGGCATCCACTGCGCCGGCGTCCTGACCTTCTTTATTTATTCCGGCCATGTTCTCGTTGCCGGCGCCCATCGCGATGGCCCCGACCCCACAATCCAGATTCGGCCCCGCACCGACGTGCCCGAGCCCGCACCTCTCATGAGGGTCAACCTCCCAGGCGCCGTGTGGGGGGCCGCCACCGCGGGGGCCGACGCCATCCTTGTCGGCATGGACCGCGGATTTAATGTCGTCGATGGGAATGGAACCCGCGCCCTCAAGGTCGAGCCCAACGTTCAACAAGTATGGATGGCATCCGCCCCACCCCCGCTCATGGCGCCCTTCCTCGGCCTCGTGGTCAGCCCCACCGGCTATAGCGTTGTTGGCGACGACCGGGCCGGGGTTCTTGAGGACATCCCCGCCGAGGTCACCCCGCCGACCTACGTCCAGCTGGGGGGCCGGCATGCATTCGTAGTGAAGGACAGTGTCGCCTACTACAAGGGTCCCAACAAGCAGGGCTGCTCTGGGCTGGGCCACAAGGACGCGGTGACCACGTGGACGCGTCTACCCTTCGCTGTGGACCGGATGGTTACGAATGAGATGATCACGGTGTTCCTAAACGAGAAGGAGCAGACCTTGTCGTATACCGGGCGGCCCCTGCCTGGAGGCGGGCCCTTGTCGCTCGAGCCGGCCAGCGTCAACCAGTTGCGTGACTTTGATAAGCTGACGCCTTCTGAGGTGCAGATGGTTGGAACCGACTAATAAACGCGTTTTCGTCATTCCTTGTGCATTGTGAGCGGTTGTCATGACTTACATGCCAATCTGGTCCGATATTTTGGATGGCGATCGGAAATTTTCTTGATTCGGCCGATTTCCGTGTTCGATTTAATTAGGGAGTCAGTCAAAGTCTCTTTTTCACGGAAACACATTCCCCTGTCGATGTGCCAGAAATGAGTAACGCTAGCTTGATTGAAAAGAATGGGCTGTCGTTTTTGATTGTAGAGTGTCCTCAAGATGAGAAGTCTACGCAATACCTAGAGCTTTTTGCGCGACATGGTGTCAAAACTATGATTAGCATCGTCGATGGGTACTCCAAGACACCGTTTGAGAACGCTGGTGTACATATTTATGTAAGTAGCTCCCATTGAGTCTCGAATTTACCCAGGATCTCCTTTTTGACGACGGAAGCGCGCCTCCGAACAACATCCTGTCAAAGTGGATGGAAATCGTTGAGGACCACCTGGCCTCCTCCAGTGGTCCCATTGCTATCCATTGCCAATCAGGACTTGGGAGAGCCCCCGTGCTCGTTGCCGTCGCCCTCATCGAGCACGGCGTTTCCGCTTTTGACGCCTGTACATACGTCCGAGGCATTCGTCGCGGGTGCTTCAATAACAACCAAATCAAGTTCCTTTACGCTTATCGCAAGGGTAGCTTCAAGCACTCGGAAGGCTGCTGCATGCTTTTATAAATACTCCGCTGTGTACTGTTTCGCGAGTTTTCACCACCAACAAATACGGACAGACATGTCCGTCAACCCTTAGAGCAAAGTACGTTATCAAAGATTAAACCGTGCCACCTTGTCGGAAATGTCATGCTGTTGCCATTCAGTTTTCTTAAATTTAAGCCTGCTAGCAGCGGGCGGTGAGGCCAATAGTTATCAACTGCCCCTGTCTAGTCTTTCTCACGCCGCCAATAACCTAAATTTTGGGAACGAACGTTGGGGGTTGGTTGAAACCACAAAATGATACTATTTACAGTGCTTTTCAGTCAGTGGCGATGGTTTCCGACGCGCGTGTGAACTACAGGTACGTAGAAGGTCTGAACATCATTATCTAGACGTAAGTGTTCCTACAACACCAAGTCCAACGGCATCCGTATTGTGCGGACGCCTGGCGGCAAGTACGTGGCTCAGCACCTCAAGAAGCACACCCGTGCTTCCCGCTGCCCCGTCACCGGCCTCGTTCTCAACGGCGTACGTTCATTAGACATCATTTACTTACTTTAGCTCCCCGTCGTTCGCCCCTACAAGATGAAGGGCCTTAAGAAGTCCTCCAAGTCCGTGAACCGCATCTATGGTGGCCACCTTTCCCACGTTGCTGTCCGTGAGCGGATCGTGCGTGCGTTCCTGTGCGAGGAGGCTCGTAACGCCAAGTCCCAGAACTAAATGCACATACGTTCTGTCTGGGCTGCTTGTTTTTGTAGCACGAATAAACCACCCGGTTGACTAATACCTGGTCCAGCCCTGTTGTGTCGTCCGGCCATGCTTGTCTTACCAGGGCCACAGCAATTGTCGGTGTCGAGGGGCGTAATTTATTTCGACACACTCATTTCATCGATGGGTTCGATCAAGATTGCACCTACTGGAGTTGTTCTCCTCCATAATGAGATGATTCGTAGCATAATCGACGAGCATCCGGCGAATTCGAAGGAAAGAGTCGAACGGCTTGGTGCAGACATCGGCATTCGTCTCATAGAGCGCCTCTGCGTTGTTCACTCACGTCCCATGCAAGGGAAACCGAATGACGTGATTATGTTCATCTGTAAGGAGTTCTGGTCTGCCGTCTTTGGCCACTCTGTGGCGCGTCTTCGTCAGCAGCGTAATGTGTACACCCTCACGGACGACAACTTCTATTGGGCCTCCAACATCTCTGGCCAGGTCGAGAACGATCCCGCGACGACCAACTTTATTGACCACGTGCTCTTCTTCACGTCGGCTATGATTGGTGGCGCCCTCACCGGCCTCAATGTAACGGGACCCATCTCGGCTGTTGTCTCCGGAAACGAGTGCATCTTCACGATTGGGGTACAGTCAATGGCACCGTAGGTCGCCTTTGTCTCTTCGCGAACATCTCACCCCCATTTCAGTCGTTTTGACGATAGAAGGCCATTTCCTAAATATCCGATAACTGGTAATTGTTGGGCCAATCTCTTGCTTGCCGATTTGTACCGTCATACACAACATTTCCCTTCGTTCTGAGCATACCGATTTATAGAACAAACACGAAAATTTTTGTCGTCAAACAGAGCACCCAGATGACTAATGCTGGCAAACGACAGCTCACCTTCCCGAGTGATGTTCGGGTCATGTCAGTGAAGCAGAATCCCAAGGCCGTTGCGGCTCGGAAGGAGCTAGAGGCGACTTTGGCGCGCAAACTCAACACGCGCTGCTCAAAACCCGACTGGAACAACAGCGTATCAATGCCTCGCTTACATACACGCGCTGACCGTGTTACCCATGTCCATAGCGCGTACCAATCTATCAAACCGATCCACAATTACCGAGCCCAGACGCTTCCCCGCGATGAGCGTGTCTACATCCCCAAGCCGACCAAGAAGTGGCAAATCGACCCCCGCAGCTACCTGACGGAGAAGGAGAAGCAGAAAGTGGTGGACAAGCCCCAGTACCTGTCGGACCGCATCGAGTGGGAGAGCACAGGCAAGAGTTGGGATGCCACACCGCAGATCGACCGCAAGTTGATCCGGGATAACAGCGCGTCGTTCCTGGACCGGGCGCGGTCGTCCAGCGAGCGCAGGTCGGCCTCGCTGTCTCGTCGCCAGGGCGTGCGTACTGAGAAGTACGAGCCGCCCGCCCATCGAGTCCACAGAGAAATGCTAGAGTCAAGAATGCGGCGGATGAGGTCAGAGATGGGCGATCAGGACCGTGACGACGACGAGACGGAGGAGGTACCCCTCGAAGCCAAGATGCGGCGCAGCACGACGCCCATCCTCTACAAGCCCGGCCTTCACGCCCACCCCGACACGTATCTCCCGTGGCGCCACTCAGACGTCATGGAGGAGTACGAGCGCGTGGTGTCCGTCATGGCCACCTCCAGGCCCCAGAGCACGATCAGCACGAAGATGCCGGGGCTGAGATCCACTTCGATGCTGCCGACACTGGGAAACACGCCCGGGGCTCAGCTGGTACATGTCACGAAACTCGGGGCGGTGGATAGAGACCAGCTGGCGGACGTAGGCCACAAGACTGTCAAGAAGAAACGCGTGGTGCTTTCCGAGAAGGAGAAGGATGATCTTCTCAACTGTACGTTCAAGCCGCGGCTCGAGACGCCAGTCAAGTGGCAGGTCGACGTCGACCGGTACCACACGGGGGTGTACGGCATGGTTGCTACCGAGGGCCGCGACGCGTGGAGCTGCTGCCTAGCTTATGGCCAGGACGCGCAGGGCTGTTGTGTCAAAAAGCGCGTGAGGAACAAGCACAACAGGGCGGGCTTCTGCATCTGAGTGGTGCCGTGATGTACATTAATTGTTGTTTGGCTTGCGTGTGGGGTGTATCCACGCACTGCGGCTGCTCTTGTCCCGTTGGGTAATTAAATCGACCGTTTCTAAATCGAATTCTCTAAACATCAGAATGCACAAGACGGAGCGTGTACAGCGCTTTGAGGCATGCATTGAGGGTGAAGTAGATGGAACCATTGATATGGACCGTGTCGCGGAGTTTTCCAACGTCGGGATCCCCGATGCCGCTCACCTGCGGCCTCTGTACTGGAAAGTGCTCCTTGGGTACCTCCCGACGGACCGTTCCAAGTGGGACGAGACGCTAACGGACATGAGGAAGCTGTACAACAACTACATCAAGGCGTTTCTGATTGATTGCCGCAAGGAGATGACTGTGAGCGATCCCCTTGGTTGTTCGATGAATGATCCTCTTGCGGCCCTCGAGCCCAAGACGCCCGCCACGGAGAACACCGAGGGTACGCCTGAGACGCCGTGGGACGAGTACCAGCTCAATGTGGAGCTTATGAGCGACATTGATAAGGATGTTCGTCGAACTCATCCAGATATTCATTTCTTCCAAAGCGACCCCGCATACCTGAGAAAATACGGCGTGATCACGGGAGATATCGCATCGTACCAGGCTGACGCAGAGGGACAATCTCCGCAGCGCGTCCAGTTTACCAACTTGACTCCCAAGACTCCCAACGAGCGCGGGAACGTCTTTGAGGGCTCCCGGCCGAGAACACGGCTGAGAGCACTCCCCAAGTCGCTGTCGGATCACGACAGGCTCGCTAACGGCACGTTTGGCGGTCTTCTGGACAAACCCCAGGTCTCGAGCCATCATGCAGCTCTTGTTCGTATCCTGCTCGTGTTCGCGCGGACTAACGTCGCCATCAAGTACGTACAGGGCCTCAATGAGCTGGCGTCCGTCATTTACTACGTGTTCTACACGGATGCGGCCCCCGAGGAGCGGCAACATGCCGAAGCGGATGCCTTTTGGTGTTTCTTCAACCTAATGTCGCCAGTGATGGATCTTTACACCAAGGACCTCGATGGCGACAAGTCTGGCCTCCGCGGCAACATGGACTCGATGATGGAGACCCTTGCCGCCAAGGACCCGACAGTTCATGCCCATCTCGAGCGACTGGGGATCCCGCCCGATTTCTTCGCGATTCGCTGGTTCACGCTGCTCATGGGTGGCGAGTTCGCGCTCCCGGACGTCGTTCGGGTGTGGGACTCGCTCCTATCAACGTTTGGCGGGGCATGTGGCGGTGATCTCCTCGCACACCTCAGAAGAGTGGCCGTGTCGATGATTGTGAGCATCAGAGACATTCTGCTGTCCCTGGACTACTCGGGAACGATCCAAACCCTTCAGAAGTTCCCAGCTAGCGTTGATCTCAACATGATACTCAGAGGTGCGATGCCGGATGAAGTGGAGGAGTGAAGTAGTAAATAGCACGCGGCAGCGGCCTTGGGGATGGGCGAATAGAGGCATGGGAAGCCCTCGCGGGACATCATGGGTCAGAAGTTGGCGGCGAAGACGCCCGCGCAAAGAGAAGACCTCGGTTTATAAAAATGATTCGCTAAACTGTGGGATTGAACATGCTGTGTGGAAAGCAACTGGCGTCTGTGTGGCCTTTTTCGTGCACAGTTCAGGAATCTATAAATCACATTTCAAGCAAGCAAGATTAATGACAGAAAGCAAGCGGGACATCGACATTGGAGCCGCGATTATTGCGCACCAGGAGAAGATGAGTGCCCTTAAGCGTGATGATCGCATTTCTGAGACTGGTTCAGAGTCTGATTTTGAGCCTTATCAAAATTTGTCTGCGGCTCACCTTTCTCCGCCGAGAACGCCCATCTCGGTCCGCTCTTCCGCTGTGAAGCCTGTGGAAGTGCCTGTTGACAGCGAGATGGCTGTTGAGCCCGAGATCTCTACCTCTTTTCAATCTCTCGAGCTCGGCCTGAGAAAGATGAACGAGCTGCAGTCCCAGATCAACATCCTGCGCTCTAAGTTCCGCACAGAGACCGAGGATGTCCAGAAGGTGTCTGATTCCCTAGCGGACGACCCCCACCGTCCCTCTCCCACCGTGGAGACCAAACGCGAGCGTCTGGAGCCCGTGGCACCCGACAGCCCCGCCCCAGCCCCCACCGACGACGACGACCTCACGACAGAGATCCAGCTGCTCGAGGAGCTCCGGCTTGACCTCCGTGCGCGTGAAGACGAGCTTGCCGTCCGCGAAGACACTTTGGACGGCGATGAACTTCATCTCGAGGAGAAGGAGGCAGCCCTCGGGGCCCGGGAGGCCGCGCTGGAGGAGAGAGAAGCCGCCGTCGCCGCGCGCGAGGCCGAGCTCGGCGAGGACCTCAAGTCCAAACTTCACGCCGCCGAAGTCAACGCCCAAGTGAAAGCCAAGATGGTGAGCCAGCTCGAGGCCGAGCTCAAGCGCCAAGGAGAGGCATGCATGCGGATCGTGACGGACACCGAGGACTTCATGGGCCGCTACCAGGCAATGGAAACGTCGCTCAAGGCCCGCATCAAGGAACTCGAAGGAAGAATGGCGAACATGGACGGGGAAGCCGCGGAGGAGCGCGCGGCGGCCGCCCAGGACAGGAACGATGATCTGCTGAGGGCCCTGGGTCAGAGAACCAAGCAGATGAAGGCGATGGACGCGGATCATCAGGCCGCGATGGCTGCGGTCAACGCCGAGGCTCAGCGCGTGCAGCAGGCCCTTGCCGACCGCGACGCGACCGTCACCACGCTCCAAGAGCAAGTTCGCGAAGGCGCCGCTCAGATGCAGGCTTTGACCGCCCAACTGGCTGCCACCCAAGCCAGCCTCGACGCGGCGATGGAATCGACCCCGCCACTCACCCCAGAGGCCTCGAGGCGCGAGGAGGACCTCAAGGAGCTGCTCCTGGACGCGTCTCGCACCGAGGGTCAGCTCCGCGGCATGGAGGAGGAGCTCGGGGCCGCCAAGGCTCGTGTGGCCGAGTTGGAGGCGTCGGGGGTCGCGGGGGGCGTGGATAAGTCGAGAGCGGAGCTGAGGGGGATCGTCACGGCCCAGCAGGGGCAGATTAACGACCTCGTCAGTGAGGTGAACGACCTCAAGAAACGGACGTCCGCGTCTACTGTCGAGACGCAGCACCTCAAGGCCGACCTTGAGACGGCCCGGAAGATGGTACAGAGCCTCACACGCGCCGAACAGACCGCAGCGGGCCGCCTCAACGACGGGACGGACGTATGTCAAGCCCTTCGTGTCCAACTCGCCGAACGTGACAACAGAGTCACAGAAATGGAACGTCTCATCAGAGATGCCCGACAGAAGAGCGAGACCATCTCCCAAAGCGTCCTTGACGAGCTCTTCGAGGCTCGCGATGAGGCCGCCGCCGCCCGATCCGACCTGCTTCGTCTCAAGGCTGAGCTGTCAGGCATCGAAAGTGAGATGCGCGATGGCCGCGGATCAATGGCTGGCAGCAGCGTCGCAGGATCTCCGATGGGTTCCGGCGTCCAGGCCAGTCAGATCGCCGCCCACCGCGGGGAGCTGCCCCGCGGGTACAAGGACTCGCCCATCCCACGTGAACCTCTCGAAAGCGCCAAACTAATGCCCCGCGGCGCCACGGCAGGCCCGTCCTTGTTCGCAGCCCTTGGTGGGGATGGTGACAGCGTGCTCTCCCGGTCAGCGGTGAGCGACATCGGCCACATGGAGCCTAGGGCCGTGATGGGCGATCCCGGCGTGTTCCCGGACGAAAGCGTGCTGGATTATATCAAGCGCAGGAAAAGCGCCATTATGGGCAAGGCCCGCAAGTAAATGACATGTATTAGAAACGAACACGGGGCCTAGCTGGGGCGCTGGGGTGGTGTTGGTTGTTAACTATCCGGTCATTCGTACGGCAGCAATCAGTTCAACAAATATAAAAATTCAGGAAAGTTTACCTGCCAACATTTCAAGCGACGATTACCCATTAGGACAGCCTCTGGGTTAACATCAGTCACGTAGCGGGGCCGCAACCCAGTTAAACCCATCTCTTCCGCCGGTGATCACAACCCCCGCGGCTTCAGCCTCCTTAACGGCAGCTGACATCGGCATGCCCAGGCTGTCCGATGCGATTTTTTGGTACTGAACCCCAAGCTTGCTACGAAGAACAACGTGGTGCAACGGTAGACCGTATGCAGCCGCGGTGCTGGCCGGCACGGGGGGACAAGCCCTGATCGCCGTCAGGAGAGGGCGCCAACGGGTCGGGTCGGGCGGAATCGTGAAGCTGACCGACTCGGCAGCCCCAGACCTGGATACTGTCAACAGGCGCGCCCGACGTGCAGCCGTGAGGAGTTCCGCCATGTTATCGAACCCCAGCTGCTGAAGGACGTCGTCACCATTGTCATCGACTAGTCGTCCGAGGACGTCGGACGTTGGGTGCTCCTCCTCGCCGACGTCGTCCGATAGGTCCCGCATGGCCTCGCTGATGGTGTCCGCCGCGGCGACCGACAGCAAGGGTATGGCGGGGCGGGGCGGGGTGGGTTTGCCGGCTCTTGAGGCCGAGTTTTGTTTTTTGGGCGCGACCCATGCGTATGAAGCTTTTCCGCCAACACTGATGACGCCATCCTTGACGGCCTGGTCGATCATCGACCTGAAATCACCGGCTGCCTCGACCACTTTCTTCAGGTCCGGGTTGGTGCCCGCGTCACTGCCAACATCAATCCGCATTACAGGCCTGAAGCAACAACTGGGGGTGCGGACTCGGGTAGCCTCGGGTAGCTCCGCCAGGCGCGCCAGAAGGACCGCGTGCTTTCTTTGGGCGGGGGTTGGGTCGGGTTGGGGCACGCCCGAGACATCGGCCGCCACCCACGCCCGGGGGCCCATGTCGCCGGCCAGGGCCACGCCGGCGCCCACAGCGGCCTCGATCACCGCGCCTATACCCCCCATCGCAGTGCATTCCTCCTTTAGCCCTTCCCCGCCCCGTGGATTCTGTAATTTGGTGGTCAGAGCACTTCTGCTGATCGCACGGTAATTGGGTGGCAGGGTTGTGTCAACGGGGAAGGCTCGGTGGCTGGCACAGATGCGGCGGATGCCTTCGAAGACCTTGGCGGCCTCGGGGCTGTCCGCGGCGATTTTCACGGCAGAGGGCCCGATTTTGTCGGTTTTGGGGGCTGTTTGTTTTTTTGGCGATGGTTGTTCTGTTTGTTTTCTGGGCGCCACCCACTTGCCTAGTGCTTTTCCGCCAACACTGATGACGCCATCCTTGACGGCCTGGTCGATCATCGACCTGAAATCACCGGCTGCCTCGACCACTTTCTTCAGGTCCGGGTTGGTGCCCGCGTCACTGCCAACATCAATCCGCATTACAGGCCTGAAGCAACAACTGGGGGTGCGGACTCGGGTAGCCTCGGGTAGCTCCGCCAGGCGCGCCAGAAGGACCGCGTGTTTTCTTTGGGCGGGGGTCGGGGTTGGGGTTGTCGCGGCGGGTTTAACTTCGGCAGCCTGTACTTCGGGCGATGGTGATCTCTCTTGAACGAATTCATCATGCTCTGTCCTGGTTTCCGCGTCGAACCCGGGGGTCTTGACGGCAGCCTGTTGATCGGGGGTGGCTTCGGGTTGGGGTTCGGGTTGGGCTACCTGGGGTGCGGGTGTCGCGACCTTCTCCTCATTCCCAACCCACTCGACCCACGCCTCCTCCCCCTCCCCACCAATCCGAACGCTACCGGCCCGCACCGCAGCATTCAGGTACTCGTCGACGTCGGTCGCCCCGCAGGCCGCACGGTAATCGGGCGCGATCTCGTCCATCGTATCGAAGAAGTCTTCGCGTTTGACCACCAGACCAGGCCCAGGAAGCGGCTCGCAGTCCTCGATGACGTCTTCCATCAGCTCGAATGAGGCGGGGCCGGCTCCAGTGGTGTCCCCATCCTTGTCCTGTTCAGGTTCGCATGGCGTATTGGATACCCATCCGTCGTCTACACGTGGCCGGGATGGGGGCTTTACGCTAGAGGAAACAGGCTCAGGCACAGCATGCCACTGATTACTAGGTTCGTTGCTGTCCCCTACTGCATCCTCGACTGGGGAGGCTTCTGACATTGTGTCTCGGCCGTCATCGGACTCATTGCAGAGAAAATGCCCGACTTCTTCACCTCCATCAGCGGCTGGGCTGATATTGAAGTCCGCTATCTTGTCAGGATCCTGGACGACGTAGATACTCATTTTTGTTTTGTTTTTCCTAAAACGACATAAACCTGAATAGACCATCCGAGCATACTATCACGGATAACGAAGGTTGGGCCCACATCTTGGCTATGCGTTGACGCGTGTCAATGTCAAAAGTGGTTTATAGATTGATTTACATTTTCAGACAGTGACAAGTGGTGAGCAGTTGTAAGCTTGTCCCGACCGAACTCGTCGCCCAGGGACACGCCCCATCTACCCCATGATATCATTTACTCGTCGGCTCCTCCAATCTCCGCCAGAGCCTCCCACACATCCTCACCGATGCTCGCCGCCACGTCATCCACGCCCCACACGGGCGAGGGAGGCGGGAGAGACGCGTGGGACCGGTGGTTGGGTGGGGGATGGGGCACGGCGGGCAGGGTCAGCTCTTCGGGCAGGGCGTCGGCGATGGTGACCAACGCGGCCACAAACTCCTCGGGGATGGGGTTCTCGAGGTGTTTGGCCAACTGCCGCACGCCGGGACCGATGGGGGCGGCCTTAACAGCCGCCACGGCATCTATGTATCTCTGTTGTTGTCTCTTATCACTCGTCAGCGTCGCTGCGGCGAGTCCCACCCCATGATCAACGGCGGATTTCCCCCGTCGCGTCATTGTCGCCATAGCAGTCATTAGCTCCGGCGATGTACCGCGACACACGGCACACGCCCCACCCACCACCAACACCAGGGCCTCGGCGGCCTCGGTGACGCTGTAACCTTCCGCACGTGACACTAGACGACCTAGGGGCACCGCCCAGACCGTCAAGGCCGCCACCACACGCTGACGGAACGTCTGGGTGGCAGGAGTGGGGTGGGTGGGGGCGGCCGTCATGAAGAGGGTCGACACCATCGATGGGGCGGGGCGGGGCATGGCTAACAGGCATCGGAACTCCGGGTGGATCCTCGCAACCTGAACGTCGTGAAGTTCGGCGATCAGCTCCATCACGTCGCTGGAACAGAGATGGTCCGCCAGCACCACCTGGCCTCGCTCCACGGCTGTCTGGACAGCAGAACGAAGTTCGGAGGAGTCAACGGTGGTCAAACGGACGATCGGCGCCACGCTTTCTATAAACGAGAGCAGGTCAAACGTGGTCGACGTCGGGTGTACCACGAGGCAGTGGTCCATCACCGTCCTCCGCTGCCAACTCTTTGACGTCAGGAACTCAGTGATATAAAGTGCGTTATAAACAGCACTATGTGACGCGAGGTCAGCCGGGGGCAGTAAAATGGAGTAGGAGTGGCGTAGGATGGTCTCCGTGAGGCTGGTGATGGCGCGGGGAAGGCATGCCGGAGCGAGGGCTCGGACGATGGCGAGTATGTCTGCATGGTCAATCTCGACCGTGTAGCCTGCGCCGGCCGTGGGTGTGCCCGGGTGGGATGGGTGAGTCACTGTCAACTTGAAGGGATTGGGGAGGTTGGCCACGGGTGTATTAGCGGTGGGCAGGCCTCTGAGCCAAGCGCTCCATTGATCTTGTCGATGAGTCAGGGAAAGATATAGAGCGGCCCCAACACGAAGTCGATGGTCGCCCCGGATGAGATCCCGCACCGAGTTAGCCTGGACGGGGGTCAGCCACACGGGTAGGTCGGGTACGGCCGCCTCATCAAGCGGCGCGGGCCGATCAGTCGAGTGAAGAAGATATGGCATAGCACCGCCCAGGGACGCCGCGATAAGGTTGGGGTAACGCAGCACACGGTCGCCGGGCGTGTCCATCGACTCGAGGGAGTTGAGTACGAGAGCCACCAGGAGAGAGGCTGACTTGACTTTGTCGGGGGTCAATAAAGCGGGGAGGCTGAGGACGACTCGCCGGACAAACTTGGCTGTAAAGTGTTTCCTGGAGTCCTGAAGTTGGGCCAGAGTCAACCCGTCCGAAAGCTCGGCCGTGGCGGCGGCGAACGCGTCCTCGACCAATATAAACGCCTGTCGTGTCGGCGCCCCGACTGCCCTGAGCACGACGTCGAGTACGGCCACCGCGCGGGTGACGATGGGGTAGGCTGGGGTGACTCTGAGCAGGGCGTCCTGAAGCTGCATGGTAGCGCTGGATAGGGTCGTGCGGCGTGCGGCAAGGTCGGCGAGGGCGGTCCCTGCCTGGTCAAGGCCTTCAACACCCGTCACGGCGGCGGCGGTGAGTTCTGCGCGACGTACTGCGATATCTGCTCTCCCCGCGACGCGACGTCGACCCTGCACCTCGGCGAGCCCATCCCCCGCGACCGATAACAACCGAGCCGTCATGCGTCGCGCGGCACCATGGATGGTCTCGGGTGCGACGACGGGGAGCACCGCAGCGGGTGGGGTGGGGTCGTTCGGGATGGTGGCAGCGTGTACAATAAGTCGGAACCCCCGGCTGACCCGGATCATCTCGCCGTCCACGGTCAAGTAGACGCTATAGGCGGATCGTAGCGTCTCTAGGGCCTTGTGGTAGGCCCCGACGTCCGCGGGATCATCTTCGGCTTCGCTGTGGCTACCAACATCTGACACACTGTCACTATCACTATCACTACCAATATCAGTATCAGTATCGCTATCGCTATCGCTGTCGATGGTTAACGCATCCATCAGGCCGGCGCGGGACGGTAAACGGTCGAGGTCGGGTGTCGCGACAGGCGACTCATCATAGGCCGCCACTGACTCAACTTGCCGAGTCTGCTCGACCGTAAACCGAGCGATCGCGTCGAAATCGATCTCATCATTGACCAGCGCGAGTTTGTACTCCGGGCTGGCGCCCACTGCCCAGTCCAGGCTGTCCAGCACGCCCCACACGATGTTCTGTGCCGTCGGGGTGTCGGCGCGCGTGATGATAAGTATCTCGCCTTCTCTAGCCGCGTGTGCGATGGTTCGCTGGATTTCCCGGCCGATAAAGGCGGACGATTGGCCCGGGGCGGCGGGGGTGGTGGTGATCACGCGCCCGGGTCGGCCTTGGGCTGTCTCTAGGGCCTGGAGAGCTGCTGTGACGGTCTCGATGACGCGTTCGTGGCCCACAAGGACGGGCACGCGCCAATCAGGGCTCTTGAGATCGTGCATGGGCCAGTCCTCAAGCACCGCGGCGACCCCCTCGATCGTGGCAAGCTCCCTTGACGGCAGACCGCCCCACGATGGGTCCCGAGGTAAGAGAGGCAGTGACCCACCTGTGTGACTCAACGCGACGAACCCCGGCGCCATGTAAGGTGATCCTAGGCCCAGTAGGTAGGCGTGGTCGTCGGGTGAGGCGGCGGGGAGGCGGGCCATCGACAGGTCGAGGCGATCGTCGCCCATGCTCATGTTGAACTGGGAACGGGGCGTGCACACGAACAACGACATGGACGAGATGGACAGACGGCGGGTGGGGGCGCTGGGTTTGGGGCATATGGGGGCGGTGACGTCCGCCCGTTTCTCGTCGACAGCGGGGAAAGCCAGCATGTATTGGCCGACCTCGGCCGCTACTGGATCACCGGTGAGGAAATGGCCGACGTTGGGTTGGGAGGTCACCGTCACGCCGTGCGTCATCAAGGCGCCATAGACTGTGGATAGGGCGGCGGCGCGGGCGGGGCCGGGCATGCCACACAGCAGTAGATGCCACATGGCCGCCAGTAACGCGTCACCGGGGGCACTTCGGATGAGATTGGTGGCGGACGAGGCCGCCGCTGCCCACACCCCCCGGTCAACGTAGAAAGTCTTGACCAGTGCCTCAGTGCGTGCCTGGCGCGCGGCTAGCTCTCCCATGCGACCCGTGTGGGCGTCCACATCTCGTCGCGTCTCGGCCAGCGTGGCCCTGCACGTGGCCAGGTCCTCCGTGATGCTCTTGAGCCGGGCCTTGAGCTGGGCTATTTCCTGGCCCTCTATGGCGACCTCCTCGTCGAGCGTGTCTGCCTGTGCTGACCGCGGCTTAGCCTCATACTCGGCGGCCCTGAATTGGTAGTACGCGTGGACCCAGCGCCCGATGTCCTGGCCGGCGGGGGGCTTCTTGGGCTTCCCACGCATCTCAGGGGGGGATAGACGCGACCCTACCGCGTGCAGCGCCGCTTCCCCGATCCCCTCAACGAATTCGAGGCCCTGGACGAACCTGGGGTCGCCGAGGAGGAGCTTGGCCTCGGGCCAATAGTCCTCGCCCGCGGGCTGGCCGTCTTCGAGGATGGTTCTTGGGGAAAGGCCCTTGATGATACAGAGACACTCCAACACGGTCATTAGTGCCCCGGTCGGCTGTTTGGCACGCAGCGACATGATATCCGCCTTCCGTGTTTGAGACAGCTTGGTGAATGCTCGTCCGAGGATGTCGCCCGACTGCCCGAGGAGCTTGTTAACCAATTCCCTCAGTCGCGCGGCTTCTTCCGTCTTGGTCAGCACGGATGCCTCCAGCCGGGTCACGTCAGCCTCCGTGGCGGCCTTATCGGCCTCCAGACTCTCCGCCTGGGCCATGAGAGTCACCACGGCCTGCTTCCCCTCCTCCAACACGGGGGCGAGCTCCTCGATCTCCTCCCGGCATCCGGTAGCGACGGACTCGGCTGACTGGAGACGGGAGATGGCTGCTGATGTCACGCGGCGGTCGTCAACGAGTCGGGCGACGCGTGCTTGGCAGAATGCGGCCGTGACCATGGCCACGTCTTGGAGGAGGGTCGGCTGGGCGGGGCGGGGTGGGGTGAGTGCTGGGGTACCGCATAAGTCAGCCAACACGCGGAACAGTCTGACCGGGAGTCTGAATCCATACACCGCGGGGGATTGGGGCGGGGGGTTGGGT
>PPCM01000926.1_pt1 | contig 16561 bp, 9 predicted proteins | sample 1555541 | NCBI WGS metagenome assembly PPCM01 (sample SAMN05284479, study PRJNA326546) | Marine sediment metagenome, whole genome shotgun sequencing project. | isolation source: marine sediment | place: Germany: Wadden Sea | collected 2012-09-05 | reverse complement strand
GCCGAGTTAGGGCCGGCGTTGGCAGGCACAAAGAATCCGGGAGCGGCGGGCATGCAGCCCGTCCGGCCTGTGTCGGACTGGTACTCCCCGTCGTGGCACGGTAACTGGGAGGCGTGGGGCTGTCCATCGGCGGGGACGTAGTAGCCAGCTTCGGCTTGTTTGCACTCACCCTTGCCTGGCACGTCCTGGTAGTACCCCGCATTGCACGCGACGGGCGCTACCTTGGGGGCCGCGGCAGCCGGCACCATGTAACCTGGGGCCGCGGGGAGGCATTCGGGCTGACCGAGTTGGGGTTGGTAGTAGCCCGTGTCGCACGGTATCTGGTCCGTGTGGGGCTGGCCGTCGTTGGGGACATGGTGACCGGGGATGGCTATCCCGCACTCAGCCTGGCCGGGGACGGGCTGGAAGGCGCCGTTGTCGCATAAAGTCGGCGCCGGGTGGGGCTGACCGTCAGCCGACGTGTGGTAGCCGGCCTCGACCGGTTTGCACGCCATCATTCCGGACTCGTCCTGGTAGTGCCCGTTGTCGCACCACTGCATGGCCGAAGCCCCTGACCCTGGGTTGTGGTAGCCCGGTTCGGTGGTCATACACATGGGCTGGTTGGCCATATCCTGGTAAGTGCCCGGGCCGCATTTGGCTATCATACCTGACTCAGAATCGACCCACCGACCGACTGGCACCGATGTGTGACCCACATAGGTGTACACGGCGCCCGCCTCACTGGCCAGGCCCCGACCGACATCAGCTGGGGTGTCAGTGGCGGCGGCGATGATGGTCGACCCGTCGATCGCCACCGTGGAGCCAAACTTGGCGTTCGGCCCGTCCGTCCCGGCGACGCGGGAGACGTGGGCCCAGGTCGACCCAGTGCGGTGAATGACGTACACTGCGCCTGCCAAGGAGTCGACGCAGAAGTTCCGACGACGAGCGTGTTGCCGGAAAGAGCTAAGGCGCGAGGGTAGCCCCACCTGGCGCCCGCCGCTCCGTCGAACGCTGTGAGCTTTGCCTGTTGGGTCCACTCGGCGGGAGTGGCGGCGCGCGTGAAGATGTACACGGCACCGGCGTTAGCCCCGAGGTCATGGGCCGCGGCCGAGATTGCCACCGTGTCACCCGAGATGGCGACCCCGTGGCCGAAGTACACATTATCGACAAGGTCGGCCGGCATAAGGTCGCCCTGGTGGGCCCAGGTGCGGTCGGCCGCCCGGACCCAGACCGATGCGCGACCGGCGCCAGTGCGACCCGCGACCGAGGCTAAGGCCGACCCGACGACGGCCGTGTCGCCGTCAAGGGCCACCGAGTACTGCCGGTCGCCAGGCACGGCCCACGGCGCACTGAGCTTGGTGGTGAGCGACCACTGGGCCGGGTGTGCCGGAACGTCGAACTCAAAGACAAGCGCGCTGCCCGCGTCGGCCCCAAACTCGTTGTCGTACGCACCTGCGACCAACACGTCACCGTTGATGGCGCACGTCCCGCCAGGCATGATGGCCTCGTAGCCCGCCAGCAGCTGCGTCTCGGTCATGTCCGTCATGGTGGTCGGGTCGGCGGGGATGCGGAAAAGGTACAGGCGGTAGGCTGAATCCGCCTCGATGGCTACCCAGTCGTCCGTGAGAGCGATGCATGCCCCGAACTGCGCGTTGGGGACGGCGTCGCTGGCGGTGAGTTTGGCCCGGCGTGTCCACACCCCGTCGGCCCGAGTGTACACTATGGCGTACCCCGCATCCGCGTGGGGTGCGCCAAGCACCATCACGTCGCCGTTCACCGCCATCGCGCGTCCGAGTTGGTCACCCGCCATGGCGTCAGTCTCCGCGATCCGATCGAGGTGCTCGACTCCCGGGATGGTGGTGTTAAACGTCGGGGTCGGTCCGGGCACGCACGCCGTCTTGGCGGGGTTGGGTGTGGTGGCGCCGACACAGGCAATCTGCGTCGCGTGCGGCAGGCCATCATCGGGGACGACGTAGCCGGTGGTGACCGGTTCGCAGTCGGTCTGGCCGGCCTTGGGCTGGTACGTGCCGTTGTCGTACACGACCTGGAACTGCTGGTTGGCGTGCACTTTGTGGCCTGGCGCGGCCATCCTGCCCCATATCTGGTACTATCTGGTATTAATCTGGTACTGCCCGGGGGGGGCATGGGCTGGCGGCCGCGTGAGGCTGCCCATCATGCGGCGCGAAGTACGTTGCGGCGGTGGCCTTGCACTGTTGGGGCTGGTTGGCGGCGTCCATGTACTGCCCGTAATGACATCTGGTGACCCTCCCGGAGCCAGCATCGACAATGTACCCCGACGGCACAGCGGTGTGCAGGGTGAGCACGGTCGCCACGCCTCGTCCAGCGTCGACTGTCGGGGCGGGCTCACCGACGGCGATGGTCGACCCTGACACGGCGACCGACACCCCGACCGGCCGACCCGAGGTGGCCTGGTGCACGAAAGCCCAGCCGCCGGTGGTGCGACGGTACACAAACACGGCGCCAGCGAGGGATGTCGCGCCGATCTGCATGAAGGGCGCCCCGACGACGCGTGTGTCGCCCGCCAGACTGACCCCACCTGCGGTTGCCCCTAGCTGGATGTAGTCCGTCGGAGTCGGGGTCGTGACCCGGGCGGAATGGTGCCATACGCCCCCGGCCCTCTCAAAGAGCCGGACTGAGCCCCGGAAGGTGCCATGGTCGGGGTCTCTCGGACCGGCGACGGCGATGGTTGACCCGGAGATGGCCACCTGGGCCCCGAACCGCCCGCCACCCATGAAGGACGTCTCGAAGCCGCGAAGGATGACGGCCGACCCCGGGGGCCAGGTGTGGTCCCCCGGGTCGGTCAGGACCGCGGCGAGGCCAACGGTCGGCACGCCGTTATAGGCGGCATAGGGGGCACCGATGACGATGGTGTTACCGGCGATCGCCACGGACCCGCCCTGCCGTGCGTTGACGTAGACGGGATCGGAAAACACCTGCACTGAGCGCCTGACCCAGACCCCGCCAACTTATAAACGATGACCTGACCCTTGTTGGAGTCGTGCAGGGCGGCCCCACCCACGATGATGTTACCCGCGGCACTCGTCACGGCGCACGTCGCCCCGTACCCCCCTCCGGCGTTGACCCCATCGTCCAGGAGACCCGTCTCCGTGGTGTCGGTCATCGTCGACGGGTCCGCCGGGATGTCGAACACGGCCACCATCTCCGCACCGACGACGATGTGGTCATCACTGACACCGACACATGCCCCGAGCCGATCGTTGACCCCCGCCGCTGCCCGGGTGAGCCTGGCGCGTCGGACCCACGGCTCGTACAGCCCGGCTCGGGTGTACATGATGGCGTACCCATGGTTGGTGGTCCCGCCGTCCGGTTCACCAATGACCATGACGTCGCCGTGCACCGCGATCGACGTCCCGAGGTGGTCGGAGGCCTTGGCGTCCTGCTCATAAACCCGCGCCGTGACTTCCACCCCGTCGACGTCGACCCCAGGCGGGAAGACTGGCGCCGCGGGGCCGGGGCACGATTGGTGGGTCCCGTCCGTCGCCTGTGTCGTACAGGCGAGGGCCCGGGGGTGACCCAGACCATCGGCCGGGACGTAGTAGTCGCCCGTCGCCGCCACACACACCGGTTGGTCGACTATAGGTTGGTATGTCCCAGCATCGCACGGTATACATGGCGTGGAGGCCCCCAGGTGAAGTGATGCCCCGGCGGACATTGACGCCGAACTATATAGGCCTGGCCGGGCAGGAGGGGCGGGTTGGCAGGGTCGTCGCCATGTTGATAGCGGCCGACGACGATGACGTTCCCCGCCACGGCCACCGCCCCCCGAATCGTGTCCAGCCGGCGGGGTCCGGGGCCATCAGGGTCGCCGTGTGGGTCCAGGTGCCGCCGATCAACTCCCACATGTAGACTGCGCCAGTATTGATCTTGATGGGTGTGTCGGCTTGACCATCATCATTCCCATAGTTGCCAACAATGATCAGGTCGTCGCGCGCGGCGTATACCCGGCCAGAGAAGTCGTGAATGCCCTCGTATCCTGTCGCCAGTGTCCCCACTGTACACTGTGATACACCACTTGGGCCGCGTTGGCAAAACCACCCGTCGTATGTTGGTCGCCGACAACAAGCAGTGACGCCGACAGAGACAGCCCCGAGCGAACGCGAGGTCGGGCGTGTCGCTCAACGTCTGGGTTGTGGCGCCTGGCCAGAACTGTGGTCCGACGTTCATCTTCTGACGATGAACACCTGGTCGGTGCCGGGCTTCCCGAAGGCAGCGAACTCGGCGTTAATGGCGACGGCCTCGCCGGCATCCCCGCCGCTGGAATATGACACCCTGTCGACGACGTCATCACCGGCAACGTTCATGATGATCACTTTCCCGGCATTAGGCGCCCCGATGATGGTATAATCGCCCCAAACAGAAACTCGGTCGCCCATGAGATCACCCGCTGCTACAGATAATGTTGGGGTGAAGGCAAACCCCCATAGCCCCGCTGAATAGTGGAACACGACGGCTCCCCCGGCGTTGACGAACCCACCGGGATCACTGCCGGGGACACCGACGGAAACCCCGAACTTACGGTTGTCGGCCGAAGCGATGCCCGTGGCACAATCATCCAGGGAAAGTATGTATGGCCCAAGAACTATCGGGCTGGAGACGGGACACAACGACGCCATCAACGGCCCAACCAGGATTCCCTGGATTGGTGTGCATGTTGGGGGCGCCTATGAAGATGAAGTCATCCACCGCGGCCACAGAACGGCCGAAAAGATCGCCGTTCGTGAGCCCCGGGCCAGTGGGAGGAAAAAGCTCTGTCGACACATAGCTACAGTGCGACGCAACTAATAGTAACGCTATAACAATGCTATATGCAAGCCGCCGCATCATTGTGCTGGACTGTCTTTTGATTCTCAGATTCGTGATCGCCGAAACAAAAACTACAATTGATGACAAGAAATGATGACCCCAATCTAAGGTACGCGATTCCAACGCCAGCAACTGATATCCTGGGATATCATGGCTCCTAACATAAGTTGGTGTGCAACTCAGTGGTAATATCTCAAAATATTGAGCCAAACAATAGGAAGCCAGGAATGCCATCATCCCCAGCCTCTCAGGCCCGGCGCAGTGTTTTATAGCCCGCACCTCACTCCGTGTCCGTGCTCTCGTAGTCGTCATCATCGCTGACCGATCCCTCCCACTCGTCGATGTCGACCCGCACGAAACGGTCGTCGGGCAGGTCGAAGTCCCCGATGGGCGCGGGACGGCCGAACGCGACGTCCTCGATGGCGAACTCATGCCTGCACGTGGGGCAGCGGCCCGTCTTGCCCCCCGACAGCACCACAGCAGTACATCCGGGACACATGTTGGCCCGACAGGCACACCCGACCGTGACGCACGCCACACGCGCCGCACACACGCAGCACGGGTCGTCGCCGGTCGTCTCAGCGGCGGAGCAGCGCTCGTTCTCGGTGTCGACCATGTTGGCCTCCAGCGCCTTCAACGTGAGGGCCCGACTGATCATGAGCCCCAACGCCCTCTCCCTGCGCCGGGACACCCCCCCGAGCTCCTGCAGAAAGACGCGCGTCAGGTCCAGCGGGATGGCCATCGAGTTGCCGCGCCCGTCGGCCAGTAGCACGGCGAGGTGCCCTCTCTTTTCCATCTCCAGCGCCCCGTCGACGCCCGTCGCCGTCAGCAGGCGCGCTAGGGGGGTGGCCGTCCCGATGTGGGTCCGCCCCACCCCCCTCATACGGGCGATGACCCGGGGGCCGTTAGACGGCGGGGCCTGGGGGTTGGCAACCTGACCGAGGACATCAAGAGCAAGGTCGGTGAAGCTGATCACATCGTACTTACAGTATGAGTTCCGCACCATGTACACCGTGTTGTCCCCGGCTATCACCCGGTGGTACGGCGCGCGCGTCGGAAGGAGCCTCTCCGCAGCGGCCACGGCCACTGACGCGTTCCCCTCCGCCACGATTGGGATGAACGGACGCGGGTCACGGAACACTTGACCCGCACGCCGCACTGACCCAATGCCGCTGATCACCATACACCCGCAGCTCAACATCAGCACTATCTCGGCAATCGTTCTCACTATTAGCAGCGGAAGCAGCAGCAGCACAGATGATCGACGGAACATCTCGATGTCTGAAAGAAAGAAGAGCCCGATGGGGACCACGGAGAAGTACACCATCTGCTCAAAGTTCGCCAATGCGTCAAAAAAGACCGAGGCTCTGTCGGCTCCCTGCAACGTCCGCGGTCTGGGGCAAATACGCCAAAGGATTTGAATAAGAGGAGTTTTGGCCATCATAACGTTCAAGACGAAGTATGTAGCGGCTGGTATCGCCATTAGATCGGCGGCAGAAACATCCTTGTCCAATAACCAAGATACAACCATCACGAACGGCATTTTTTTCTTTCGGTGCTGGGACATGGAACATAGTATTGAAGCAGATAGAGCTGTTGCAGATCCCTTTTAAACAACTTGAAAACAATCTTCGTTTTTATATTGTGGGCCAAAAAAAGTCAATGTGTCTTGCAAAAAGGTGCCGTTAGGTATTCGGCATAAAAGTCGCAGTACCGGAACGAGGTTGGACCCAGGTTACCATAGAAAACGATATGGCTGGGTCCGGAAAAGGTATCTCCCTCACAGCAGAACATAACAATCTAATCGATCACAGTGTTGAGCCTCTAGGAGGTTAACCCGGGGTCGGCCACCCATGTTACCATGGTTTATCGTTACATCAGGCAGATATTTGTGTCGGTTTGTGTTGATGGGCAAACCTTACCCTACCCTACCTTACCTTACCATACATGATGCTAACCCGGGGTGGTCGTCGTGGCGCTGTCTAAGTTGGTGGGAAATATTGTTGGATAGTTTCTCTTAAGATTTGCACGTCGCCAAGAAGCATAAGCCACACACCATTCGAGTTCTCAAAGCCCCTTAAAATGTACTCTCTAAAAAGGATTGTTGAGCGAGTTTGGTGTTTAATGAGCGAGACTGTGAGGAGGTTCATCCTGGTCGGTGCATCTTATCCCTCGCTCCTTTATCTCGTTCTTGACATCGTGTGTTGGTGATGGGCTCGGGAAGGATCATCACATCATTGCCAGCCTCCCGGGAGTTCAACACCTCAATATAGACGTCATTGACTGGGGTCCACTCGGGGAGCAGACTGAAATCAGGCAAGTCGATGAGGTCGTCCTCGGGGATGGGGATGAAGTATTCCTCGTCATAAATGCCCCGCCAAACCCACGCCCCGTCCGTCAACTGGACAATAATGTTTTCACAACGGAAAACAACCTTCACGACGGGCCCGGGCAGGTCGAGCGGGGTGGGGGTGACGAAACAGGCCATGTCGTTTGAAGTGATCTGTCTAAAACAGTTATAACCACACGCAAGCAGGGTGTCGGCCGATCGGAAAACAGTCACACCGCACGCCGGGATGATGATGTCATCCACGAGGACAGGCAGCTCGATGGGGGTGGGGATGCTATCCTCCTCTGACCCCCCAGCCGGAGATCATGGCTACATCCAAAGCAGCGGCGGCCTGAGATGAAGAATGACGAATCATCATCACCCGGTCGACCCTACCCTTGACGTCGTCGGGCAGGTCGACGGGAGTGAGGGTGGCGATCTTCTTAACGGTCGACCCCACCCCGCACTGGCCATCAAGGTTGTTACCACATGCCAACATACCACCATCAGTAAACGCGAATGAGACACCACTGCTACCCATCCACCGTGTGACCCCCTCGCTGCCCGGGATTGGGGTGGGGGCGTTGAATCTGTTTCTGTGCCCCAGTCCGAGCTGGGATCCGCATCGGGTCGGGCATTGGTGCGATGCAACACGCCCAGTCCCCGCCCACATGGTCATTGATGTTACCACAATAAACGTCATGCATCTCCGTAACGGGATAGGCAACATAGAACACCTCCAGCACCGCCGCAAACACCGCCAGCAGCGGTGTCATCACCACAACGCATCGGAGCGTGGACAGTACACCCGTAGTTTGTGAACATTGTCTGCTGCAGTCGCGGATATGTTTATTTGTCAAGTGAATTTGACGTTTATTCGAGGTTAGGTAAGGTAAGGAAAACCCAATTAATGACGCTTTATGCCTCGTCCATCGTGAGATCGTCGAACCTCGAGCTCATATCCAAACTGGACTCCGACGCGGTGGACCTCGGCCTCCCCCCGCCCCGTCGGCCCGTCAGTTGCCGGAGCATGTCGGCCCGGGTCTGACCCGCGGACCGGTCGAGGGCGTTCTCGATCTCCACCATCCCTGGGCCCGTCGCCGCGTCGAGTAGGGTGCCGACGGTGGCGTCCCCGAACCCGCCCCCCACGATGGCCTCGATGGAGGTGCGAGAGTCGTCCGTCAGCCCCGCGCTCTCGTCCCGCAGTCGACCAAGGAGCGTGAGGTCGACCTCAACGTTGCCCACCTCACGAAGCATGTCGCCCAGCACCGCGAACACGTTCTGAGTCTGGGCGGCGATGTTGGGGATCAGTCGGGCCAGCCGCTTCAGGGTCGACTGGGCCGCCGCCAGGTCCCGCTCTGCCCGGTTCAGACGCGCCCGGGACCGGCCCACCAGCCCCGCATACGCCACGGGGTCGAGCTTATTCAACACGATGGGATAGATCTCGCTGAACAGCCCTCCGATGAAGTCGTTCATCCCGCCCCAGACGTCCGCGAGGATCGATACCAGCGGCCGCATGTGGCGGGGCTCGTACTCGCTGGCGGGGAGGGTTGTTCCGATCATTTTGGCCTCCTTGTCCAGCGTCTCGACGTCGGCCTCGTCTGTTGTCAGCCGGGCGATGAACCGGGCGAGACTGGCGGATATAATGTCGACCGTCCCGTAGTCCGGCATGCCCGTCAGGTCTAGCACCTTCACGATGTGTGGCACCGCGACGCGAACCGCCTCGAGCCGTGCCTTGTAGTCCGCCAGTGCCGCGATCTTCATCTTGTCGACGGAGACGGACACGTGTGGCCGGGTGACATCGATCGCCGCGATCACACGCTTATCGTGCCGCATGAGCCGAATGACGCGCGTCAGCTGGGTGTCTGTCACGGTCTGCCTCCACGCCAACAGAAGGTGGAGGATATCCCAGATATTCCGAACCCTCGCCCGGAATAGTGTTAATTCCACACGCGCGGCAGCCTCCACCGCGTCCCGGTACGTCGCGTACTCGGTCGGGGTCTGCGGCACGGTCTCGATCATCGTGAGGGTGCCCGCCGCGGCCTCGTCGGCCTCATCCAGCGCCTGTGTGGTGTAGTCCCGCAGCTTGGTCAGGATGATCGCGTTCTGGGCGTCGCGCCGCATCACCACGCGCCGCTTGAGCATCCGGAAGTCGATGGCGGCCACACCAAACGACATTGAATCCGCCATCCGGTCCACACGGTTCACGATGTTCTCATTGCGCTGCAGAACCTCGCTGAGGTGCCTCCAAGGCGGGCCGTTGACGAACAGCAGCGTCAACTCTTCTTGGACGTCCGCGTCGGGAAGAAGGAATCGCAGATTGTCGGGAGGCTGGTCAAAAATGGCTGAAACTGCCATTCTGACCCTCTCGAATATGCTGCAGAGCGGGGTGGTGAGGGAGTTGATGGTCTTGAGGGTCGCCATCTGCACCCGCATCAAGGACTGCACGCCCTCCTCCTCCTCCTCATCGTCCCCATCGTCGTCGTCAGGAAGCGTCGTCTGGGGCTCCGAGTTGTACCCCAAGTCGGTGCCCACTGTAAATGATCCCCTGGACAATGAGCCACGGTCGAGATCAGACTGGCGGTCGAGGTCGGAGCCACGGTCGAGATCAGACTGGCGGCCAAGATCAGACTGGCGGTCGAGGTCGGAGCCACGGTCGAGATCAGACTGGCGGTCGAGATCAGATTGGCGGTCGAGATCAGATTGGCGGCCAAGATCAGACTGGCGGTCGAGATCAGACTGGCGGTCGAGGTCGGAGCCACGGTCGAGATCAGACTGGCGGCCAAGATCAGACTGGCGGTCGAGGTCGGAGCCACGGTCGAGATCAGACTGGCGGTCGAGATCAGATTGGCGGTCGAGATCAGATTGGCGGCCAAGATCAGACTGGCGGTCGAGATCAGACTGGCGGTCGAGGTCGGAGCCACGGTCGAGATCAGACTGGCGGCCAAGATCAGACTGGCGGTCGAGGTCGGAGCCACGGTCGAGATCAGACTGGCGGTCGAGATCAGATTGGCGGTCGAGATCAGATTGGCGGCCAAGATCAGACTGGCGGTCGAGATCAGACTGGCGGTCGAGGTCGGAGCCACGGTCGAGATCAGACTGGCGGCCAAGATCAGACTGGCGGTCGAGGTCGGAGCCACGGTCGAGATCAGACTGGCGGTCGAGGTCGGATATGGACCCGAAAGATTGAGCCGATCCTTCGGACGACCCGTGATATGACCCCCACCCCGCCCCGCCCCAGTCCCCCCCGCCCGATCCCGTGAGGGTGTCGACGTCGCCCATCCTGCTGCCGGCGGACGACGGGGTGGAGTCGCCCGACAGCTCGTCGTCCTGGGCGAGCTCGTCGAGGAGTCTGGATTGGGGAGGTCGGACGGCCTTCATCTTGCTGACGAGCTCGCAGGTAAACGAGCAGAGCATGTCAACGAACCCGCCCACCGACGGCTGGAAGTCGAGGCGTCCCTCCTCCGTGATGGTGAGGTGGGCCTGCAGGAGACTCGACCTGACACTCGTCCCAACCGTCAGGTCAGCCTCGGTCACGTCCCGGTCGGCCCACGCCGCATCGATGCCCCGGGACAACGTCGCCCGCAGCTCGTTGCTGAACGCTGCCACGATGTCAAACGCGCGGCCCCGGATGAGGAGTCGGCACAGCACGGTCAATCTACGATACACAGGAGACAGGACGGCGATGGCCTGGGTGACCTCCGCCGTCGCCGACGTCAGGTTATCCAGCGCGACGTCCACGGTCCGGCCCCTGCCCCGCCCCCCGGGCACCTCGGGGACGAGTTGCTGGGCGACCTGCTGAGCGTGTGCGGTGAAGGCGTCCATGAGGAGGTCCTCGATGATCTCGGGCAGCGGGGCCGTCCGGGCATCCCCCGCGATCAGCCGTCGGTCGATCTCCTCGAGCAGTGCGGTGTGGCCGGCCTGCATGTCCTCGAATGTGGCCCCCGCGAGCCCCTCGTAGTCCGGGGTCAGGGTGGACGCGATGCGGCTGTTGATGCTGCCCATGACGTCCTGGAGACAGGTCAGGGAGATGATGTGGGCGTGCAGGAAACACTTCCGCCGTAGCGTGGCGATGCGGTCCTTCACGATGTCTCCGCTCCACCGGACCTCCCGCCACACGAGAGAGGGCTGGGTCAGGACGGGCAGGTGGGGGACAAGCCCGGTCGAGTCCACCTGCCCCCCCAACAACGCGCGGTTAAACAGCATCCGTTTCTGGACGGCTATGAAGTCTGTCATTATCTCGCTCCGCAGGACCCGGACGTGGGCCATCACCTCCCGGTCGACCTTGCGGCAGACCCCCTTCCTCACCCCGCACCGCCCCACGATGCCCTCCCACATCGGCCGGGGCAACGGGATGGGCTGCAGCTCCGCGTCGTGCTGTCTGAATGCCATCAGCCGCATGTTGTACCGCAGGGTGGCTTCGAGCAACGATTGTAGATGCCGGGCTGCCGACGTCACGATCCCGGCGACCCCCAACACGTCGTGCTCCCCGAGGAGCTTGACGTTCGCACGGGTCACAATCGTGTCAGCCGCATCCACACCGACAAGGCACTCGCCGTTGTCGTTGTTACAGCGATAAATTATTCCATTCTTCCACACGCCGTCGACCATAAAGTGGCACGGCATGCCGCCTTGGGGCACGTTGATCGGCGGATACGCGTCAGCCAGTGCCATGAGCGGCAGTAGCGGGGCCCTTCCCGCGGCCCCCACCCCCCTCGCCGTGGTGGCCCCTGACGGCCTGTGGGACATTTGGGAGACCACACGACGCCGGTCCAGATGGTAGCGTGACGGGGAGGACGACTCGGCGCACGGGAATCGCGGGAGGAGCTTGGGTGTTGACCGCATCCGCTGGTGCACGTCGTAGTCATCGTTAATGCGATGTTTCTGAAGCAGAGAGCGTGCAGACACGGATTTGGGGATGGTCACGCGGAAGGGAACAACAGGTTCGACAGAACGAGCACGCCTCATGTACTGTGAGCGTGTCGGTTGGGCCTTGTACGCCGTCTTTCGCCTCATTTCAAGCTTGGACTCATCAGAAACGATCGCGAAATGTTGTTTTTGCAAAGATTTGAATGTTGCTGATGTTCTAATAGGTGGCAATCGACTATCGTCCATTCTGGGTCGCCTCAGGTTTAATTACAAGCTGACAGTCGGCAGTTTTTCAAAATTGAAGTCTGACACAGACTAGCGATATTCATGTGGTGGCCATTATCTGCGTACATAATAAGATGTGTACAGACTGTATGTCGCTACATTCAACTGCTTATAAAACCGAAATTTTGCAACAATAAAACCTCTCTAGAGTGAACAGGATGATCCGAGACAAGACATTGATCATCTTGGAGCACTCAACTGGAGCCTCTGTAGATCCATACATTGACCAATTTCGGTAAGTCATTCGATTTCGGCACTTATTCTAGTGGAGGCCTCAAGGATGGCATTGAAGTCATTCACATGAACCAGCTGATATCCGAGGTATGTTGTCATCTATACCAGAGCTTATCCAGTGCTTCGAGCAGGACGATTTTCTTTCCAAGGCCGCAGTAGCCCAGTTCCAGGAATCAGGAACCATTAAAACCGACATCCAGCACCGGCTGCTACTCAAGTGCCTGGACGAGATCGACGCGCAGGCCCAGCCCGCTGCGGCGAACACCAAGAAGCCCAAGCCGAAGCGCTCGTCGTCTCGGACCAAGACCCAGGCCCCCACCTCGACGGTGACCGTCCCTGCGGCCCCAACGGTGGCGGCCCTGGCACAGGACATGCCCCCCGACGCCCCGCTGTTTGTAGTGCTGCAGGGCTTCCCGGTCACGGTGGAATGGGTGACTGCACTTGATCGGCACCGCCTGAGACTTGGCGGGTCGATCACAGTGCTCGAGAAGGAGCCCACTGACGTCAAACCGCCCGCCGGCTCCCGGCCTGGGACGAAGAAGGGCAAGAAGCCCGCCAAGAAGGAGAGCAAGGACCCGATCGCCCCCTCCCCGGGGCTCCCGGAGACGACGCGCCTCCTGCCCACCGGGGTGCGGACGGCGTGCATCGAGGCCGACGCGCGGTTCATGGCGATCGACGTGCATGTGGACCCCACGGCCCCCCCTGTGGACGTCGCCGGTACCATAGCCGACGCCCTCCGTGACGACGCCCTCACCCGGCTCCTGTACACGACGTGGTGTGCGGCGGCCACCATCCAGCATGTTGGGGCTGAGGCCGACGGGTACATTGGGTACAGGACGCCCCCGCCCCCCCGCCCCGCCATGGACACGTATAACGGCCTCCTCGACGCCCTGCCCGACGCCGCAGTGACCCCAGTGACTGTGATGGAGGCGCTGTTGAGGCAGGTCGACGCCGGGCACGACCAGGAGGGGGCCAACCAGGCCCTGCTGGACGGGGAAATGGCCGACTCGGTCGACGTCGCCCCGGGGACGGAGTCCGTCAGCTACGCGACAGCCTTCCCGTCTCCCGAGGTCACCGCCCCTCTCGCCGACGCCGCCCCTGCCGCACGCCGCTTCGTGCTCGAGGCCTACACCTCCGTCGCGGCCACTTGCATCCCCATAGGCCTCGATGAACCGACCCGAGCGGCCGCCGTCCAGGAGGCCCTGCCCCGTGCCGCCGACCTGCTCGACCCCCGGCATGTGGGGCCGGTCAGTAAGACGTCGGGCAGTTTCGACCGGGCCATAGCTCTCAGGGAGCTCGTGAGCTTCCTGACCGACAAGGAGCGGCAGGCCGTGCTCCCCGCGGCAGACGACCCCCGACCCGGAGCCGATGGCTTCGACCACGTCACCGTGAAGCCCACCCCCGCCGCCGACGTCGAGGACGGCTCCAAGGACAGCGGTCTGGGGGATAGCACGGTGATGGACATCGAGTCGCCCTCCCTGGGGCCGTCGATGGCCATGTCGACCGAGGGAGGCACCAGCGAGGCCGACGAGAGCGAGGCACCCGGCCAGGCCATGCGGATGATCAACATCCAGCACGTCATCCTCCTGCTGGCCCTGCACGACAGTCTGGCCGACGAGCACCGGGGCGTGTTCGTTGACACCGACGCCTCGTTCGCCGCCCTCCGCCATCTGGTGTCGGAGTACGTCTTCGGGACGTCCTTCAGCGACGTCCACAGCTTGTACTGGAACATGTTCATGTCCCAGCAGGTTACCCTCGACCGTGGAGGCTCCATCTCGGCCGTGTTCGACCCCCTCGGCCTCCGCCTCATCGTCCGGCACGACCCAGACGTCCCCGCTGGCGGCCTCCGCGTGATGGGGTACGATCGCGACGCCACGCCCGAGAAGGCGTTCGACACGGTGCCCAGCGTGACCGTGTGGGCCAGAGTTAGGAGCCACGAGCTGAAGGCGACGATCGCGGGGCTGTTGGAGACGGACCCCTCCGCCAAGAAGAAACGGTCGCTCACCGAGACGTACGATGCCGATCGGGTGAGGATCGCGGTCACCAAGGGTCTCGGCACACCCAACACCCGGTACACCAAACGGGGAGATCCCCCGCCGGCCGTGTTCTACCACATGGGCCCCGTGGATTACATGAAGGCCGAGGACACACCCCTGCCCCCTCCCCCGACGGACATCGAGCCCGAGGACGACGACGAGAGTGAGCCCGACGACGAGGCGCCGTTCCCCCCCTGCCCCGACGACCCAGCACAGCTCATACCGGACGATATTAGCTATATGTATCCCAGCTGCAACGGGACGGTGGTCACGGTCAACAACAGGAAGGATGGCCAGACCGCCACACTCCGGACGATGAGCGATGGCATGGACATCGCGGTGGCCCACGACGCCCGTCGCCCGACGTCTCTGGTGGCGACGTTCGGCCCCTCGGACGGGGCCCTCGGACTCGGGGGCCACACGGCGGTGTACACGGCAGCCGGCCTGACCGTCGAGGTGGATCACCGGGACGGGTCGGTCCAGCTGACCACTCCGGACGAGACGGTGTTGGTGCAGCCTGACGGTTCCCAACACACGATCGGTCAGGAGCCCTCCAACAACCCCACGTCCCTGTATGAAGACGGGTCGGTCACGCGGTACGACGCCGGGGCCATAGAGGTCACCATGCCCGACGGCCGCCATTACTCGATCCCCGGCACCAGGCCCGAGTCGGCCAGAGAAATGTGCATCGCGTCGGCCGCCGCCCTCGAGGCAGACGATGAGGACCAGACAGCCCTGTCCCCTGTGACGGTAGCCAGGACGCGGGACAGATTGACCGACACATTGGCCGTGTCGAGAAGGGACATGGTCAGCACCGTCACGACCGCCGCAGGTATCTCCGTCACTAACCACGCCGACCAGACCCGACTCACGATCCGGGCGCTCGACCACGAGGCCCCCGGGGCCGACGTCCCGGGGTTCGCGGCCGATGCCGGGTACGCGTCGATCACGGTCGAGCACCCTACCCGCGGGGCCACCGTGGAGTACTGCGTCGACGGGGCCCAGGCAGTGCGGCGTGTTGACGTGCTGCTGAAGAACGGCGACAGGCTCGTGGTGAAGCGCGACGCGCCCCTGCGGCGGTCAGGCACCCAGCCGTACAGCTACACCCTCCTCAAGGCCGACGGAGCGGTCATCGTGTCGACGGTCCATAACGGGGCCGTAGTCGTCAAGGCTGCCCCGCGCGGCACGACGCACGCCCACAAGGTGATGATCGACCAATACAACAAGGTGTCCGACGCCCAGGACGACCTCGAGCCCCGGTCCCGCCTCTTCAACCAGACGGTGACCACCACCCCGCCCCGCCCCGTCATGTCGGAGGCCATCCTCGCCAAGGTCCTGCTGGGCGAGGCGGGGACCGGCGAGACCGACCCCTACATCGAGCCCATCCTCAAGAGCGGCGTGCACCACGTCAAGCTGACCGCAGCCTCTGGTGTCGGCCTGGTGTACCATCTGACGGACTACCTGAGGAACGTGGCGATCGTGACCATGGACGACGGGGCCCTGAACGCGGACTTCCTCGGCCCCCACCTCGATCGAGGGCAGGAGGTGCTGCAGGACGGACAGGGAACACCCGAGCTGCTCAAACAGGCCAGGGACGAGGCCGGAAGCCCCACAATGGAGCCGGGCAACCTGCTGCAGCAACAGGAGCACCCCGACGCCACACCCGCCCCGCCCACCGGCCGCACGGCCCCCACGGCGGGCGAGGTGAGCGGCATCACGGACATGCAGCCTAGCACGGCCCATGGTGAGGACGGTGCCCCTGAGTCGACGGCTGTCCATGACGATGAAGGCGTCGAGGAGAGCGGCTACGACATGGAGTCCGGCTACACCACGGAGAGCGACTTCGGCGTGGAGGACGCACCCGCCCGCCGCGCCCCGGTGATCCCCGGCATCAACCACCCGATCGGCGGGGACCCCTTCCCCTCGACACCGTACACCCCCCCCGAGGTCCCCGCCACACAGTACATCGAGGCCGCTCCGCACC
>PPCM01000925.1_pt1 | contig 16593 bp, 18 predicted proteins | sample 1555541 | NCBI WGS metagenome assembly PPCM01 (sample SAMN05284479, study PRJNA326546) | Marine sediment metagenome, whole genome shotgun sequencing project. | isolation source: marine sediment | place: Germany: Wadden Sea | collected 2012-09-05 | reverse complement strand
CTAAAAACACACGATTTAATAGAGAAATAGAAGCTTTATTCATAAATATTTCTATTTTTATTAGAAGATAATTAAAAAATAATCAATCTATCACTACAAAGATTCAATATAATTAACAATTTTCAAATAAACTTCATCCCTATTTGTAAAATATTCTTTAGAAAAATTAGTTATTATTTCAACATCAACATTAAGTAAATCATTAGACCGAGTTTTAAAACTATGAGATCTTAAATATTGACAAAATTGAGTGATATTTTTTGGACGATTAGTAATAATACTTCTTTCAAAATCAACCAATGAAGATTTTAAATTATTACCTGTACCATTAATTAATATATGCTTAAACGGATTATGCATTTCTTCCTTTGTTAATCCTATATTATCTAATTCAAACATACATTTGAAAACTTGAAGAATAACTATTTTTAAGTCAGATTTTGAAGCATGTGTAAGATAAGTATCTATAATTTCACCTTCAATAAATTCATATACAAAATAATCTTTACCTAAGGATAATAATTTAGGACACCAATCAATACCTAATTTATTTAATTTTTTCAAATTAACAATTTCTCTAAGAATTGCGCCACGTGCATCAGTATCATGTTTTAAACTTTTAACAGCAATTTTCATACCTGATGAATTTTCACCAACGTAAATCATTCCACGTCTACCATGAGAAAATAATTTAATGTTTTTTAAATCTAAATTACCCGATTCTATTTCCTTAATAAAGTTCAATTTTACAATTCTATAAACATATAAAATTTCTTCATCAGGAACATTTGAATATTCAGGATCTGAATAGTCATATTTTTTTTCAGAAACTAACTCATAGCCTAAACATAATTCACCAAGTAAATTGTCAACATATTCCTTTTTAGTAAATGAACTAAATAATAATAAAATTTGACCATCTGTTTTCATAAAGTTCACAGACTCACGTAAAAAACGTTCTGTTAATTCATAACCCTTTGGACCACCATCTAATGCCAAATCTTTAATTCGTTCATCATCAGGTAAATATGGAGGATTAAATATAATAGTATCAAACTTAATCTTAGAAGAATCAAATTCAGAAAATAAATTACTCTTTACAAATTTAATCTTATCATGATTATTATTTTTTTCAGCATATTTCAAAGCATTTGGATTTAAATCTACAGAATAGACTTTAGTTGTTTTTTCAGAATATGCAGCAGTTTTAGCTTGAATACCTGAACCTGTTCCAATATCAACACAAACACCTGTAGCTAATTCTTTAACCACTTCAGCTAGCTGAAATGAATCCTCTCTTGGAAGATATACTGGATGTTCATCAAAATTAATATCGGACATATAATTAAAAAAATCAAATTCAATTTAAATAATTATGCTCTTTTTCAAATAAGACCCTAAAATATATAAATCAAAAACTCATAAATTTAGATATGTATTATAAAACAAAAAAAGGGCATAAAATTTTCTATAGTTATACTAATAAAAATTCTAAAAAAACACCTATTTTGTTTGTACACTCATTCGGTATGAATTGGACTGATCAACAAGATGAAATTAAATCATTTCAAAAAGAGAATTTTCCTGTGATTTATTTTGATCTTCCTGGTCATGGAAAATCAGATGTTCCTAAAACATATGACGAATATCTTTTTGACAACATTACATCAGAAATTAATGAATTGTTAATACATTTAAAGGTTAAAAAAGTTATTTGCGTAGGTTATAGTATGGGAGGCATCATTTCAACTAATTTTACAATCAATTACCCTAGCAAAATTAAAAAACTTATAATTCTTAACTCATCAAATAAGTCTCCTGACCAGCAGAAAATTTTTACTAAATTCAAAAATACTCATTTTTTCAAAAAAACTTATGAATATCTAGATATGCACAAAGTCAAAATCCATAATTTAAAACTTAAGGCGCATAAAAAATATGATTTAGATATGAAAAAAACAGAATTAAATTCTAAAAATGTAGTAACGTTTTTTTTCAAAGTATTATATCATGCAAATTTCAAAAGTGCATTATACTTTACCGACATCATGTTCAATACTGATTTAAAACGAGTAAATGAAATAGAATGTCCTGTTTTAATATTACATTCAAATAAAGATCAATTCTTTTCAAATAAAGGAGATTTAGAATTTAATAATAAATTAAAAAAATCAATTTACAAAGATTTGAAAGGTGGACATGATAATGTTATCCTTAATGGACAACTTATTTTCCAAGAAATGAAACAATTTATTTATACAGATGATAAATATTTTGATTAAATTTATGAAAAACAATATAAATATCTAATTAATCCATTATATTATGAGCAAAGTAAGAATTTTATGTTTTGGTGATTCTAACACCTGGGGATTTATTCCAGGCACCAAAAAAGAACGTTATCCTGAGAATATTAGATACCCTAAACTCTTACAAAAGTTATTAGGTCGTACTTACGAAATTATTGAAGAAGGATTAAATAGTAGAACATTAATATCTGAAGATCCTAGACCAAATAAAGAAGGTCGAAATGGAAGTCAATATTTAATTCCATGCTTAGATTCTCATGATCCCTCAGATTATGTTGTTCTACTATTAGGAACAAATGAATTAAAAGAACAATACAATAATTCACCTAAAGAAATTGGAAAACAATTACAAGAACATTTTGTAACTAAAATTTTAAACAGAAAATCACAATTCTTAGATCAATATCCCGAATTAATTATAGTTTCACCTCCACTAGTTGATGAAAGTAATGAACCTCCAAATGGATTATATAAAGGTGCAGAAGAAAAATCCAAAAAACTAAATAAAATCTATTCTCAAATTGCTGAAGAAAATAATTGCGCATTTATTGATGGAAGTATTTTAGAAACAGGAATTGATGGTGTTCATTTGACAATTAAAGGTCACCAACAATTAGCAAATTTAGTTGCAAATAAAATTAATAAAAATAATTAATTATTTTTTTAACTTAAATTTTGAAATTCTTCATCAAGACGTTTATGATATTCCTTAATTCTAGATAAAATATTAGGGATTAGAAAACGCTCTAATTTTTCTTCATAAATTTCTTTCAAAGAAGTAAACTCAGATATTCTATAACAATTTTTTACTTTTTCAACAACTAAAAGATCTCGTAATCGCTTTATTTGTCGTCGTACATTAGAACCTGCAATACCCTTTAAATCTAAATTATTTTCTTGACGTATTTCAATAACGCGATTTTTAATTTCTTCAGAACGCATTTCAAGTTTAGTTTGTTTTGCTTCTAATAGGCAGAATAGAATATCAACAATAACATCACGAGAATCACCAGGTTGTAAAATACCGATACTCAAACAGTATTTTCTAACTAAATCTCTCTTAGAAAGATAATATGGTTTTTCATATTTACGTAGAACTATTTCTTTTAACGGAGTATCTTTAGAAATCGTATTAGCCATATAAAGTCATAAATTTTTAGACTTTAAAAACTATTTGTCTGCAGGATTCAGACTGTGAAGTTCGACTTTTTCGACACCGCATCTTTGACAAGTCCAAACTAAATAATTTACATTACCTGAAGTTCTTTTACCAGTCTGCTTCATATTACCTTGACACTTAGCACATTCTTTAATTTCTTCTTTATTTTCTTGAAATTTTTTCTTGTTTAAGTGATAATCAATAATTTCTTGCGGATCCATAAGAACTTAGAAGAATTATTCGTATTTAAATGTTTTTATTAAATTTACTTTAATTTAATTAATAAATTTTATATAGGTACTAATTAATAGAATAAATTATGTTGAATAAAAAAATATTACTTATTATTATAATATTTATATTTGTAATTTTATTACCTGACTGTTCCAATGAATATAGTTCTAAAAAAATTAACTATCAACAAACTGAATTATTAACTAATGAAATGCTGGAAATAAGTGTAATAGATACTTATGGTTGGTTTAATTTAATGCCACGAGGTATTAATTTATTAAAGGAAAAACCTTATTTATCATTAAAAATAAAATTAAAAAATAATTTAAATAAAACAATAGAAAATATTATAATTGATAATATTGAAGTTTATTCTATCAATAACAAATATTTAGGGAAGTTTTATCCAAAAACTAGAACTATTTCAAAAAGTAATTGCTCTAGTTTTAATCAAATTACAAATGAATTAAATTTAACCAAAAATTGTGAAATAGATCTTGATTTTACTGGTAGAAATATACCGAATATTAAACTAAAACAATCAGATGCATTTGATAATTGTCAAGAAACTCCAGACTACTTTACAGGTGAAATATCAGGATTTAAATCAGGATATTTTAAATTTAGATTCTTAACAGATAAATATAAAACAGAATATGTAATTTCAAAAGCCTTTTGCATGCAAAATGTTTATTAAATTAAAAAAATAATAAAAATAAAATAAGAATAGATAATCTATTCTAACTTAGTCATATGAATTGTAAATTCATTACCTTTAACTTTTTCAGTTGAAGTAAATTCAAATTCTTTAGGTGGTTTATCACCTGAAACAAATAGTACAGTTGCACCAACAGTTTCTTTTAACGAATCTAGATATTTTGAAATATCAATACCTTCTAAATTGAATTCAAGATATAATTCAACTGAATCATTTTTAGTTAAACCAGCAGTTTTTCTTAAATTCTGAACTCTTCTAGTAACTTCTCTAGAATATCCTTCATTCAATAATTCAGGAGATTGTTCTTTATTTAAGAAAATTTCACCAAGCTTGAATTGACTATAAGCCCATGGTTCATGAACATTTGATGTAACATCAAATTGATCTTTATTGAACTCAATTTCTTTATCGTTAACAGATGTTTTGTAAACACCTTCTTTAACTAATTTTAAAGCTAATTCTTCTTGATCTAAAGTTTTAAGATGAGTTAAAACATCACCAGTATCAGTACCAAAATCAGCACCTAACTTTCTATAATTAGGTTTAATTTCATAATCAACATCATCAAATGTTTCAACAAATTCATAACCTTTAATGTTAGTTTGCATTAATACCATTTCTTTGATATTTGCAATTGATTCAGTAAGTTCAGTTTTTGCTTCAACATTCTCATTAACTTTAATTAAGAATTTTGATAATGGCCATCTAACACCTAATTTAGATTTATCTCTTGCAGCAAGTAAACTTGCAATTAAATCTTGTGCTAATGACATTTCTTTTTCTAAACTTTCACTAATTAAATCTTCATTAAATTTAGGCCATGATTCTAAATGAATAGATGATTTAAATCCTAAGTCTAATTCAGCATTTAAGTTTTGATAAATTCTATCAGTTACAAATGGAACCATTGGAGCCATTAACTTTAAAGTATCAATTAAAACTGTGTAAATTGTGTTTACAACTTCAGTTTTTTCGTCAACAGTACCTTTAGATGATTTATCTCTAACTTGTTTAATGTAAGTTCTTGATAATTCTAAGAATAATTCTTGAACCTGTTTAGGTAAAGCATCAATTCTATAATTTTCAAAATCTCTAGTTACATTCTTAATAGTTTGATGTAGTTTTGAAATAATGTATTTTTCAGGAAGATCATTTGAAATTGAATCTACAATTTGAGGTTTAACTCCTAAATCTTTTGCAAGATTAATGAAGAAAATATGAGTATTCCATAAAATTTTCATATTTCTATATCTTAATTCTGCTTCATCCCATGCGAATTTAATATCTTCACCAGCATTAGTTTCAGACATGTATAATCTTAAAGTATCTGCACCATACTTGTCAATAATTTCATAAGGAGAAATTACATTACCAAGTGACTTACTCATTTTAACACCATCTACATCAGTGATAAATCCGTGTAAGTATACAGCTTTGAATGATTCCATATCAAATCCTAAGATACTAGAAATCATAAGTAAATTGAACCAACCTCTAATTTGATCCTTACCTTCTAAAATAAAATCAGCAGGGAAGTATCTTTCAAATAAATCAGTTCTTTTTGGATAATATAAACAATTCCAACTTGCACTACCTGCATCAATCCATACATCAAGAACATCAGGTAAACGTTTCATAGTTTTACCACACTTAGGACAATCTAATGTACAATCATCAATCCATGGTTTGTGTAAATTTTCAGGAATATTTTGAGCACCTGCTGCTTTTAATTCTTCTTTAGAACCATAAACATCATAATGACCACAACCTTCAGTATCTTCACATTTCCATAATGGAATTGGAGTTCCCCAGAACCTTTGTTTAGTAATTGAATTATCTCTTAAATTTTCAAGCCATGAATTAAATGCATTGTATGCACTTTTTGGAACCCATTTTACTTGATTGTTTAATTCAATCATTTTATTTTTCAAATGTTCAATTTTGAAGAACCATTGTTTTGTAGTTTTGAAAACAACTGGATTATGACATCTTTCACAATGAGCATAATCGTGAACATAACTTTGTTTACCAGCAAGCATATCGTATTCAACCATAAATTCAATGAATTTTTTATCGTCAACTTTTGCTCTTAAACCAGTAAACTTACCCATTCCTTCAGGAACAATACCGCTTTCATCAATATTATTAAATGCAGGGATTTTATTTTGATAACCAACCTCATAATCCTCAGGACCACAACCTGGTGCACAATGAACTAGTCCAGAACCAGCATCTAGAGTACAATATTCAGTAGTCATTAAGATAGTATGAGCTTTTGGTGCTTCTAATTTAATTTCAGAATAATCTTTTACTTGATCTCCCCATGGGTGAACATAACTTAAACCTTCAATATCTTTCCCTTTAAATTCATCGATTATTTCAAGTTTAACATTACAGTGTCCTTCAACACTTTCAAGTAATTCTTTAGCAACAATCCAAACTTCACCTTCTTTAGCACAAATATGACCTTCTTCTAAAGCAACAATTTTTGCTCTAACATAATCAAATTCAGGATTAATCATTACAGCTAAATTATAAGTGATTGTCCAAGGAGTTGTTGTCCAAATTAATAGAGATTCATTTTCAAACTTAGACTCTTCAGGACTAACTTTGAATTTTACGAAAATAGAATTATCTGCAAGTTCTTTATATTCTTGTTCGTGTTTTGCAAGAGCAGTTTGACACTCCGCACACCAACTAGTAGTTCTTAAACCTTCATATAAAAGATTCTTTTCATGAGCTTTCTTAATTACCCACCAGATACCTTCCATGTAATCATTATCGATTGGCATATATGCATTATCAAAATCCATATTAACACCAAGTCTTCGGAAATCTTCATTCATAGCAAGAGCCATTTCTGAAGAAAACTTCTTACATTCATTTGCGAATTTATCAAGTCCAAATTTTTCAATATCTTCTTTAGTTTTAAGACCTAATTTAGCTTGAACTTTATTTGCAGTTGGTAAACCATGCATATCATAACCTGCTCGATTCCAAACATCATAACCATTCATAGTTTTATATCTAATAATAAAATCTTTCATAGACATATTCCATGCATGACCAGTGTGAATTCTACCAGATGTGTAAGGAGGCCCTTGTAAGAAATAAAAAGGCGGTTTTTCCATATGGTTTTCTTTAATAATTTTCTGAATTTCAATATTTTCCCAGTGATCTTTAATACCAATTTCAAATTCCATTGGATTAAACTCTAATTCTGTTGGAAGATTCTTATTCAATTCAGATTTTTCGTTATTATTTTGTTTTTCTACCATATTCTCAACCTTGAAAAAATGTAAATCATATCATAGTATAGCAATACTAAAAATATGTACTAATTTATTACATTACAGAATAGAGACTAATTTAAAAAGGTTACTCATAATAAGTAGAATTAAAACAATAAAAAATTAATAAATTTCTCTTTGAACACGTTTAGATTCAGCGTAAACATCCTCAAATAGTTTTTTCACAAATTCTTTATCTAAATCTTCTTGTTTTGCTTTTTTTTGAAGTAAAGTTAATTTAGAATCATCTTTTTTCAAATCTAATAATGGGATCTTATTCAATTTTTTGTACTCTGCTAAATTTCTCATAACATCCATACGTTCAGAAACAATATCTAATAATCTTTGATCAAGCTTATCCAACTTTTCATTAAATTCTTGAAGACCCATATTATCACAACACAATTTATAGAATTAAATATAGTCTCCTAGTTAATATAAGTTTTGATAAAAATAGTGAAACATATAACCACTAATGTTTCCCGTAACATAATATAAATAATAAAATAGAATGTAAAATAAAATTAAAAAACACAAATTAAAAATTTGTGAGCAATTTAATTAAAAAATAAAATTATTAAATTGTTTTAGTTAATAAAACGAATTTATTTTCTTGAGCAAATCCTAACTGTTCATAGAATTTTAAAACATCTAATTCAGTTTCTGGAGTTTGTAACGCAATGTCACATACATTCATTTTTTTACACTCTAGAATATGTTTGTTTACTAATGATTCTTTTAACCCAGCATCATTATGTTCTGGATGAATAAACATGTGTAAAATATTAGAAAATTGAATTCTTGCATCAACATTAGCAAGTAAAACGCCGGCAACAGTTTCGTCAGATTCTGCATAAAATACAAAACCAGTTCTTAATAAAGATTTTAAATATTCTTTACCAATTGTGTGGCCATTTGAAGTTGTGTTTGCTTTTAATTCTTTAACGAATGTAGAAATTTTTATTACATCTTTTTGATTTGCTCTTCTTATTTTCAATTAATGCACCCCTTTGTTATCATTAACTAATGATAACTATTTTAAAAAGCTTTTCATTCTCTTTTATACACATTAAAATGAATAAATTATTAAATGAATAAATTCTAAAAATTATTAAGAAGAGGTCCTATTTTGTCAGTCTTAAATGCAATTCTAAATTTTTTAGCAAATACAAGCCTTAATTTTGGCGAATTAGTTTTAGCACCTTTCAAAGAATTAAATATTCTATGGATTATTTTACCCATATATGTAACTTGGATTGTTACTGAAAGATACCAAGAATTAAAAAAAACTTCTTTCGGAAATGCAATTACAAATGGAGCTGTAACTTTATGGGTTAGTGTAGATTGGTCAAGAGTTATAGTGAATAGTATTTTAGAAGGAACATATACATTCGGATTACAAATATTTCTTAAAATATTTTTATGCTTAATTGCAGCAGGATACGGTATTACAATTATAATTTTAGGAATTAAATTAAATCCTATTGTTCATGTTATTGGAAGAATAAGACAAGTGACATATGTTATGCTTCTTTTTACACCAATAATTTATGGAATTTACGATTTAACTTTTTACAAATTTATGGCAATTCTATTCTTTATTATACCATTTTATTATCTTGTAGAATTAATTAACAAACTAGTTCCTAAACCAAGTACATATGCAGCTGAAGACAAAGAAGACGGAAATGGTTCATCAGATTTAGATTTTGGAAGCAGTAATAATTTAGATTCTAAAGATCCATTCGCAACAAAAGATAATGATCCTTTTAAAACATCTACAAATGATCCATTCAGTATGCAAAACAATGATCCATTTAGGCAAAATACAAATAATAATCCTGCACCTCAATTCAACCCTAACAACATCAATCCTATGAATAATGTACTGAATTTCAATAATAATAATAATAATAATAGTCAACCAAACTACAATCAAAATCAACAAATTAATAATTTAAATAATCAATCAAGTAATTATAATAACAACCAATTCAACAGACAAAATAATTTACAAAATCAAAATATGAATAATTCCCAACAAGGAAATATGAAATATAATAATTTCAATGTAAATAGTTTTAATAACAATTCAAATAATAATAATAATAATATACAAAAACCTATTATGCCTGATTTAACAACTCCATTCGATAATAATACTTTGTTAGATAAAAATCAAAAAACCAAAAAAAAATCAATCTTCGATAATTTACCTGATTTCTTACAACATTAATATAATAGATATCCTTATAAAAAAATAAAACATTTCTCTAAATAATGTCTAAAGATCTATTAAGTTTTAAAAAAGTTGAATCTATTTTAAAAAAACATTTTAGTAGAACTTGCATCATAGAAAAAAATATTGATGGTTTCAAACACGATATTTATTTATTTAAAACAAAAGACAATAAAGAATATATTCTAAAAATTCCTAAAAAAATTGAGAAAAGTAAATTACCAAATGAACAATATGCTCTTGAAATATGGAATAAACATGGGATTAACGTTCCTAAAATCAAATTTTGTTCTAAAGAATATCTAATTGAAGACTATATTAAAGGTGAAAGATTAGATATATTTCTCAAAAAAAATAAATCAAATAACTTAGATGAGATGTATGAAAATCTAAATAACCTAATTAAAAAAGTTCATTCTATAAAAGGAAATGGATTTGGTTTCTTAGATGAAAATCACATTGGCAAATTTAACTCTTGGGAAGAATTCATAATTGAGGATTCAATAAATAATCTAAATAAGCTTAAGGAAAATAATATTATTGATACAGTTACAATAGATAAAATAAGAGTATTTCTTAATAATCTAAAGGAAAACGGAAGCCTAGATTGTGATACACCATACTTATTACATGCAGATCTAAATCCTAAAAATATCATCATTAAAGATAATAAAAAAATATATCTAATTGATGGTGGAGATTGTATATATGGTGATCCTAATTATGATCTTGCAATATTAAAAAATATATCAAATGAATTATTTACTAATATTTTTAAATCTGAACAAAATAAAATTAATATTAAAAGTTTAGAAAATTATGAAATATTACACCAGTTATGGCTTATTAATTTGTATCACAAAGAAAATCTAACAATAGATAAAAATAATGCAATAGAAAAATTAAATAATTTAATTAAATAATATTAATCTGTATAAGATGCAGATTTTTTTGGACTTTCAACATACTTTAAATTTCTAATTTCAAATTTTGTTGACTCATTTTCTATCAAACCATCATCATCTCTATAGACAGTTATTTTCAAATAAGAATCAAATGTATCACTTTAAGAAAATTGTAATTCAAATAATTCAATAGTATCAGTTAGATTATCACCTTCAGAAATAACTCCAATAGGTTCATAACGAGACCTTGATGATAAATTATTAAAAAAACTTTCAATAGTTTCTTTTTCAGAGTTTTGTGCAAAACCGAAATCAGCTATAAGATAACTTGAAATATCTTTAGAACCTTCAGGATATGATCTCCCTCTTACATATGCAATATCTTTAACAGAACAATTAGATTCAGTTCTTTTAGTATTATATTTATCAAGTAATTCGTCTAAATTAAAATCAGATGAATCAATATCACCATCATTATCAATAGGAATTGTGATATTAATACCATAGTTACCTCTAAGTTTAGATAAAAAATCGCTTAAATGCAAGACATTAGATGGTTTCCCACTAGGTCCATTCTTCAAATTATTATTTTTAATTTTAGCAGTCATTCTAACACACAATAATATAAGGTAACAATTTACTAATTATAAAGTTATTGCAACTGCAGAAAATAGATTTAATAAAGAATTAATAATCATAAGTTCATAATATTAATACATTTTACAAATTAAACTTATCTTTTTTACTTCTAATTGCTGATGGAGAATCCCCACCATGCCATGTAAATCTAGGCCTTACTCTAAACGGATATAACCGTTCATTCGCATCATCAAACAAAACACCAGCTCCTTTTACTCGTTCTAAATGATCTACAGCCTCAATTAACCCCTCTCTCATGTAACTTTGAGTTAAAAGACTAAGAGCTTCAGTATCTAGACGTGCTGTTATTCTATGACTGATTACGGTGTCAGATTGAGTCATAACATCTGTATGAATCTTGCCAGGTTGCTGAGTTGCTAAAATAAGTGAGATTCCAGGTTGACGACCTTCCCTCATAATTGTAACAAGAGGTTCGGATGCTAGAGTTGTTCCATGTACAGGTAAAAACTCATGAGCTTCATCAATAATCAACCACACTAAAGGATATTTCAATTTTGTTTCCTTTTTTTCTGAAAAATAATGTTCAGTCATATTAATTTGTTGAAACTCTTCAAATTTCCTAGCTTTCATACGTTCTAAAAATAATTTTTGAGAAATTAATCCTACAACTAAAGATTTTACAGTCCAACCATTAGGCATTGTTGCATAACAACTTACATCAAGTACAGTAATTTGACCACCAACTGCTAAATCCTTGATTGGTGTTCCATGTTGACTAAATAATCCCCATTTTTTTGTAGATTTAAATAAATTTGTAGCTGCCTCTTTAGCAGTAATATCATGATACTCAACTTCTTTAAGTTTAGCAATAACATCATCGATTGAAAAATTAGGATTTGATTCTTTAAGATCTTCAATTAAGTCAACAATTAAAATACCATTAGAATCTAATGGAGAAACACCAAAAATTGTACACCAATCGGATCCAGTTAAATCTGCTGGTTTAATTGAGAATGGTTCATCAGTAGGAATTCCTTCTTTTTTATATTGATCATGAAAACCTGCAGGTGTGAAAATTTTAACATCGCAAGCTTTACCTTTTAGACCCCAACTTCTAAGTAAGTCTTCATCTTGATGATTAGGGTATTTCATTGTCCAATAAACACCCATAGTATCTAAAAGAATAAAAGAAATATTTTCCTTAATCTCTGATTCTAATTCACTCATACCTTCTGCAATAACTCCCATAGTGTAAGATTTACCTCCACCACGTTTACCGCAAATAAGCATTACATGAGAATTAGCAACATCTAAGTAAATATTATTAGCAAGAGAATTAGATTGACCCATCTTAATATATTGTTTACCTAAAAAAATACAGCCTTTACGACCCCATTTATCGATATCCTTTTTTTGACGACCAACAATAATTTCTCTCATTAAGAATATATCAGAATTACAGTTTTATATATTTATGGGTTTAATTTTCTCAAAATAAGATGCAATTGATTTTTACACTTAGAACATAAATTATTACCATTCAAAGAAAATGTCATCAAACAATTCGAATTAGTACAATTTCCACCAATATCATCTGAATAATATAATCCTAAAGCATGATACAATTCATGACTTATTAACTTTTTAGATGTTTCAGAATCATTAATTTTTGAAGATGAGAATAAAATCAGTGCATCAGATGTAATACCCCAGCCTGACGTCATCCTTTCGGATACTATAACAATATCAAGACATGGTTTAATTTTTTTATACACATTAGAATTTTTTAATAAAATTGAAAATGACTTCCTTGAAATATCATCTAATTCTTCAGAACTTGAAATACTCTTTGATTCTAGAATTAAATCATCAATTAAACATTTTGATACTTCAACGCTAAAATTTAATTTATTTTTCCTTAAAAATTCAGATACTACTTCACAAACTCTCACAATTTTATTTTCAGATACATGAGAATCATAATTAATCTTAATAAAACCATCCTTCATAATCCAATCTAATTGAGATAAATAATTATCTCGCATAGCAATATCTAAAAAACTAATTATTTTATTTTTAGAATCATAAAAAAGTTTAGACATAATATTAAAATGTAAAAAGTATATTTAAAGATATTTTTTAATTAAAATTATGTTAAAATAGAATTTAAGTTTAATAAAATAAAAAAAAATAAGAAAGACAATTAAGTCTATCTTGAAGAGTCTGCTTGTCTTTCAAGCTCTAATTTCTTAGAAATTGCAACGGACTTAGTATCAAGTGCATAAGCTGCTAAAATTTCTTCAGCTAAAGCATTAGCTGCAGGTTTTTTAGAGTTAAATGCTTGTACGAAAGCACCTTGAGTCATTTGTCTTAATGCAATGTCGATTCTTCTTTGAGGAGCACATTCAACTGCTTTAGGATATCTTGCACCACCGTATTCGATAGTAACAATCTCTTCTCTTGGAGCAGCATTCTCTAATGCTTTAACAAAAACAGCAACTGGGTTCTGTTTAGATTTTTCCTCAATGATTTCAAAAGTTTTCTGAACTAAGATGTAAGCAGATTGTGCTTTACCTGTACAAGGACCGGAAGTAATTTTATGCTTCTTACCTTTGTGACCAGGAACCATAGTCTTGTTGATTAATCTCTCAACAATTGAAATTTTTGATTTATGGAATCTTTTACCTGCGTATCTTGCACCAGTTTTTGGAACTAGAACAGGTTCTAAGTTAATATAAGCTTGAAGTCCTTTATCAACAACTTCAATACCAGTAGTGGAATATTTATTGAATAATTTAATTTCGCTCATTTTAATAACCTATTTTCTCGCCTTCTCAAGCTTTCCTCTTCTTAAAGCATTTAATGACTGATCGTTAACTTTAATAACTTGCCATCTAATACCAGAAAGGTCACCTTTAGATCTACCGTGGTTTTTTCCGCCTACACATTCGATAACTACTTCATCGTGTTCATCGATTAATTTAGTCGCACCATCACCAGGCATGAACGCTGTTACTTGCTTACCATTTTTAACAAGTTGAACTCTACAACACTTTCTCATAGCTGAGTTAGGCTGTTTTGCCTCAATTTGAAGTTTTTCTAAAACAATTCCTCGAGCTTGAGAACTTCCCTCTAACGGATCAGCTTTTACTTTTAAGCCAAATAATCTGGAAACATATAATTTATTTAACAAGTTACTTACAACTCGTCTTTTTCTAAGTTTTTTACCAGCATTAATTCCTCTTGATTTATTTGCCATTTTATATAACCATTAATTAATTAATTTTATTGAGGTGATTCAACCTTGATTTCTTCAATTTTGAAGAATCTCTGAACAACTTTTTCCAAATTTCTTAAATTTGAAGCATTTCGTCCAATTATCATACCTCTAGATTTGATGTCAGCAGGTATTATTTTGATAATACCATTATCATCAGAGACATCGCTTACTTTCAATGGAAATAGGAAGCTCTTTATAAAGCTTTTGACTTCTGGCTTGAATTCAACAACTTTAATCTTTCGATTAAGCTTTTGTTCAAGTTTTTTAATGTTTACAGCCTTTTTCCCTAAAGCTTTTCCCAAATTGTTCTCTTCAACAACATAAGTAAGAATAGATGATGTTTCGTCAACGAAACAATCTCTTACATCTGCTCTTGTAACAGCTTGAAATAATGCGATTAAAGACATTAATTCTGATGATAAAATTCTCTTTGCCATGTGATCACTTATTTTTTAATTCCTAGAACGGAAATTAAGAACTGCTTCTTACATACAACTTTAATTTCATCATTTGCAATTGAAATTTTAGTAGCAGGTGTATTAGCAATACTTGCGTATCTAGTAATATTTTCTTCCATAGCGGAAGAAACATTTGATGCCATAAAAATTTGTGACATCATTCCTTGTTTAAGAAGTTTTAACACTTCATCTTGTCCTAATACAATTGTATTATTCTTTAATGCATTTTTGATTTCTGTAATATTATCTGTCATTTTATTTAACTCCCATGTAATTTCTACTTAAAGTCTTTACACATTCTTTATTAAATTTTTGATTTCAGTTTAGGAATACCAGTACCTGATGGAACAGGTTGATTTAACATAACATTCTCAATAACTGAATTTAGCTCATCCACTTCATTAAATAACGCAGCTCTAATAATGTGCTTTAATGGAGTCTCGAAAGATGCTTTTGCAAGCACAGATGATTTTTCTGAAACTACACCTACTCTTGTAATACCTCTCATTTTTCCAGAGGAACACATAGTATCTGCTACAAGCATAATATGTCTAATATCAATATTTAGACCTTGATTCTCAATTACTTTGTAAACTTCATTGATAATCGCTTCTCTTACAGCTTCAATACCGAAGTGAGCTTCAATTTCATAAATATTATTTGTAATAATTCTTAAAGGATCTACAAAGTCTAACTTTAGAGCTTCTTTTACATTACTACCAGCAGTTAAAATAACGTATTCGTCATCTCTCTTAACTGGAAGAACTTGTGTAATTCCTTTAATACCACAAATATATAATGATTTTAATTTTTCTTTGATTTTGTAAATTGCATTAATATCTTCTTCTTTACCTTTTGGCTTGATTAAGATAATTTCACCATCTTCTTTTACAGAATATGATGTTAAAGCTTTGTTTACAATTTTTGCAACTAACTTTTGTTCAAGATCTAAATCCACTAATTTTGTTTGATTTAATTTTACTTCGATAACCATTTCAGCTAAGTTAATGGAAAATTCTTCAGTAATATCACCAAGTTTAGTTTCTAAAACTTGCATAGCTAATTGTTTAATATTATCGCCTTTGTTAAAAGGTGCTTTAAGGAAAATCTCCATTAAAGGAGTGGAAAGAGTTTTCCGACAATCGAAAATCTCAATAATCCTTGGAAGACCAGTTGTAACCTGCATCTCTGCTACTCCACCGAAATGTTTAGTGTTCAGTGTCATCTGAGTACCAGGTTCACCAATAGATTCAGCAGTGATAATACCAGCACTTTCACCTGCATCGATTAAAGAATCTCTATATTCTTTTAATACTTCAGCAACAATTTTCTTTGCCTTTGCAGGAGTTGCTTTTTGATTGGATAAAGCATCAACTAATTGTTCATATAATTTAATTGGTA
>PPCM01000924.1_pt1 | contig 16597 bp, 10 predicted proteins | sample 1555541 | NCBI WGS metagenome assembly PPCM01 (sample SAMN05284479, study PRJNA326546) | Marine sediment metagenome, whole genome shotgun sequencing project. | isolation source: marine sediment | place: Germany: Wadden Sea | collected 2012-09-05 | reverse complement strand
TCAATTATTACAGTATTTGTAGTCACAGAGCAGAACATCTCATCAGTAACTTCTACCGAGTATGTTCCTGCCGACAATCCCATAAAAATGTGAGAAGCCTGAGGGGTATCTCCATTTAAAGAATACATTAAAATACCTGTTCCACCAGTAGCAGTAACTGTTAATGTTGCGTCAGCATCATTATAACAGCTTACCTGTGGGTCAGCAGAAGCATCAGCTTCCAGTAATGGCGGATTTTCAATTATTACAGTATTTGTAGTCACAGAGCAGAACATCTCATCAGTAACTTCTACCGAGTATGTTCCTGCCGACAATCCCATAAAAATGTGAGAAGCCTGAGGGGTATCTCCATTTAAAGAATACATTAAAATACCTGTTCCACCAGTAGCAGTAACTGTTAATGTTGCGTCAGCATCATTATAACAGCTTACCTGTGGGTCAGCAGAAGCATCAGCTTCCAGTAATGGCGGATTTTCAATTATTACAGTATTTGTAGTCACAGAGCAGAACATCTCATCAGTAACTTCTACCGAGTATGTTCCTGCCGACAATCCCATAAAAATGTGAGAAGCCTGAGGGGTATCTCCATTTAAAGAATACATTAAAATACCTGTTCCACCTGTAGCAGTAACTGTTAATGTTGCATCGGCATCATTATAACAGCTTACTTGCGAATCTGCGGAAGCATCAGCTTCCAGTAATGGCGGATTAACAATTACTTCAGTATTTGTAGTAACAGTACATCCCATTTCATCTTCTACCAGTATAGAATATGAACCTGCAGGTAAGTTTTCGAATATATTAGATGTTTGAGAGGGGGCGCCATTTAGTGAGTATGTTAAAACTCCTGTTCCACCAGTTGCTGTAACGCTTAACGTTCCATCAGTATCATCATGACAAGTAACTTGTTCTGAAGCATCAGCACTAGCTATTAATTCAGCTGGATTTGTAATAGATACAGGTTCTGTAATTACCCAACATCCCATTTCATCAATGATTTTGACTGAATAAGTCCCAGGCGCAAGTCCACTAAAAATATTTGAAATTTGTGGTGTTCCATCGTTTAATGAGTAGGATAATTCTCCAGTACCCCCAGATACAAGAGTAGTAATTACACCATCATTAGCATTATAGCAAGTAATAGGGGTAACTTCTAAACTTGCTGTCATTTGAATTGAAACATCTATAGTTACTTCAACACATTCAGAAATACCGCAAATGTTTTCATATGCAGCATAATATGTCGCAGTCTCAGCTGGAGGATCAATAAGTATACTGTTTCCAGTACCAATAATATTGCCACCACAATAATCATCATACCAAGTTAGTGTTGATGTTAATTTGGCATCTATTAAATTCGTATAATTTTCTTTTGAAAAACTTTTTTCTGTTTGTATTATTTGAACTGATGCAGTGCTTTTAGTTGAAGCTAAACTAAGAGAAATTTGTTCATTATATCCATAACAAATTTCACTTGGACTTGCCTCAATACCCACAGGAGCATCAGGTGGTTGATTTATTGTTACTGTTGTGCTTGTTGAAGATGGACAGGTGTTTGTGATAAAATCGTATGTAATAGTATATGTTCCTGGAGTACTATTAGTTAAATCTATTTGTCCAGTAGTAGAGTTAATAATAAGACCCGCTGGTAAAGCAGAGAAAGTTCCACCCTGTACTCCTGATAATAGAACATCAGCTACTCCTGAATTACATAAGTTATCTTCGTAGCTGATTTCTGCCGTTCCAAGATTTAATGAAACCTGAATTGGTTCAACAAAATCCCCTAATGCAGCTGTAGGCTGAGTAGAAGCTTTTGTCTTTACAATTAGAGTACTAACATTGATTCCTAAACATGGATCAATTGTACCAAAAAAATCAGAAACATTAACAGCCGTTTCAACAAATTGATATGGTATATAATAATTTAACCCAAATGCCCCAAATGGGGTTGTAACTGTGTCTGTGTTTGTAATAGCATATCCTATTCCAAGAGGAATGGTAGTTTGTTCTACAAATTTGTATTTGTATTTATTGTCTGTTGTATCTAATTTCCATAAGTAATATCGAACTGTCGGGTCATCCCCCCCATTATCATATTCTATTGATACAACTAAATCGTTTTCTGTTCTACCTTGGTCAGGACCATAGGATATAAACTTTTTAGTTGAATCTAATACTCTCATAACCGGGTTTTGTAAAAATTCAAAGTCAATATAACTTGTACCAGTTGTAGACATTCTATCACTTGCTAAAAATAACCACATGTCATTGTTTTCATCACTGGTTAGATGAAACATTACATTGTTTATGTCATTCTTTGAAGATGCCTTAGATTCATTCCAATGCCAATCGTTTGGATCATCATTAAATTTACTACTTTGGAAAATAATATCTGTATTTGAATCATATACATCAATGATTATTTGACTAGTTAATGCATTTACAGGAGTACCATCATCATAAAAAATGAACCCTCCCATTCCAGGTAGACCATCAAACCAGTCGCCAACTCCGTCAGTTGGGTCATTAGAAATTAAGTCGCCGTCGACTTCAACTCCTCCTTCCGGAAAAACAACTGGTATTATCTGAGAGCTTACCGATAAGGATATGGTTAATAATAATACAATAATAAACGAGATTCCTATGCTTCTTAAAAACATCGTAAATGAACCTGACTTTCTGAGTTGATAGTAAAGTGTTTCCATGTTAGTGTTTTTTTATTTAGACTTATTATAATTAAAGAAAAAGAGTAAAAAAATAACCAATACTTATCCTGCCCCTTTTGCTTTTTGATATTTTACCCTCTATCTTGCAGTTTATATAAATAACAAGCAAGCCAATAATTTGTTTAGACTAATTATAAATAAAAGAAAATAGTTTTCAACAGAGTGGCTATGTAAATGTGTACAAGCGCTTTGTGGGAGTGTTGGGTTTTTAGTGACATTTAGTGTTGATATGTGTTGAGTCTAAATAAGAAGTGATTCGTGTAAATGTAAAAAGTATATTTTAATTATTTGTATGTTTATGTGACTTGAGTTATAAATATGAGCCTTATGCAGTTTATATGAGAAAGAGGGATAATTATAATTTTATAATTTGGTCATCAATAATTGAAAAATTGATTGCGTATTCTTTTCGAAGATGCTCTAATAGAAATGATTATATGCTTCTCTCCTTTTATTGCTTTAGAAATTTGATTTATTTATCTACATTTTTTATTCTATCATACTAGCCGTTTGATAATTATTAATTCTTAAGAGCAATTCAAAAAAATAATATTATTTTTACACCTATTAAAATCAAGTGATATGAATATTGGATTAATTGGTTATGGCAAAATGGGAAAAAGCATCGAACAATTGGCTTTATCTCGTGGGCATAAGATTACAGGAATTATTGATGCAAGTAATCCTGATGATTTAAATTCAGATTTTGCGGTTAAAGTCGATGTTGCAATTGAATTTTCAGCACCTGCTGTTGGGAAAGATAATGTTATGAAATGTATTAAACTTGGAATTCCTGTAGTTTCAGGAACCACAGGTTGGAGCTTTAATGAACATGAAATGGATGAGCTTACCAAAAAAAATGAATCAGCTTTATTTTTTGCTTCAAACTTTAGTATTGGAGTAAACATTTTTAGGGAAGTAAATAAAAAATTAGCATCTCTAATGAATGATTTTGACGAATACGGTGCGAAAATGGAAGAAATTCATCACATTCATAAGTTAGATAAACCAAGTGGCACTGCTATAACATTAGCTCAAGATTTAATTTTAGAAAACAATAGATATGTTAATTGGAAGTTAAAACCTGATGCAGATGTACAGGATTTAGAAATTGAGTCGTTTAGACTTGGTGAAACAATTGGCGACCATAAAATAATTTGGGATAGCAATATTGATTCAATAACAATCGCACATAGTGCAAAAAATAGAATGGGATTTACTATCGGAGCTGTTTTAGCTGCCGAATATCTTAATGGAAAGATTGGATTTTATACAATGAAAAACTTATTAAATTTATAATATAATGGCAAAAGAAAAAATCGGATTAAAATCAAAAATAATTAATTCAAATTTTTATAAAAAAATAGATAATAAGTGGTTTTGGTTTAGTTTGGTAACTGTATTTTACCTCTTATGGGTAGTTTGGTTAGGAAACTATTGGTGGTTATTGCTTGAATTGGTTATTATTGACGTTTATTTGACAAAGTTTGTCAGATGGGCATTCTGGAAACCTAAAAAGGATAAGAAATATTCTAAAGTAAAACGTAAAACACTAGAATGGGTTGATGCTCTTATCTTTGCTGTTATTGCAGCTTCCTTTATTCGTATTTTCTTCTTCGAGGCATTTACAATTCCAACTTCATCTATGGAAAAAACCTTAATGGTTGGAGATTATCTTTTTGTTAGTAAAGTTGCTTATGGACCAAGAGTTCCAATGACTCCAATTTCTTTCCCTTTTGTACATCATACATTACCGTTGACAAAAAACACTCCTTCTTATTTAACCTGGATTCAAACAGAATACAGACGAATGGTTGGCTGGGGTAATGTTCAGCGCGATGATATGGTGGTATTTAATTTTCCTACTGGAGATACGGTGGTAGTTCAAAATCAGGCTCAGGATTACTACGATATTGTAAGAATTGCTGCTTTTAAAATGAAACAAAGCGATGATGTATATTTGATGAATTACAAAAACGATACAAGCGTTTTGAAAGGAGTTAAAAATAATGATTTCTATTATCAATTGGCATATTATATTTTCGATCCGGATATGAATGAATCTCATAATGCTCAAATGATAGAGACAGCATCAATAAAATTGAGAGAATATGATAATGCATTCTATTCTGAAAATCCTAATACTTTAAAGACTCAGGATGATTATATGAAGATGTCACGTGATATTGTTTGGGAAATGTATGATTTAATTGTAAGACCTATCGATAAGCGTGAAAACTATATTAAAAGATGTGTTGCTGTTGCTGGTGACACTTTAGAAGTGCGTGATGGCGAAGTTTTTATAAATGGTGTACAACAAAAAGATATTCCTACAAAACAGTTTAATTATAGAGTGCAAACTGATGGGACAAATATTCCTGAACGTATGCTAGAGGAGCATGAAATTAATAAATCAGATATTCGAGTTGAGAATAGTACATTTATTGTTCCTCTAACAGCTCAAAATTATGCCGATTTTAAAAATGTACAGTTCATTAAAAGTGTAACAAAAAATTCAAGAGCTAAAGGTGAAGCTAATTTTAGAATATTTCCTCATGATTCTCAATATAATTGGAACGAAGACTGGTTCGGACCAATGTATGTGCCAGCTGAAGGTGCTACAATAAAATTGAATACCAAAAATCTTCCATTATATAGTAGAATTATCGATTATTACGAAGATAATGATCTTGAAGTAAAGGATGGTAAGATTTTTATTAATGGTAAGGAAACTACAGAATACACCTTTAAAATGAACTATTATTGGATGATGGGTGATAATAGACATAATTCTGCTGATGCTCGATTCTGGGGATTTGTACCTGAAAATCATATTGTTGGTAAAGCATGGATGATTTGGTTATCTCGTGACAAAGAATATGGTGGAATTAGATGGAACAGGATTGGTAAAATAGTTCATAACTAATAATTAGTAGATATGAGTAAGAAAAAGACAATTATAATTGTTTCGATTATTGTTATTGTTCTTTTGGGATTTCTGACATTTTCTATGTTTGGGATTTATAAAGCCGAGATGTATCCTTATGGAGATAAAAGCCTTATAGTTAAAAAGGTCGCTAATGAAAATTGTATTTTTAGCTTTTTAAATCCTCAGCCTGAAAATGTTTTGCAAACAGACGATCTTATTGTCCATAAGAATCCAATGTTATTTGATCAGTCTTTTAGACAGAAAGAAAACTTCTGTTCAAGGGTAATTGGAATGCCAGGTGATATTGTAAGCATAAGAGAATCTCAGGTTTTTGTTAATGATGTAGCGATTGATGCCGATTATGATCTTTGGTTTTTATTTAGGGTAAGTAGTGATGAATCTCAGAATTTTGAGAAACTCTTAGATGGTATTCAATTCGAATTATTAAAAACGCTAAATTCATCTAAGGCTTGTAATATTATTACGACTTCTCAGCAAGCACAGGAAATTAGAAAAATTGATGGAATTGTGAATGTCCGAAAAATCATTAACTCTCCTGATGTAAATAAAATTGAAATGTTTTCGTCAAAAGGAAACTCACCTCTGTGGAATCCCGATAATATGGGCCCGATAATGGTTCCTGAGCAAGATGTGACTGTGTTCTTTAATCCAAGAAATATTGGTATATACAAATATATTATTGAGTCTCATGAGAATAATCTACTTGAATACAATATCAATAATGTAAAAGTTAACGGTCAGGAAACGGAGTCCTATGTCATAAAACAGAACTACTTCTTTGTTTTAAACGATAATCGTTTTAATCGTGATGATTCAAGAGTGTGGGGATTTATCCCTGCCAATCAAATTGTTGGTAAAGTAATGAATTAGAGATGAATGAGATAATTTTAAGTACAGCCTATTTTCCAAATGTTCAATATCTAAGCAAGTTTTTAGCTTATAAAAATATTTTGATCGAACAAATGGATACTTATGCTAAGCAATCGTATCGAAATCGCTGTATCATTTCATCTGCAAACGGTCCTCTCCCATTAACTGTGCCTGTTGTAAAGAATTTTAGGACTCCTGTAAAGGATATTAAGATCGATTATTCTGAAGAATGGCAGAAAAAACAGCATAGAGCAATTTTATCAGCTTATAAAAATTCTGCTTTCTACGATTATTATTTCCCAGAATTTGAAGAGTTCTTTGAAAAAAAAGAAAAATTTCTGATAGATCTAAACATGAAGATTCTTGATGTTATATTGGATAATTTTGGAATAGATAAAAAATATTCACTTACAAATGTTTTTATCAAAGAGCCTACTTGTGTAGATTTTCGTGATAAAATTCATCCAAAAGCATCAAAAAATGCTAATGATAAATCTTTTAAACAGGCAAAATATTATCAGGTATTTGAAGATAAACATGGATTTGTTGGGAATCTAAGTGTGTTGGATTTGCTGTTTAATGAGGGGCCTGTGGGATTACAGGTTTTAGAGCAAAGTATTGTAAGGTAGATCTTGCATATAACTATTGATTCCCATACATGACTTTATTATTCAGAAATATAGTTAAATATATTCAAATTGCAATTACCTAACAAAATAAAGCAACTTATTAGAAAGTTTGTCGTCAGTTGTTTGAACTTATAAATCAAATAACCATGAAAAAAACTTTATTATTTACTCTAACTACAATATTTTGTAGTTTGAATACAGTGCTATTTGCTCAATCATATCCAATGGCAAATTTTGATGTATCAATGGATACTGTATGTATGAATTATGGATATCTCACAGATGAAATCTTGTTTTATGATCTTTCGATTGACAACGATAATGACATAGTTGCTTGGAATTGGGATTTTGGTGATGGAAATACCTCAAATTTGCAAGAACCTACACATATGTATAGTGAGCCTGGCTTATACCCTGTGACTTTACACGTAGAAAATAATATTGGGGATATAAGTAATTGGGTTACAAAGGAAATACTAGTTGTAGAAGTAAATATCAATTTAAGTACTAGTCATGTTTTATGTCAAGGAGAATGTAATGGCTCAATTTCAACATATGTTAATGGTGGTATAGAACCATATACTTATACCTGGAGTAATACAGTTTCTAACTCTCATATTACAGATCTTTGTACAGGATATTATTCCTGTACAGTAACAGATGCTTATGGATGTGTTTATATTGAAGACGCTACTGTGAATGAGCCTGGTCCTTTTGAAATAAATTTAATTTCAAGTAGTTGTGTTGATAGTACAGGATTTGGGGCAATACACTTGCAAGCTTTTGGAGGTTCAGCTCCGTATACATATACATGGTCAAATGGATATATGGGATGGGTAATGGAACAGGCAGTTCCTGGATATTACTCTGTTACAGTAACAGATCAAAATGGTTGTACAGCAGCAGCAAGTACTCAGATAGAAGACTATTTATGTTCGGTAAATGTGATGGGTACTGTATATTGGGATGAAAATGAAAACTGCATAATGGATGTTGGAGAAGAAGTTTCCAATGCTTTAGTAAAGGCAATCCCAGGAAATTATTATTCTTATACAGATAATTTAGGGAAATTTGAGTTTTATCTAAACGAAGGAACTTATGAAATTGAAATTGTAAATTATGATGCATTTGATATGATTTGTCCAACTGCAGGAAATCAAACTGTCGAAATAATAGATGTTTTTGATACAATTCAGAATGTAAACATTGGCTTACAGGCAGCAGATAATTATGAGTGCAATAATCAGAATATATATACTTCGATTAGTTCAGTAAGACCATGCTTTAATTCACATATAATTGTAAATTTTGGTAATAATGGATCTGTGTCACTAGAAAATTCAACTATTACAGTAGAATTAAATGATTATATGAGTTATAATAGTTCTAACTATACTCTATTAGAAAATATTGGAAATGTGCTTACGTTTGATGTCGGAACTATTACTCCTTTTGAGTCTGGGTATTTACATATTATTACAGATGTCGATTGTGATTTGCAAATTACAGGACAAACAGCTTGTGTGACAGCAATAATACAATCAGAAACACCATGTGAGTTTGATTATGGTGATTGGGATAAATCAAGTATATCTGTCGAAGGTTATTGTCAGAATGATTTAAATGCTTGTTTTACGCTTACTAATACAGGAGATTTTGGTGAAGGTGATATGCAAAATGAGCATGAATACAGAATTTTTGCAAACGATACTTTAATCAATTATGGGGCATTTCAACTAAATGGTGGTGAATCTATGGAAATTTGCTGGCCAACTTCTGGAAGAGCAATCAGATTAGAAGCAGATCAACATCCAGAACATCCTGGCAATAGCCATCCTCAGGATATTGTTGAGAATTGTGGAGATACAGAAGGAACTTCACTTGGTCATATAATTACAGTTTCATATGATGATGGAGATCCGTTTGTTAGCACTGATTGCCGAACTATTACAAATTCTTTTGATCCTAATGATAAAATTGTCCATCCTTCAGGTATTACCGATAATCATTATATAGACGATGATTATCCTCTCTCCTATACAATCAATTTTCAGAATACTGGAACTGATACTGCTTTTACAGTTGTGATTACTGATACAATATCGTCAGTACATAATATGTCAACTTTTATTAATGGTGCAAGTTCACATCCTTGTGAACTTGAGATAACAGGTAATGGAATTTTAAAGTGGACATTTAATGATATTTTACTTCCGGATAGTACAACTAATGAATCTGAAAGCCATGGTTTTATTTCTTATTCGATAGACTTATTCGAAATGACAGAACAACATTATGGAACTGAAATTGAAAATAAAGCTGCAATATTTTTTGATTTTAATCCTCCTGTAATAACAAATACTACTCATTTGGTATTTGCTGAATTACCAATTGTTCTATTAACCGGTATAAAAGAAATCAATAAATCAACTCAAATATCTGTATACCCTAATCCAACAGAAGGTTTATTAAGTCTTGAGAGTGAAACAGAAATTACAGAAATGAGAATTATAGATTTACAAGGGAAAACACTACTGTCTCAAAAGAATATCGGATTTCAAAATATGATTGACCTGAGAAATATAGCTGAAGGAATGTACATTTTAATCGTGAAAACAGAAGATAATCAACTGTACAAAGAAAAGATAGTGATTAAATAAAACTCAGGTTATAAAACAAAAGTAGGGTGGATTCATGAATCCACCCTACTTTGCTTTTTTTAAATATTTTTCTACTCGCTAATAGTAATTTCTTCAATTAAACAACCAGGCTTTATATTGTCAATTACTTCAAGACCTTCAACTACTTCACCAAAGCAAGTATGTTGACGATCGAGATGTGATGTATTTGTACGACTGTGGCAAATAAAAAATTGTGATCCACCAGTATTTATTCCTGCATGAGCCATAGAAAGAACTCCTTTGTCGTGATATTGGTTTTCACCAGTTAATTCACAATCAATTGAATAACCAGGACCACCAGTCCCAACTCTAGGATCGTTAGCATCTTTACTGTGAGGACATCCGCCTTGAACAACAAAATCAGGAATTACACGGTGAAAACGTAATCCGTTATAAAATCCTTTTTTTGCAAGTTTTACAAAATTCTCTACTGTTTTTGGAGCATCTTCGGTATAAAATTCTACCTTCATTACTCCTACTTCTGTTTTTATTTCTGCTGTTTTCATATATTTCTATTTATTCCAATTTCCAAATTTAAACTTACAGTTACAATAAGAATCATCTATCTTTACATAAGTGCTCTCAAGCTTTTCGTTAATCCACTTCTCTGTTCTTTCCTGCTTTTCTTTTTCAAGAGCATATTGTTGAATTTCCTGATAGTCATCTTTAAGATTTGCCACGTGTTTTTCAACTTTAACGTCAAGTCTGATGATTTTCATAACTTTTGCTCCTTTTTCGTTTGCTGAAAGGAACGGTTCTGAAATTTCACCTTGTTTTAATCCATTAACAGTTTTTGCTGTATATGGATCAACAAAGTCTTTGCTAAGTTTTGCATTACCATAATAAGGATTCATAACTTTACCAGAATTAAATCTTGAGTCTGCATCACTATATTCATCAACAGCTTTATCAAAATCAATAGAGTCAGTTTTTATTAGTTCAGAAATTTCACCCATTTTAGTTTCAGCAATTGACAATTCTTCGATTCCAATTTTTGGTGTTAAAAGAATATGACGAAAGTTCATCATATTACCTTTTTTCTCAATTAACTGAATGATATGATAACCAAATTCAGTTTCTACAATGCGAGATACATCTTCTGTCGAAGTAAGATTAAATCCAACAGTTGCAAACTCTGGTACTAGGTCATTACGACCAACAAAACCAAGCTCTCCACCTTTAGTTGCAGATCCAGGATCTTCGGAGTAAAGTATTGCCATTGTTGCAAAACTTTCACCATTGATAATTCTTTCTCTGATACCATTTAACTTTTCTTTGACAGCATCTTTTTCTTCTTGTCCAATTTCAGGTGAAATAACAATTTCAGAAATTTCAAAATAAGGCTCTACCATAGGTATGCTATCTTCAGGGATTTCTTCAAAAAATGCTTTAACTTCAGATGGAGTAATTTTTACCTCCCCGGTCAAACTTTGCTGTACCTTTTGTGTTAGTAATTGTTCTTCAATTATATCGCTAAAGTCTGCTTTGATTTCAAGTATAGATTTACCATAAAACTCTTCCAAAGCTTTTTCATCACCAAGTTGGTTGATAAACACATCTAACCTTCTGTTTAGTTCAGTTTCAACTTCTTTTTTGGTTACTTCAACACTATCGATTCCTGCTTGAATATAAAGTAGTTTTTGAAACATCATTTCCTCAAGGATATCACATTTAATATCTGCGGAATTGCTAGCATACCCTTGTGACATCAATTGGATATATTGATTTTCTATTTCAGATTCAAGAATAATTTCATTACCAACAACAGCAATAACCTGATCAATAATTTCCTGAGAATAGGAAATATTGAATGACAAAATTGCAGTTATTAATATTAAGATAGATTTTTTTAACATATTAGTTTTTTAAAGTTACAGCCCCTGAATTTAGGCCTTTTTCTATTAGTTCGTTTTGTTTCTGGATTAGCTTGTCTCTTTTCCTATTATTAATGATAATTGTAATAATATCATTTTTTGCAATTTCAAGAGGCATGTAATCTCCTATTGTTTTATAATCATCGTACTTTATTAAATACCTCAATTCTCCTGATATGTGTTCAAAAGTTGATTTAAATAATAATTCGTTAGCGTCAAACTTTCCATTTAACTTAACTTCATGTAAAAAATCACCAAGTTCTGTCCACTCTTCAATAAAATATACTTTACGACCTGTGCCAATGCAATAATCTTTAAGTTCTTCTATATCATCAGGCTCACTATTAAATATTTTTTCTCTTTCCTGATAGTAAGTGTAAACATCAGCCGCCATTGTCATATAATGTACTTTTATATAAGTTTTGGCTAAAACGTAATCTTGCAGGTGTTTATTATAGTAATCTTGAATTTCTTCTTCACTAATGCTATAGCTAACATCATTGTAGACAAATTTATCGATATAATAATAAACGTATAGTTGCTGACGATACTGTTTTACTTTTTCTTCAATCATACTTGTGTCAGTTAAAGTTTCAGTAGCTTCAGCAAAAATAACTCTATCTGCTACCCATTGGTTTACATATTCGGACACATATTTTGCACTATCTTCAGAGCTGATGTATTTTGGCATAATTTTAACAATATCTTTTTTATAAAGATATTCACCATTTACAGCTGCTATAACATCTTTATCAATCTTTACCTCTTTATTATTCTTGCATGAAGTAAGGACTGAAAAAATGCAGGCAAGTAAAACAATATATTTTAATTTCATATTACTCAGCAATTTCCTTTAGAATATTGTCGTGAACAACAACATTATATTTACCATGTAGTTCTTCTAACCATTTCTTTTCAAGGAAATTTTGATATTCAGCTGTGATGATACCACGAGCTTCACCTAAAGTTTTAATTTGAGGAGCATGAACTACGATAGAAGTAACATCATTAGTTTCAGTATCTACTAATACTTTAACTGTACCAGCTTCTTCTTTAATGTCGTTTGCTGTAATTAGTTTATCAATTGCAAGCTTAGAACCCTTTTCTGCAATTTTGGAATCGTTTAGAACAACAGCAGCAGAATCTTTCTTGTTAAGTTTAGTCATGAACTTTTCTTCTTCCCAACCTTTATTTATATACTTGTTAAGTTTAGATGCTGTTTTAGGATTATTACATTGGTATTCTTTTACTTCGTATCTGTACCCCCACATGTAATTTGCTTTGTTTTTTTCGTAGAAGTTTTCAAGACCTGTAGTATCTGTGATTGCTTTTGACCAAACTGTTTTGTCTGTTAATTCAAAAAGCAAGATACCATCGTGATATTCTTTGATAAGATATTTGAATGCAGAATATTTTTCCTCAAGAATGCTTTCTTCGTACATAATTACCATTTTATTGGTAAACATTTTGAAACTTTGGTCAACAAAGCTTTTAATGTTTTGAGGATTTTGTTGACGGTTGAATTTCATTAGATAGTCAGCAAAATCTTTTTGAGTATAAGTTTCATTTGCAAAAGATAATATATTTGCACTTAAATCAGTGTTTTCTTCAACTTTCCATGTTCCTGCGAAAATTGAATCTGTAACTATATTATACATTGCTTTTACGTTATTATCATTTATCTTAGCATTATATTCAGCCATTAGAGATTTGATAATAGATTCACGACTTCTTGATGTTCTAGCACTGTTTGAAATTTTTGATTTGATATCGTGTTTTACTTCGTCAAATTCTTTAATAGGTTCAACATCAATAAGTTTAATGATATGATATCCATAGTTTGTTTTTAGTATTGGTGAAATATCTCCTATTTCATTTAATTCAAACACTGTTTCTTCAAATTCTTTAATCATTCTGCCACCTACAGAAATCCAACCAAGTTCACCACCTTTTTCAGCAGTTTTTCTATCTTCACTAAATTCTTTTGCTAGTTCTGCAAAATCTTCTCCAGAATTAAGTTTTTGCTCGATTTCTTCCATTTTGGCTTTTGCTTGTTGTTCAAGGCCTTTTCCTGAGCCTTGAGGTACAACCATCATAATGTGAGCAATTTTATGTTTCCCTTTTGCAGGTCTTTTATTGTTTACTTTAAGAATATGATATCCAAATCTTGTTCTGAAAGGTTTAGAGTATTCATCAACTTCAGTATCGTACATTACTGTTTCAAAATTATAAACAAGTCCAAAAACAGTTCTGTAACCTAAGTCTCCGTCGTTAAATGCAACAGATTCATCTTCAGAATATTCTCTAGCTAATTTAACAAAATCACCACCTTTTTCTAATTTTTGATAAACTTTATTGATTTCGGTCCATGCTTTAAGAGTATCTTCTGGACTAGCAGTATTGTCTGCTTTAATTAATATGTGACTTACATTTACATCAAATTTCATTCTTTCGTAAGCTTCTGCAACTAATTCTTCCTCAACAGCTTTGTCTGTTAAATAAGGTTGAGCAAGTTGAGATCTGTAACCAGAAAGCTCTTGAACAAATGATTTTGTTGTATCCATACCAAGGATTTTAGCTTCGTGAACTTTTAATTTAAAGTTTACAAACAAATCCATATATTCTTGCATAGCTGTATAGCTCATTGCATTTTCTTCTGTATTATTCTTTTTATAAATGTGTAAGAATTCCTCTACAGTAACTTTTTCATCATCAATTTCTAAAAGAACCTTTTCCTGAGCAACAAGTGTTGAAATCAGACAAGTAGTTAAAAATCCGAGAAGTAATTTTTTCATAATTTTGTTAGTATTTAGTATTAAACAATTAGTCCATTCTTGAATAGTTAGGTGCTTCACGTGTGATTGTTACATCGTGTGGATGATTTTCGGTAACACCATTTGATGTAATGCGAACAAACTGAGATTTATTGTGTAACTCGTCAATATTTAATGACCCACAATATCCCATCCCAGCTTTTAAACCGCCAATATGTTGGTAAATAACTTCGCTTACATTTCCTTTAAAAGGAACACGTCCCGAAATTCCTTCAGGAACAAGTTTTTTGATATCGTCTTCCATATCTTGGAAATATCTGTCTTTAGAGCCTTTTTGCATTGCTTCAACAGATCCCATACCACGGTATGACTTAAATTTTCTACCATTGTAGATGATTGTTTCGCCAGGAGCTTCTTCTGTTCCTGCAAATAATCCACCAGCCATAATTGAGTTTGCACCTGCAGCAATTGCTTTAACAATGTCACCAGAATATCTGATTCCACCATCTGCAATAATTGGAACCCCAGTTCCTTTTAATGCATCGGCAATATTCATAATTGCTGATAATTGAGGAACTCCAACACCTGCAACAACTCTTGTTGTACAAATAGATCCTGGTCCTATCCCAACCTTAACAGCATCGGCTCCATTCTTTACTAAAAGTTTAGCTGCTTCTGGAGTTGCAATGTTTCCAATTACAATATCAACATTTTTAAATCTGCTTTTAGCTTCTACTAAAATCTCATTAACGGATTTTGTGTGACCGTGAGCAGTGTCAATAACAAGAGCGTCTACACCTGCTTCAACCAGTGCTTCCATCCTTTCAAAACTGTCGCCGCTAATACCAATTGCACCAGCTACCCTTAGTCGACCATGTTCATCTTTACATGATAACGGACAATCAGAAGCTTTGGTAATGTCTTTATATGTGATTAAGCCAACAAGTTTATTATCTTTATCAACAACAGGAAGTTTTTCAATTCTATGTTTCATGAAAATTTCCTTAGCATTATCAAGGTCGATACTTTGTTCGGTTTTTATGATATCTTCATCTGGTGTCATTACAGATGTTATAGGTTTTTTCATATCTGTTTGGAAACGCATATCTCTACTGGTAACAATTCCTTTAAGTACGTTGTTATCATCAACAACAGGTAATCCTCCAATATTAAATTTTTCCATAATACATTGAGCATCTCCTACTGTTCCACTTATTTCCATAGTAACAGGATTGATAATCATAGCATTTTCTGCTCTTTTTACCTGTTTTACATGCCAGGCTTGATTTTCAATGCTCATGTTTTTATGAATAACACCAATTCCCCCTTCTCTCGCAATTGCAATTGCCATTTTACTGTCAGTAACAGTATCCATAGCGGCACTGACAATCGGAGTGTTTAATGGAATATTCCTGGAAAATTTTGATCTCAAATCTACCTGTGATGGCATAATCTCACTGTAGATTGGTACAAGTAAAACATCGTCGAATGTTAGTCCTTCAAGAATAATTTTGCTGTTTTCTTTCATCATACTATTTTTAACATAAAATTTTACGAAAATACAACTTTTTGTAAGTCTGTCAAAGACTTTTTTACATTCATTTTTCTTTATACTCAATTTTGTGATTTATTTATAGATATAGTGAATGATATTTAATAAATATTTCGTATATTTGAAGAAATGAATAAAAATAAATTCTTCCTAATCTTCGAATTCTAATTTAAAAGTATGATTTCATTGTAAAACCTAATTATAAACATGTAATTATATATGAAAAAGATAGTAATATTTATAATCTGTATTTTTCTTTTGTTTTTAATAAACTTAAATGCTCAGGATAGTATTAAAAATAATCCTTTAAATTTTAAAGGAATAATTCCGGAATGGCAGGTTTCTTTTGATGAATCTGTCCCTGTTTGGACTCTTAGTCATAGCACGGAGACAAATAAAGATTGGACTATTGGCAATAATAGTAGTAGACCATGTTATTGGGGACCATTGAATGTTGATAATAATTCAGGATGGTATGTTTATTCAATGGATTATGTTTATGATAAAATTGGAATAGCAGAAAGTCCTGGCAAATATGCCT
>PPCM01000923.1_pt1 | contig 16607 bp, 8 predicted proteins | sample 1555541 | NCBI WGS metagenome assembly PPCM01 (sample SAMN05284479, study PRJNA326546) | Marine sediment metagenome, whole genome shotgun sequencing project. | isolation source: marine sediment | place: Germany: Wadden Sea | collected 2012-09-05 | reverse complement strand
ATAAACAGCACGACTAAACTGAACTGGTAGATTATAGCGCCACCAACAGTAGACTGCCAATGCGTTGTATTACTACCCAACTTCCTATCCCCAACCGCGCTCGTGCACTCATTTTTGCTTCGGCTATTTGTGTTGAATTTAATCGCGCTTTTCGAGTAGAACGCTGATAATTCAGAACTCATTAATGAACGCTTCACTCGTCATTCTTCTCATCGCGATTGCGACTGTGCTCGCCGTCCCTCCCGCCACCCCCTACGAATTTGTCTACCCTAAGAACGGTGACAACTTCACCATTGATACCAAGCAGAACATCACCTGGGACTCTTCCAAGTTCACCTCCGTCGCCTCCGTCCAGGTTGACTTCAAGTTCAGCTCCCAGAAGATCCAGGACATCCTCGACCAGACCAACATCAACGACATCACCAAGGAGTGCGTCATGCTCACCGACCAGCTGGACACCGTCCCCATTGACATGACCATCCCTGTTGGCGCCATCCAGGACCTCATCGACGACCTCAACCTCCCCATCAACATCGACGTCCGCTGGATCCTCGACAACGTCCTCGCCCAGGTCGACGGCATCCCCGAGGCCGAGCGTAACCTCACCATCAGCCTCTCCGAGTGCGAGGCCGATACCCCTACCTTCGAGAGCTACGTCTTCATCGCCTCCGCCAAGCACGTGTTCGTTGGCCTCGCCGCTGTGCTCGCCTCCCTCCTTCTCGTCCTTTAAGTGGTAAATTTCAGCTGTCATGCGACTTTGTCTGGTTAGTATCGGGCGTTTATTCTCTTGTTCACATGATAAGTCACTGGTCTGACGAGTCCGGCAATTCTCGGGAGCTTGGGTCGCGCGAGGGAGAGGCTCGAAAATTATCGTCTAAATGAAGCGCTTTGTCACTTTGTCGCTTTGTGACCCGCAGCCGCTGCAGGGCCCTTGATGCAGCTCTCGACATTCACCCGCGGATGTGACATCGGCTATTCCAGGGGTTTAAGGCTCATTTAGAAACTAGATCAAAACATGCCACCACCGAAAGGAAGGACGGCCACCACAACCCTTGAACTGCAGACACTCCTCAAAGATCTTCATAGCGTCCGGCAACATCTTTCTGAAACCGTTCAGAGAGGGAAGAGCATTAGAACCGAACAAGATGCGAGGCGTTCGCTCGCTGGGAAGGTTGGTGGGGAGTCGAAACCGACTCCCAAGCCCCTCAAGGCTGCACCTCTTAAACCCGAAGCCAAAGAGCCCATGCGACACTCTGTAGCAATGCAGCACCTCGTCGGTCTCTTGCACGAGATGAGCGAGTTGTCCACTGAACTCGAGCAGCGGATGGCGGCGCACGATAACGAGTATGAGTACCGCGAACAACAGCATGAGGCTGACGTTGACCAGTGGCGCCGTGAGCTTGTCGCTCTTTATCGAATGAACACGAGAATGACAGCTGAGGGTGAGAAGATGCGCGCTGAGCTCGACGATAGACGGCAGATTATGCATGCCTTCCTCGAGGACCGGGGCGAGCTGCTACAGGAGGCTGCCCGGCATGCAACTGCGGTCGCTGAGGAGAACGCCGGGCTGGAGGACATGTTGGAGATGGGCGAGTGATATAGCGGTGTGTGGTGTGGCCTTGATTATGATCCGCGCATTAGTGTCGTCCCGTCGTGCATGGGCGAGGCCCTAGTCCCGATCGAAATAAAGAAATGACTCTGAACTGACTGGAGATTTTGGTTTAATTTCGATTTATAATTCGAAAATCTTGAACCATGAACGATAGCCACCTGAGCCAGCCGGTCGACAATTTGTTCGCGTCAAAGACGGCCTCTCCGTCTAAGATCAGGATGAGGCAAATTGCGGACAAGCTCTCTGGTCTGCAAGCTGGTCTTGACGAGGAGAAGCAGGCTCGCCGTGATGCGATCGAGATGAAGCTTAAGGTGCTTGAGGAGAAGCTTACAAAGACTACTGTTGCTGAGGAGACGAAGCTCAACGGCATCAAGGAGCAGCTTGGGAAGCTTGAGGATCAGATTTCGACCAACCGCGCTGCGCGGGATGTTCTCGACGAGCGCAAGACCAAGGAGCTGCGCCTGGTGGAGTCTTCAATCACACTTGACCTCGGTGTTGAGAAGCAGGCCCGCAAGGATAGCGAGGCCAAGATCCTGAAGGCGATTGATGAGCGTTGCTACACACTCCGCCTCGAGCTGGCCAAGGAGAAGAAGGCGCGCGAGGAGGCCGAGGAGAAGCAGAACCGTGAGATGGCCGAGGAGATCCTGCGCCTCAGCGAGAGCCTCGACGGCGAGCGCCGGGATCGCGAGGACAAGTACTCCCGCATGATCAAGAAGCTCAACACGGAGATCGACGAGCTCACCAAGACGCTCGGGGACGAGCGGAAGGAGCGCGAGGACTCGGAGCAGACGATGTTCAAGATGCTCGAGGATGTGTCGACGCGCATCATGGCTGACATCGGCAAGGAGCGCCAGGACCGCGAGAGCACCGAGGAGACCCTCCTCAAGCTGCTCGAGCAGACGTGCAGCAGCGTTGAGGCCTCCCTCCGTGCCAACGAGTAAATGTATTGTATTAGAGTCTGAGCTGGGGGTTGAGGTCGACATGGTAAAGTTGTGAGCTTGACACGTTAAAGCGAGTGATTATCTCTTCCATTGGGGTTGCGCGGATATAGCCATGTGTAGACGAGTGTAGACGATGGTAGGGGGCTAATGGGGCCGTGAGTCTACTCTCCCCTGCGCTCGGCAACAACGTGTTAGTTTACAGCAACTGTGTTGGGGCTCGTTCCGGGTTCGCCCCGGGCGCGGTCAGGAGGACTGACGCGCCCGGCGCTCGCCTCAAAAAAAAGAGAAAGCTGAGAAACCGACACGATGAGCTATTGTGCCTGCGCTGTAAAGCGACGACTCAAAGGCTCGACTCCGCCGAGTCCCGGTTGCTGTGAAAGTGGTTTATAGACTAGGGTTACCGATTTGCCGTTCTCTCTGCTCACATAAGCTTGGTAGGAATGATGTAAGTTCCCGTTCGTGTAATACACTGATTCAGTCTCGATATTGATGGTCTCGAGGTCATTTTTCCCTACGAGCACGTCTATCCCGAACAATTGAAGTATATGACGAGTCTCAAGCTAGCTCTAGACTGTCGCAAGCTCCCTCCGGCCAACAGTCCCGAGCGCGTATCACGAGAGAACCAGATCCAGAAGCATGGACATGCCATGCTGGAGATGCCGACGGGTGCTGGCAAGACTGTCTGTCTCATCGCCGTGTGCGTTGCCTACAAGATGCGGGACAAGATCAGCGGCACCAACGCGATCGGGAAGCTCGTGTTTACGACCCGAACGGTGAACCAAGTCAACAAGTTCACCCATGAGCTCGAGAAACTCGTCAAGCATCGCTGGACTGTGGATAAGACCCGGGAGAGGTTCCTGGCCTTCCACGAGGCGCAGAGACAGACGGAGGGCCACAGCGCGCCGGCCCCGGAGCTGGAACTGCTCGGGGTGGCCATGTCGAGTCGGCAGAACCTTTGTATCAACGAGACGGTAACGGCGTCGTGCACGACGGGTGACGAGTTCAACTCAGCATGCAGACGGCTCTTGTTCACTGATATGGAGGATGTAGCCGGGGCCGGGGCTGGACGGAGCGGGTGCCATTATCACCAGCCTGACCATTATTCAATGCTGCCCAATGGCGTGTACACGCTACCAGACCTCAAGGCGGCGTGTTCAGCAGGGGGCCAGGCGACGTGCCCGTACTACCAGACCCGCGCCGTGCTACGGACCGGCCAGGCGGACGTCGTGGTGTGTGCCTACCAATACCTGCTCGACCCCCGCATCGCCGTCGAGCTGCAGCCTGTCATACCGGCCAACTCTGTCATCGTGTTCGACGAGGGCCACAACATCGAGATGACGGCCATGCAGGAGCTGTCCATACACGTTACCCGGTTCACGCTCGACAAGGCGTACGATTCCCTTAGAATCCTCAGTGGGAAGATCAAACAGCAATCAGACAGACGGTGGTCAAATCTAAGATCGCGTTTCATACGGGAGGTTCAAACGCGGGCGGCCAACGACCACTCGGAGCCCCCACCGTCCCTCGTCGACGCGGCGACGTACTACGCGCGTCAGATCCTCACCGAGACGATGCCGGGGTCCATGCGGAAGCAGAGCCAGTTTATCACGCATCTCCGGCGTGTGATCGAGTACCTGAAGCTCCGTATGACGCGGATCGAGGCCGAGACGGCGCGGGTCGAGGCCACGGGGTACTTCATCGGGCGGATGGCGTCAAGTCAGGACGGGCTGGGTGACGGGGTGCCGCGGGTCGACGAGATGAAGCACCTGCCCGACAGGCTGCTGATGTTACTGTGGGAGCTGCAGGAGCCGGAGACGGGCCCGTACCACTCGCTGCTGTCCGTGTGTTACTTGATGGGGATGGCGGCGGCCCACGACCACGGGTTCAAGGTGATCGTCGAGTCTCCGAAGCACCGGCTCGAGTACATCGTCGGGATGGCCGACGAGGAGGACACCATCGCCCGGACACTGGCCCAGGGCGGGACGGTGGCGACGGACGGGGCGGGGGCGGCCGTCGGGCAGCACACGGGTGACCTGGGGTACCGTGAGCCCCGCCACGCGATGTTCCTGGCCAGCGACGTCAACGGGGAGATCGTGGACGTCGGGATCAGCGAGGAGGAGCACATCCTCGCCCGGGCCACCCCCGTCATCCAGCTCGTGTGCCTGGACCCCCACATCGCCATCAAGCCGCTCCTCGACTTCTACCGCAACGTGATCGTCACGTCCGGCACCCTCTCGCCACGCCCCATCATGGAGCGGCTCGTCGGCATGACGGGTGACTTCGCCCCGGTCGTGTCGGCCTCGTTCGACGCGACCCTCGCCCGCCCCACGATCCGCCCGATCGTCATCAGCCGCACCTCCGACCAGTCGGCTCTGACGTCGAGCTACCAGGCCCGGGGCGACAGCGCGGTCATCAAGGGTTACGGGTACCTGGTGGAGCGGGTCTGCCACGCGACCCCCGACGGCGTGGTGGTGTTCTTCCCCTCCTACCGCTTCATGGACGACCTCCTGAACCACTGGGAGGCCATCAAGATCCTCGACGGCATCAAGAAGTCCAAGCTGCTGTTCATCGAGCGCCCCGACCCGGTGGAGACCCGTGCGGCCCTCGCAGCGTACGACAAGGCGTGCGACTCCGGCCGAGGCGCGGTACTGCTGGCGGTGGCCCGGGGCAAGGTGTCGGAGGGCGTCGACTTCGCTCACCACAGGGGGCGGGCGGCGGTCGTCATCGGCGTGCCGTTCCCGTTCACCATGTCCCCAGTGTACCAGCAACGGCTCAAATACCTGGCCGACGCGGACCACGCCAACGTCCCGGAGCGCGACTACATTGCCTTTGACGCCATCCGTGCCACCGCCCAGTGTGTCGGGCGCGTGGTGCGGGGGAAGGACGACTACGGGGCCGTGATCCTGGCCGACAGCCGCTACACCCGCACGGCGTCCATCACCAAGTTTCCCGGGTGGATCCGGGCTGAGATGCGTGAGGCGGGAATCAGCACGGACATGGCGCACGGGATGATCTCGCGGTTCCTGGGGTCGATGGGGCCGCCCCTCAGCATCGAGCACCAGATGAGGGCCGGGGCGGTGCTGGACGGGAAGACCGCACAGGGGTACCTCGATGAGAACGGTTTCTGGAAGGACGACGAGAGGTGAACAGGCGGATAAACGCAAACCGCTCGGGGGTGGGTTCGGAAAGATTTTGTTAGCACTTGATAAAAATGAACTGTTTTTTTTGCCTGACCCAAGCTACCCTGCCTGGCAGTCACCACCCTGCATTACCACACACATAATCAGGCGGGTTGGGGCAGTTGCGGGGGTGGGGGTGGCACTGAGGGCATGGCGTCAATGCGAATCCCGACCCTCCGGGTTATTGACCATGCTCCATCACACGGGGATGGCCACCCGAGCGGAGAACGGGGCCGCTCCATCGCTTCTCTGGTGAGCTTAAGCGCGACGTTGGCCGGAACTTCGGCCGAGTTCTCATCGCACTGGAAGTCATTCTATAATAACATTATAATTAAACTGTTGATTCTGATTATGGTAGCGTGGCCTTCATCTCAAAACTTCCTGCATTAGTCATTTGTGGTGTGGCATACTATCTGGGGACGAGCCAATGAGATTTTATCTCGGTCAGGCCAGTCTGAGTTTCTGAACCTGGGCCTGGCGCTCGCTAGAAGAAAACATAATCGTGAAGTCAAAGCAACCAAGGTTGGGCTAAGACGTCATTGACCGTCCATACAACTCATGGGGGTGACGAAACCCGCGTGCACGACTGATGAAGTGGGCGCGTTATTCAGAAGAAGTGGACGGGTGTATGTAATCTATATAAAGCATAAGTCATCCACAAAAATATCTGTATATGATCTCACGTTGCGCACATCCATGGAAACACGGATGCACACGATGCCCATTCATGACCAGGAAAAATGATAAATCAAGATTCGCGAACCAGAGAATCTCGCTTATTTCAAAGATGAGCGAGAGTTTCGACGGTCTGAGTTTCTCAGAGACCGATTCATCGGGCGACATTGGCATTGGCCATCACGTCCGGTTTCAGAATACTCGTGCACTGCTCAGCAAGATTTCAAACGGTCTATTCTTGCTCCTGTACATGCTCACGAAGCAAAACACTCTGCTTAGCAGGATCATGATCTTTTTGATGCTATTAGACTTTGTTCAGCTCTTGTCTTTTGCTGTTTCGTCTCAATTCACATTTCAGTCCCCCGTTTTGCAAGGCCTTCAGTTTGTCCTTCAATTCACGCGCCCGCCGCTACACCTACTGCCTCAGATGGTCAACTACGCCATTGTGGGCTGTTGTTTGATCCTGATCGTGACCCTGGCTGCTGCTATGATTGTCGCGATCTACCGGCTGTCTGGGAACGAGCAGTCCTTCCCGCTGCGGCTGTTGTTCATCCTCCGTCTGGCAGCGACGGTCATGATCACCGGTGCCTTCGTCCCCATGCTCTCAGTGTTCGTGAGGGTGCCGTTCTCCGCTGTCGTCGACTTTATCGATCAATGGCGCACCACCCCCAGCGAGGCCCAGACTAACGCGATCGTGACCGTACTGGTGGTCATCATCTCGCTTGTCTCCATCGTGCCCTTCAGTGGGCTCTGCCTCATCTCCAGCGTTGCGTTCTACCCGCCCAATTTCCAGGAGAAATGGGACTTTCTGTCACGGCCACACATGAGGACGGACTTCATCCTGCTGGCGACGAAGACACTCATCACCATCTCTTTTGCGGTGCTTGACGCCGTCCCGAGCGCCCTCGTCGCGGTCTGCCTGGCCATCTCGATCGCCAACAACCTTTTCATCATCATCATGGCGCCCTACTACCGCACCGAGATGAACTATATGCGGTCGGCCATGACGGGCACGTTCGTGGGCTTCAGCGTCGGTCTAGCGGTGACCCACGTGATCCCGTCGACCGTGCCCTTCATGGCGGTCATCGAGTCAGCCGTGTGGGTGGTGTCGGTGATCGTCAACGTCGCGCTGTCCCAGATATTGATGGCTATCAGATATAGGATCGTCCGACCGCCCCACGGTGACACCGACCGCCAGATCAAGAGGATCCAGCGCTCCTTCATCCCCTTCTGGACGACGGCACTCTGTTACGCCGCCCTCAACCCCGAGATGCACTACAGACAGTTCATCAAACGTGCCATCTTCGGTGTCAACAAGGCCCCCGCCTCTCGCCGCCCGTCCGTCCGGCGCCCATCGAGGGTCGGGCATGGCGGGGCCCGGCGGCGCTCCTCGGTCTCCCCCGCGGACTTCAGTAAGGGTGGGGTCAGTCCGGGTGGAGTCATGATCCCGATGTCGCCCGACATAGAGCTGATGAACCCCGACGCGTCGTCCACATTAGGCACCGACGACGACGACGTCCAGCACAGCATGTTCACGCCCTTCGACCGGCCCATCGACGGCCCCCAACCGCCCCGTCAGCGGCAGTTCTCCGTGTCCTTCACACCGGGCGACCAGCCCTCCCGTCGCCGCGACTCGGCGCCCTCGTCACGACGGATGTCCAGCGGGTACGCGTCCGCCATGAACACCACCACGGACGCCCACACCACGGACGCCACGTCGGGCCCGTCGCTGGGGAAGGGCAGGCCCGACCCCAAGGCTGGCCGGTTTACCCTTACCTACTCGTACGACATGGACGGCGCCGAGCGGTGCTTCGAGGCCGCGAGATCCCGCCATCCCAAGTCGGCCTGGGTGCTGACCGCTTATTGTAACTTCGTGTTCATCAAAGGTAATTCCCACATGGCCTACTTCGTGTTAAACAAGCTCGGCACCCTCAGGCCGTGGGCCGACCTCAGGTACACGATCTACAGGCTGCACCGCGACCACGAGCAGCTGCAGGGCACCGGGCTGACGACGGGCGCCAACGACCAGGCCTCGGCACTGAGATACGTACAGTTCCAGAAGACGATGAAGCTGGCCCAACGGTACCAGCATGAGGCGGGAGACATGCTGCTGCGGTTCTGGCAGACGCTGCTGCACGGGTACGAGAGCAGGCAGACGTTCGCGGTGGCGGACAGGCTGCTGTCGGCGTTCACCGGGGCCCAGAACCAGTACAACGAGATGATGCGGCGCTTTACGAACGTGCCTGACCTGCTGCGGGGGTATGCCTGGTTCCTCGAGACGCTCGCCTACGACAAACAGAAGGCGATCGCCCTCGCGGAACAGGCGGCGGACCTGGAACGGAAGGACGGCACCGAGGAGGCGCACGACACGGGCCACGGAGGGTACGACGACACGTACTCGATGTACACGGCCAGCGAGACGTCCGAGGAGGACGACGAGCCGGGGATGAGCGGGCCGGGCGGCAGCTCGGAGACGGTCCCCCAGCCGCTGATGGTGATCCCGGAGGGGACCGAGCAGGGCGAGAGCGCGGATGATGGGAACAGCACACGGCGGACGGACGTCAGCAAGGCGTCGATGTCGGTCGACCGGCCGTCGGGTCAAGGGTACTTCCCGGAGGAACTTATCGAGGAGGAGGAGATCGAGTACGGCAGCGCCGAGGAGGACGCCCAGACCCAGCCCCCGGACACCGGGTCCAGTCAACCCGACTTGGCCGACTCCATCCCAACTCTTAACGTCCAGCACGTCGGGCCGGGGGGCGACGGACGCCGGGGCAGCAGCCGGTACCACCCGCCCAGCGACGCCACTGTGTCCAGGGACGAAGAGACGGACGAGGTGCACGTGGGGGAGGGGGGGCTCTTCATACCACAGATCGGGATGCCGGACCAGGTGGATAGGGTCGACCCGGATGACTTCAGCGCGACCACCGCCACCGAGACGGCCACCGGGACGACCTTATTGAGTCAACGTGATCCCCTCCTCCCGGACCTCATGCCCAGCCACCGGTCGCCACGGATGACCCGGGCAGACCACAGCTCGCCCCGAGTCTCGCCGAGCCCGGGGTCCGGAAGGAATAGAAGCCACACGAGCGGCACCACCACGGGGACCGGGACTGGGACGGGGATCAACAGCAACGCCTCTAGTCGGGAGAGCCTGATGAGCAATGACGGGTCCCCGCTGGCCGTCCTCAAGCAGCTGGGCCGGTCCCGCCGGGCCAAACGGACGGGCGATAAGCTGGTGATCACGCCCCGCGCCGGTGTCGACCAGGGCCGTGCTGTGACGACACCCCGCCGGATGACGAGCAAGGAGGTCGATGGCGGGCTGGTTTCGCCTAGAGGGAAGGCGAGGCGCCAGAAGAGCCAGAAGGAGAAGGAGGAGGGGGGTGGGACGGATCGGGAGAGGCGCGGCAAGTCGTCCGACAGCGTGGTGCAGGGCGGCAAGTCGGAGCACACAGTCACGGGCCAGTCCTCATCGGAGGCACTGGGGGCCGGGAAGCGGAGGTCGTTGAGGTCGACCCCTCGAACGCCCAAGTCGAGCCGGGGTAAAGGGCGGGAGGCGGCCTCACCGAGGGACGGGGACGTCACGGCGAGCACCATAGCCAGCCCCACACAGCGAAGGATGAGCATCGCACCCGGCAGCGGGACGGTGGGCCACGGGTCGCCCCTGGACGCGGTGAAGACGGTCCCTCGCACCCTCCAGAGAAAGGAGAGCGACGAGCCGGGGCACGACGAGGGCCACGAGCCTGACAGCATGGTGTACGCCCCGACGGAGCTCGTATACGGGCTGGGGGCGGGCAGTAAGGCGTCGCGCGTCAAGGGGGGCGGTGCACGGCAGTTGGAGGACCTGAAGGCCTACTTCGAGCGGTACAGCGACGGGGACGACGCGAGCAACGGCGTCGACGAGGGCGAGGCGGCCGTGACCCCCAAGGCCAAGACGGCGGGCCTCATCCGCCTCTACCTGATCTGGGCGGCCCCATTGGGGATGGCCTTCATCGCCGTGCTCGTCATCCCGTGCGTGTTAGTGCTGTGGGTGAGCAGCGACACCTCCAACATGTTGCGGGCCGTCAAGGGCTGGAAGGCCGCCGCCGCAGAGCTCACCATGGGCCAGGCCTTGATACAGCGGTCGGCCACGGTGGCCGTTGCTGCCGACATGATCACGGCCGTCAACGGGGGCTTCGGGGCGACCGTGCCCTCCCTTGGTCTATTGGACGCGGTGCTGGCCGCCCACCCCGCGGGTGATCGACCGGCGTTACTCCGTGCGTACGGGGCTGGCCTGGCTTACTCGGCCCAGACGGTCTCCATCGCGGCCCAGCGTGTGTGGAACCATGTGGCCCACACAGCGGCCGCTACCATCAGCGAGGACAGTCTGGCCACCATTCGGACGGCCGGACTGGCGGCATCGGTGGCCATGCTGGGCCTGACGAGCGACACGGCGGCGACCCTGACCAAACCGTGTGGCCTGACCGGGTGCACCCCCGCAGGCCTGCCAGACCTCATGTCGGGCGTCCCGGCGGCCCTCAAGACCCAGCTGGACGTCGTCAAGTCGACCAGTGCCGCCCTGCCGTCCCAGTCGGGCACGTTGAAGGTGTCGGACATCTACAGCTTCGTGTCACCCGACATCGAGGAGGTGTTGACCACCGCAGGCACGGCACGCCCGGTGTGGGTGCCCGAGGACGACAAGTACATCAGTGCCGGGGCCCCTCTGGTCGACACACTGGACGAAATCACCGCCGCCGAGGCCATGTCCGGCACCACGGCGTCCAGCCCGCTGTGGTCCGTCCTGCCCGCCGCCCAGAAGACAGCCCTCGCCTCCATCGCACCCGACCCCGTCCTGGCCCACACCACGGCCACAGTGCTCAGGTCCGCCGGGACGAGGACAACCGAGGCGGGCGTCGCCCCGACGTCCACCGGCGTCCACACCGTCTGTGATAATCGGATCCGGGCGACCGGGCGGCTGTACCTCGGGGCCGTCGGGGCGACCGCCGCCGCCTTCATCGGGTCGGCCGGGCTCTTCGCGGCGCTGCTGCTCGTGCTGCTGGTCCTCAACCGCCGCATCATCGCCACCCAGCACCACCTTGTCGAGCACCTCCAGGCCATCCCCAAGCCCGTCATCCAGGCCCTCATCATCGCTACCGGACGGCACCTGGGGATGGACACGAAGGTCACCGACGGCAACGGGCCCAGCGAGGGCCAGGAGTCCGCCGACGAGCGCTCGGAACGGACCGAGGCCGACCAGGGCACACCGGGTAACCGGTGGCCGGTGATCTCCCACAACCACTCGACCTCGAAGCAGCTGATCGAGCGGAAGGCGCCCATCCTCACCAAACGGCCCGCCATGGTCATCGAGGAGGGCCAGAAGAGGCTCGCGTCGGTCGGGCGGGCCACCGTGCTGGTCCTCGTGTCCGCCGCCCTCGCCTTTGGGCCCGTGTTTATCGCCTGTGTGGTCTACGTTTTCCCACTCCAGGGATACATGGTCGGCATCTCATTGGTGCACGATGTGGCTGCTGACGTCAGCCTGATCGCCGCCATCGGGGAGCTGCTCAGCTCGTCCGCCGCGTCCGCTGCCTTCACTGGCCCCTGGGCCACCGCCGCCCTCACTGGTGCCGGGCTGACCGATCTGGCGTCCATCTCTACAGGGTGGAATGTTGGCGGCCAGCTGGACGCCGCCGCCCTCCGTGCCACCATTAATGCCGCCATGAACGACCTCCAGACGGACTACGAGGCGCTCGTTCACGGCGACGTGCTGCAGTACACCAACATGCTGCCCTCGAACCTGGGGGGATCCGACATGCCTGCCCCCTACACTAACTGGAGGGGACTCCTCACCCAGACCGTCGGGGCGGACCTGCTGTTCGGCCAACGCTGCCTCCTTGGCGATTCGTGCACCTTGACGACGTCCGTCGATGCCGCCATGGCTGCCTTCATCTCCAACGCCGAGCTCCTCGCCCTGTCCACCACCCCGGCCATCCTCGGCAGCGAGGCGGCCGACCGAGTCCACGGGCTGGCCCTCGTCCTGCCCCAGCTCGTCTCCGAGCTCCAGAACGACCTGGTCGATACGTTCAACTTCCTGACCGTCGCGGCCTTTGTGTCGGTGATTGGCTCGTTCTGCCTGTCGGTCGTGGTGCTGCTCGGCACCATCGTGATTTCTGCACAGACGTTGCGATCGACGGCCCAGCAGGAGAGCCTGAAGGTCCAGATCGTGCTTCGCTCGATCCCCCCCGCGTTCCTGCGGTGGAGCCCGGAGCTGCGGCAGGTCGTGGATGCCACATCGTAGTTTTGTAATCATAAATTAGCCACTAGGTCATACCGTTCGATTTACAGTCAGGTTGGATGCACAGGATAGAACAGCATTAGTGTTTCGCATACATGAACAGCTCATCAACCGTCTGTACTCGCGTACCCGTCAACCCTCCAAGCGAATATAAAGTCGTCAAGCAATTTAGGTAGGCCGCGGGTGCTCCCCTACCTTCAACGGTCGCCACTGAACCAAAAAATGTTCCCGACTGCACTCGACTAGATACCTGGCTGGTGTAGACCTTGCTCATAGCCTCACTGAGGTCCATCCCGAACGGCGGCTTCAGTTGTATTATTCTGACGGACTGTCGCAGTGCTCTTGCGAAAGAAGTTCCAAGGTTGCCAGCGTTCAGTTAGACCTTCAATGCATCGTCGAGAACATGATGCACAGTGCATATAGAAACGGCGACACTACTAAAAGCAAGGGGCACACCCAACACACTCTCGTCAACGAGTAGCCATTGAGGCTGCCAGGGGAGTCTCATTGATCATCCTATCTCACCCACATCTGAGGGGAGAGCAAGCAACACATCTGCCGTCCGAGAAGTCGGTCGGGCAACGTGTAGAAGTCCGTGGCAGAGGTTGGGGCAACTACTGTAAATGTAAATCGACAAGTGCAAATACAAATAGATATACATCTCCCACTGATGTTAAAACTGCATTAGCATTTCGCATACAGCCGTATTTATCGTTGTATTTGTGAGTCAAGTCGAGTCACAGTTAAGTTGAGTTTTCTTCTCAGACATCATAATATCAAAAAAGCTGCGCTCGTGCCTCAGGTTGGGTTCAAAAACATGCCCAATCTGCCATACGTAACGCTATAACCTCATTCTCAGCTAGGAAGCTGGCAACATGTCAACCATGTGTCGGTGCTAAAGCTTGGGAAAGATTCAACCCTAACAACATCATATCAGCCTCTATCTGTGCCCTGCCTGTAGCGCAGCAATAAACAACCCTGTAACATGCAAAAACTGCGTCACGGCAACTTTATTCATCAGTCACTCCATGTGATGTGGCAACTCTATTTGCAAAGTCGCGCCAATAAGAGGGACCACCCCGTGAGTCCTATGTCCACTAACCACTCCTCATCATCCACTAACCGTTTGTGACTGGTTGACCACCCACCATTGATTCATTTTCTTTATTTTGCGTCTAGTACACGTAATCAAGGGAGTTGACTGAATCCAACTGCCCGAACCTGCTACTGGGAGTCCGCGACGCTGAAATACGCGTCGCGCGGCCGCTGAACAGAACATCCTCACGGAACGGGGACGACGAGGGGGCGGGGGCCTGCGACGGCCGTGTGGGGGTGGCTTCGACGCGACTGTGGTCCATAGAGAGGTCGTTTTGCTTCAGAGTACTTGATATCTGGGCATATTTGTTCATCAGGTTCAGTGCCTCACCATCTGTACTCAAAACAGAGCCATCTGTTGATGAAGCCATGCTAACGTCGACAGTAGGCATAGATACGCTGGATGTACTTGGTTGATAGCCGAAATCGTAGGTATCCGCGGTTCCTTCCCTAACATGTCCGTTGTTCACCTGCGAGAGAGGACCTGTGGTATCATAGATGTCTAGAACCCCTGATTGTTCACATCTAGCAAACTCACGAGCAATACTGTCCGGTATCTGCGACATCAAGCGTTTTGGAAGCGTAGGCGATCTACAGTGTTCTTATCATTGTTTGCCGGATAACCTATAAAGTCGCAAGCCAGACCTCAATTTTAACAGCCATCATCTGGCCGCTCGGCATGCCATATTCCCTGTCGTCGTGCATCAACCGATCTTTTTTCCATATTTGGGTATATTTTGCAGATGTCAAAGGCGCTTGGATCGCTCACTGGTGGGACATCGAACACAAACTCCAGCACTGTCAGCCGCAAAGAGCGTCAAGAGCAGTATTGGCAGGAAATTGTCGATGGACTCCCCGAGGAGCCGCCGTGCCCGGCCCCCGAGCGCTTCATGGAGGAGATGTACGCGCTAGTGTGCCGCTCAGACCTTGCGCTGGAGAATTTCTACCAGACCATCCACCAGGGGAACCTCAAGAAGGAGGAGCTGGCCTCCATCGTGTCAGATTGCCTCATCAATCTATATCACACCGCCGTGAAGGAGAACGGGAAGCAGCTGGACGATGCCCGCGAGGAGTACGAGCAGGAGAAGGCGTCGCTGGAGCGGGAGATCTCCGAGGTGCAGCGGGAGTTGAGGAAGCTCAAGTACATGGTGAAGAAGCGCGAGAGCGAGAGCACCGAGCACTGAGTGGCGGAAACGAGCCATAGGCCAAGCAATAGTCCGACCCAGAGAGACCGATGCGCACGGACGTACGGCGTACATTGGCTGGATAGGCCCACAAATTTGCGATTTGCGAATTGAGATTAAATTTACGACCGTTACGTCTTGAGCTCTTGCACCCCCCGCGGCTACCCCGCCGTCCCTGCCCACCGCCGCGTCTCCCCCAGCCCCAGTATATCATCAAAGTACGTCCTCTCCACCGGTGCGGGTGCCGCTTTGACGGGTCTCGACGGGAAGTTGGATGCCATGTCCTCCGGCATGAGGGGCACTCCACCGCTGAACTTGTTGCTCCACTTCCTCAGGGCGCGGCGCACGGCCTTGCGGTCCTCAATGTACCTCTCGCCCGTCTCGCGCGACACAGACTCGAGAGCCCGTCCGTCAAAGATGTTGGCCTCCATTCGCTGGGCATAATCCAGGAATTTCTTCCGGTCACGCTCCAGTTGCGCTGACGTTTCGTAAGACGTATCAATGAGCCGCATGAACGCGTCAAGTTCCGCTTCCAACTTGGCCATCTCGCCGTTCACTGAGGCGCTCCGGGCCGCGATCTCCTCCGATTGCCCAGACTGGGGGCTCCTATGCCCATTGCCGGCCTCCATCGGTCGGGAGTCTGCCATCGGGGGCGGGTGCCTCCTGAGGTCGCTCTTCGCCTGGATGGCCATCATCGCGGCGCGGAGGCGGACGGACGTGGGGTACAGCGTCACCCAGGACGCCAGCAACGCCACCGCGCGGTCCGCATAGGTGGTGCCGGCCATGCGGTCAACGGACGCGGAGAAAGCCTCGATGAACTTCGGCTGGTCGAGGCCTATTATAAATCCTGGCGATGTGTTGATGCCAATATCGGTCAGCACGAGAAGGTTGTTCAGAAGCGCCGCGTCTCGGGAGTACCTAAACAGGCGCCGGATGCTGACGAACCCGCTGTGCATCCCGTTGGTGCCCCTGTCGGCCATGTACTTCAGGTAACTCACGATGGCCGCGTGGTCACCGGTCGGGTTGTGTTTGGGGCCGACCGCACCTTTGAGCTTGTCTGTCCATACCGAATAGCATGTTAGAGACTCATAGAAGCCCATGTACCAGGCGTTTTGGGAAAAATGCCTAATAGGAGGGTAGGTTCGCAACTGTAACACATTCGTGATTCGTCGTTCGCATGTACCAAAAAATAAACATACACGGGTCGCCGATTTTGTATTGATGTAGTCGCCCTCCGCACCGATGGGCCTGGGGTACCGGAGACCAGGCAATATCGATAATGAGTTTGGAGCTCCCAAAATGAATGATGGCGGAAATGGCGCTAAAGCAGAGTTGTTGCACTGTCTAAGTGTCATTCCCTGCGTTACACCGGTAACCCATGTTTGAACCACTTCCCAGCCATATGGCTTTACACGAGGCTTTTGACACGGTCTCGGAAATGACACAGCAAAGAAGAACTGTACGAGCATCACAACCATCACCACATGAACTCCCCGTTCTTCATCGTTCCGTCTCCAGTCAATAACATGCCCGTTCAGCCCATCAGCGGGATCAGCAATCAGTTTGCCAACCAACGGTACGCTGTCCACCAGGTCAACGGCAATATGAACGCCACCACTGTCCTCACGCCAATCCCGAGCCCCTACCCCCAGC
>PPCM01000922.1_pt1 | contig 16618 bp, 11 predicted proteins | sample 1555541 | NCBI WGS metagenome assembly PPCM01 (sample SAMN05284479, study PRJNA326546) | Marine sediment metagenome, whole genome shotgun sequencing project. | isolation source: marine sediment | place: Germany: Wadden Sea | collected 2012-09-05 | reverse complement strand
AAGCTTTTTTCTTTTCTAATGCGATACGCTTTTTCTCAGCGATCATTTGTTTCTTTGCTTCTTCTGCTTTTTTCTCTTTTTTAACCGTTTTACTTTGTAAGAATGCTAAGATAAGTCCAAGTGCGATAAACGCCCCAGGAGCTAAACTGAACATCGGTAACATATAATCTTGAACGGTGATTCCACTGTTAAAGATATGAAGAATCCAATCAATTGTGAATAAGTGGAATGGTGTATCTGTTAGGAATGTTAAATAGTTCCCCATCATGATTCCACCAGTTGCTAATAATTCACGTACACCACCAATAATACCTAGTGCCATTGTAAATCCTAATCCCATTCCCAAACCATCTAATAAACTATCGATTACTTTATTTTTCGATGCAAATGCTTCTGCACGTCCTAAGATAATACAGTTTACAACGATTAGTGGAATGAATACTCCAAGTGCGTCATATAAACTTAAACTTAATGCTTCCGTAGCCATTTTTACGATTGTAACAAATGTTGCGATGATTACAATGTAGGCTGGTGTACGAACATCATTTGGAATTAATTTGCGTAATGCACTTATAACGATATTACTCATTGTTAGAACAAAGATTACTAGTAATCCCATTCCAATTGCTGTTTCAAATGAACTTGTTACAGCTAAACTTGGACACATACCAAGTAATGATACAAAGATAGGATTTTCCTTGATAAACCCTTTTAAGAAGTTCTCTTTTTTAGTCATTAGTAGCACCCCTTTCTGTTGCATAATACTCTGTTCCCAAAGTTACGAACTTAGAAACACTACCATATGTGTAACTAGCTCCTGTACGTTCGTCTAACGTAACATCACTAGCGTCTTGATCTTTAAAATTACCTAAATATGAATCTTTTATTTTTTTAACGAATGTTGGTGTATTTGTTGATTGTGAAATCACTACATCTTGAATTTTACCGTCAAGTGAGATTCCCACTAAAACCGTAATATCACCGTAGTTATTTGTTTCACTACCTTTATATACATAACCAATTAAGTTTCCGTCTACATCATAAACAGGAACTTCAGTCATTCCATTGTCTAAATCAACTGAATTTGCATCAATCATTTCTTTATCTAACTCAACAGTTTCTTCTAACTCGAAGATGTCTTTGTAGAAATCCAATTCTTGTTGAGCACGTGCTTCTGCAATTTTTTCGTATGTAACTTCATTTGTATAATAAATCAAGAATCCACTAATTGCTCCAATAACAACAAGCACTAGTGCTACTTTTAATTTATCCAACATAGTTAACACCTACCAATACTGCAACAATTGTTAAAACAACAACCAATGCGAAAATATAGTATTGTTTATTGCTAAATTTAGAGTTTGTCCATTTGAAGTAATCAAATGTAGGAACAAACATATTCATAATTAATATACTAAATACTACTCCTTCAGGATAAGCACCAAATACACGAATTACAAATGTTAGAACCCCTAGTCCAAATCCAAAATAGACACGACCAGGTTTTGTAATTGGGGACGTGATTGGATCTGTCGCCATAAAGACAGCTCCAAACATAACCGCACCACTAAAGATATGATAAAGCGGATACCAAATTCCTAAGCCTTTATAAATAGCAACAGCACTTGCAAGAACAAACACTGTACCAACATAAGCAATTGGGATACGCACTTCAAAACTTGTACGGAATGCCAAATAAATAGCTCCAACAATAATTAATAAAGCACTAACTTCACCAATACTACCCGGTATACCCATCCCTGTGAATAATCTCCACATTGGATACGTTTCTAATACGGAAGGATCAAATAACATACCATTATTTGTAATGCTTAATGCAGTTGCTCCTGCAGTTGCATCAACATGATTTGTATATGCTGTTATCGTTGCATAGTTCACTACAACCAATACACGAGCAACAGCGGCAGGATTAAAGACGTTTTGTCCTAGTCCTCCAAAGAATAATTTAGCAAGTAAGATACCAAGTGCCCCACAAACTACAACGACCCATATAGGTGTGTCATCAGGTAATGTTAATCCGTAGATTAACCCACTAACTGCGGCACTATAGTTATATAATGTGAAACTCTTATTCTTCCAAGTAAATTTCTCTTTATTTATTTTGTCAATAACTTGATAATAAATATATTCTGTACCAACCATTGATAATACACTGGCTAGTAAAACTCCTACGGCACTCATACCGAATGAAACCATTGCGAATATTGTAACTGGAAGTAATGCGATGAATACATCACGCATCATTCTTGTTACACTAGCGTTAGGTCTTCTTAAATAAGGAGATGTTTTTCTTATAATTTTAGGTGTATTTTCCATCATGATTACCCTATCATTCTTTTCGCTTTTCTCATGTAATCAGTTAAATGGATTTTTGATGTACAAACATATGTACAAAGTCCACATTCGATACACTTCTTAGCGTCAAGTCCTTTCACTACAGTTTTATCGTTACGTTTAACTCCGTTCATTATCTGAACTGGTTCTAAACCAACAGGACAACTATACACACAACTACCACATCGAACACATGGTTCTTCTTGGTATTCTGTGTTTCTAAGTACAATTACTGAAGTCGTTGTTTTAGAAACAATAACATCATCATTCACTGTACTTACACCCATCATTGGTCCACCCATTACAACATTTACTTCATCAATATCTTTATAACCATCACTCATTTTAATTAAATCACGTACGGCTGTACCAACTTTAACACGATAGTTCTGCGGGAACTTAATCGCATCACCTGTTAATGTGAAATAACGTTTCGTTACAGGCAAGTTATGCTTAATCGCATCAAACACTCCAGCACATGTACTTACGTTAAATCCAATTACTCCATATTTCATTGGTAATTCACCATGAGGAATATGAATATCAAGAGCATTCTTGAACATTTCAATTTCCCATCCTTGAGGATAATAGTTACCCAGACGTTTTACTTCGATGTCATAATCGCTAAAACGATGATTAATTACTTGTGTTAACACTTCGTATAAAGGATTATTTTTTTCTTTGATCGCAATAATTCCTTTTTTACATTTCAGTGCTTGCATAATGTAAGTTAATCCTTTTAGAACTCTGTTTGGATGTTCTAAAATCAAACGATAATCACTGCTTAAATAAGGTTCACATTCAACAGCGTTTACAACAACATAATCAATTTCTTCTTTCGTAGCTAATTTAATGTAAGTTGGGAACCCACTTCCCCCTAGACCTACTAAGCTTTTCTCTTTCAAGACTTCAACCATGTCTTCTTGTGACAATTCTTTTATCGCGTCATCTGTACGGTCTGTAACAGATTCGTGATACGTTTCTTGGAAATCATTTACAATTTCCACACAGTCCACTTTGCGGCCTGTACGATGTAACTTTTTGCTAACATTTGCAACAGTCCCACTCACTGTCGCATGGATAGGTTGTTCAAAGAAGCCACCATGTCTAACACCAATCACTTCACCTAGTTTCACCTTATCTCCATCTTTTACAAAAAGGTCATACGTTTTACAACGTCCATTCTGCAAATGAATGAAAACACTATTTGGTGACACAAAGCGAAGGGTTGGTAGGGCTTTGGTTAATTCTTTGTAGTCCCTAACCTTTCTTGACTTTTTAATCATTTCTTCACGTCCTCGTTGTGTTTATATATTGTTAATCATTTCTAAAATTTGATCTTTGATCACTTTGTTTTTAAGACTTGAATCTTCTAAACTATTACCTTTAACACCAATGTAAATCTTCAGTTTAGGTTCGGTTCCACTTGGTCTAAGTACAAACCAACTTCCATCTTCAAGTACAAATTTTAATACATTTGATTTTGGTAAGTCTAACACACTTTCCGTACCATCACATTTAATACTCTCTAAATAATCTTCCCAAACAGCAACGTTGTTACCATTTAAATCACTTGGTTTATTATTTCTGAAATGTGTCATTACTTCTTTAATTCTTGCTTCACCAGAAGCACCTTCTAACACAATGTTTACTAAATCTTCTTTGTAGTAACCATACTCTTTATAAAGATCCAATAAATAATCATACAGTGTGTGTCCTTCTAGTTTTAATTTATTTGCAACTTCGCTTAGTAATAGCAATGCCTGAACACTATCTTTATCACGAACGAAATCTTTAACAACATATCCATAACTTTCTTCATAACCAAACATAAACTCATATTCGCTGTCTTCAATCTCTTTTGCTTTTTCACCGATGAATTTAAATCCTGTTAATGTGCTTTCAACTTCCATACCATAAGAATTCGCAATTTCTGCTCCAAATGGTGAAGTTACAATCGTATTATAAACCTTACCTAATTTCGGTAATGTATTATTTTCTTTTCTTGTTTTCAAAACGTAATCTACTAAAATTGCACCTGTTTGATTACCTGTAAGTAAAACGTAATCGTTATCAACCATACAAGCAACACCCAATCTATCTGCATCAGGATCTGTAGCAATTAAAATATCAGCATTCACTTCTTTACCAAGTTTGATTGCCATTTCAAATGCTTCTTTGTTTTCCGGGTTAGGACTAGTAACTGTTGAGAAGAATGGATCTGGTACCATTTGTTCTTCTACTGGTGTTACATCATAACCGTTTCTTTGTAATGATTTCAATCCGATTTCTCTACTTGTTCCATGTAAAGGAGTAAAAACAATCTTAACTTGTTTTTCTAACTCTTTATTTAGCTGTACAGTATCAACCATATCCAAATACAAGTTATCCATTTCTTCCCCAATGATTTCAACCATTCCCGCAGCAAGTGCCACTTCATAGTCTAGTGCTTCTACTTCAAATAAGTCTTCTACACTATCCACATTAGCAATAACTTGATCAGCATATCTAGGTACTAACTGACAACCATCTTCATCATATATTTTATATCCATTGTATTTTGGTGGGTTGTGACTAGCCGTAACAACAATTCCACCGATAGCATTCAACTGACGAACTGCAAAACTTAGTTCTGGAGTTGGTCTTAAACTATCAAACAAATAACTTTTAATTCCAAACGTAGCTAATACGCAAGCAGATTCTCTTGCGAACTCTACTGATTTATTACGGTTATCATGAGCAATTACAACACCTCTTGTAACGTCTTTTCCGTATTTTTCTTCCAAGTATTTTCCGAAACCATAGTTTGCTTTACGTAACGTATACATATTCATGCGATTAATCCCCGCACCAATAACGCCTCTCATTCCACCTGTTCCGAATGATAACGGTTTGTAGAATGCATCTTTTTTAGCTTCTTCATCCATTGTTTTTAATTCTGTTTTCAACTCATCGTTAAGCGCCTCAAAACTTAACCATTTATCAAATTCTTTATTATAACTCAATATAAACACCTCTTTCCAAAAACACCGCACATATTATAACAAAAAAAGACCTTTTTTACAATGCAAAATGGTCTTTTATAATTAAAATTATAGTATTTTGTTATTTAGAAATACTCAATGAAAAAATGAAGCACAAAATTTGTGCTTCATAACAAATTATTTTACAAACTCGTCTCCTGGTTTCCATCCACATGGAACCATTTTTCCTTCAACTTCATTTTGGAATACTTCTAATGTTCTTAAAACTTCATCAACATTACGTCCACCTTCACCATGATTTACATGAGCAGCTTTTAATGTTCCATCAGGAGCGATTATAAATGTACCTCTCCAAGCGATTCCTTTTTCTTCATCTAATACTCCATACGCTTCACTAACAACATGATTATTATCACTAGCATGAATTTGTGTTAATCTTCCTAAATCTTTTCTTTCTTGCCATGCCAAATGACTGAATACTGAGTCTGTTGAAGTAGCGATTAATACAGCACCTTTTTCTTCAAACTTTTTGTTTAATTCATCAAATCTTTTAATCTCTGTTGGACACACAAAAGTAAAGTCTAACGGATAGAAATATAGAACAACCCATTTCCCTTTTTCAAGTAAGTCATCTAAGTTTACTTTACCAAATCGATCTAAGAAATCTCCTGTTGGTAATACAGCTTCCATTTCAAATTTTGGAGCTTGTTTTCCAACCTTAGCTCCTGTTACATAATATTCATTCTCGTAATTCATTTTTTCCTCCTAAAGATATAATTTATACTTACATATGTATTTTATAAAATATCTAAAGTAATTACAACCGATACGCTTATCTATTTTGTAATAGTCACTGCCATAAAAACATTTACAAACACAGTAATACAGTATTTATAAGACTTTCTAAAATACTCAAAGATTTAATTAGTCAATCACCCTTAAACGTGTCAAACACCTTAGATGTACGATTAACGACCAATTTTTTAAGCCGTTAAGAGGAAACAATCAAAAACCGATGAGAATGTTCGCTATTTTGACGTTGTCTTTACGAATGAAATGAACTATATTTTATCAAATATATCGTATTTAGTACATTTTTAACCATTTTTAACGTATAGTCAACATATCAAAAAGGTTATGTAACGCTTCTTAAAAGCCATTATTTTAATACATGAATCTCTATTTACAATTTATAGTCAATAGGTTAATTCGATAAAAAAAGGTCGATTCCATGAATGTAATCGACCTTTTTGACTGTTTAATCTATAACTCTTCTACAATTAATTTGATCCAGTTTGCAAGTTTTTGACTAGCCAAAGAGGCAACCTTAACGACATTATCATGACTGTGTTTAACTTTTTGGATACCAGTTGCCATGTTTGTGATTGTTGCAAAAGCTAGTACATTGATCCCTAAATAATGAGCGACAATCGTTTCAGGAACTGTAGACATTCCAACTGCGTCACTCCCCATTCTTTTGATCATTTCAATCTCCGCTTTTGTCTCATAATATGGTCCCATAAATCCGGTATAAATTCCTTCTATATAATCAATGTTTAATTCGTTTGATTTGGATTTTGCAATGTCTCTTAGGTCTTGATTATATGGTTCTGTCATATCCGGAAATCGTGGTCCAAATCGTTCGTCGTTTTCTCCGATTAATGGATTACTTGGCATCAGGTTTATAAAGTCATTAATCACCATAATTGAGCCAGGGGATAACTTCTCTTTATTGATACCTCCACATGAGTTTGTAAGAATGATATTTTTGATTCCTAATAACTTAAAGACATAAATTGGGAATGTGATTTCCTTCATTGTATATCCTTCGTAAAAATGAAATCTTCCACTCATTAGTAAAACATCTTGTCCGTTCAGTTTCCCACTTACTAGTTTTGATGTGTGCCCTTTTACGGTACTTGTTTTAAAGTTTGGGATATTCTCATAAGGCACTTCTACCTTTTCTGTTAATTCATCCATTATACTTGTTAAACCACTTCCTAATACGATTGCGGTTGTTGGTTTTGATGTGATTCGTTTGTCTAAATATTCTTTTGCTTCTAATGCTTTATTATACATAATTTCACCTCGCTTATATTCTATCAAAAAAAACACTTCATTTGAAGTGTTTTAGTTAAGTGCTTTTTTTAGAATTTCATTAATTGAAATGTATACACCAGTAATTAAGATACCTTTAATCAGGTTGAACGGGATATAAACAATTAAGATTGCGATAAAATATCCTCCCTCAATATTAAACCCATATGCAGCTGGTGTTAAAAAATCACGAACATCTAAAAATGTTAGTTCACCAACATAAATTGGTGTAACAAATAAATAGTTACAGATTACCATGATCAAAGTCATTAATAAGACAGTTACTCCTGCTCCTACATATTTATTCATTTTCATTTTATCAACGGCAAGATACATACCAAGCACGTAAGACATTGAAGCAATTACTGCGACAACTTGTCCGATTGCATAGTATCCAGCAGGACCCATGATAAGTAAATTTACGAGAGCTTTTAAAACTCCCACAGCAAGTGATTCTTTCCATCCATACATGGAAAACACAACAAGTACCACAACATCACTTAAATCAAATTTTAAGAATGGTACGATTGGGTATGGGATTTGTATCAACATTAACACTGCTCCTAATGCTGATAGTATTCCTAATGTGACGATTCTCTTCGTAGTTTCAGTTTCTTTAGACATAATATTTCCTCCTTGTAATTAAAAAAAACTAACGAATCAAATCTTCGTTAGGCAAGTAATCAAAAAAGGATAAATTATACGTAAAAAAATACGTACATATCTTCTTCCATCTAGACTATACTATCGGTTTTGGAATTACACCAAATCATGCATTGCTGCTCGCGGACTTTACCGCCGGTCGGGAATTTCACCCTGCCCTGAAGATTAATTCAAGTGTATTATAATGTAATTTATAATGGTTGTCAATTAATATTGTAAGTTATTAATCTACTTATATTTTTTTCAATATAGAAATTAAAAAGGCAATACGAATATTGCCTTTTATACATTATTTGATTTTTTTAAGATTCCAGATCTCGTTTGCATATTGTGTAATGGTACGATCACTTGAGAAATATCCAGATTTTGCGATATTGATGATAGCAGCTTTATACCATGCTTCTTCATCTTTATAGAAATCATTTGCTCTTGCATGAGCAACACGGTAACTCTCAAAGTCTTTTAATACATAATATGTATCTCTGTTTAATAATCTCTCACTAATTTCTCTAAACTCTTCTTTGTCTACATTTTCAAAGAATCCATTTGTTAATTGATCAATTACTAATCTTAAGTCCGTATGATTATTATATTCATCTCTTGGATTATATGTGTTTTGTGAATTTAATTCATTCACTTCATCACTTGTTAATCCAAATAATACGATATTTTCTTCTCCAACCAATTCTGCAATCTCAACATTTGCACCATCTAACGTACCAATTGTTAATGATCCATTCATCATAAATTTCATATTACCTGTTCCACTTGCTTCTTTTGAAGCAGTTGAAATTTGTTCTGAAAGGTCACAGGCTGGCATAATTGATTCCGCGTAAGTTACGTTATAGTTTTCTACAAATACAACTTTAAGTAAATCGTTTGTTTCAGGATCGTTATTTACTTTTTCCGCGATTGTATTAATAAGTTTGATTACTTTTTTAGCAAAATGGTATCCACTTGCTGCTTTTGCACCAAAGATAAAACTATGTGGATAATAGTTTGCTTTAAAGTTTTCATCACTTTTCAGTTTGTTGTATACATACATAATATGTAATGCGTTCATTAATTGACGTTTGTACTCATGAAGTCTTTTCACTTGGATATCAAAGATACTGTTTGGATCAAGTTTGATTCCTTGTTCCCAATAAATACGATTTGCAAGTTCTTTTTTCTTGTTTATTTTCATTTTTTTGATTAAAGCACGATACTTCTTAGTATTTGCTTTTTTCAATAATTTTTCTAACTCATTTGGATCTTTTACCCAGTTGTCTGAAACAACATCTAAGATATCACTCAACTCTTTATTCGAATGCAACAACCATCTACGGTGTGTAATCCCATTTGTTTTGTTGTTGAATTTCGTTGGGTATAGTTCATTAAAATCTTTCATTTCAATATTTTTTAAGATATCTGTATGTAATGCAGCTACACCATTAACACTAAATGAACCAACAATTGCTAAATGAGCCATATGTACAATATCATGTGAAATAATCGCAAGTTTTGTTACTTTTTCTTGATCGTAACCTTTTTCGATTAATTCCTTACAGAATCTTCGATTAATTTCTTCAATAATTTGATAAATTCTTGGTAATACTGGTTTAAAGATGTCAACTGGCCATTTCTCTAATGCTTCGGCCAAGATTGTATGGTTTGTATAAGCACATGTTCTTGTTGTGATTTCCCATGCTTGATCCCATTCTAACTCTAAATCATCAACCAATAGTCTCATTAATTCTGGAACTACTAAACTTGGATGAGTATCGTTGATTTGGATTACAACTTTATCTGCTAACGTTTTTACATCTCCAAATTCTGATAAATGTTTTTCAATAATTTTCTTTACTCCAGCTGCACTAAAGAAGTATTGTTGCTTGATTCGTAATACTTTTCCTTCTTTTGTTGCATCATCTGGATATAAGAATCCACTAATTCTTCTAATCTCAGAGTCATATGTGAACGCATCTTTCCCAGCAGGTTTCACTTCTGTTGGTTCTGCATTCCACAAGCGAAGACTTGTTACTATTTCGTTATCGTTCCCAACTACTGGTACTTCATAAGGTACAGCTAAGATCATTTCGTCTGGATTGTAAACTGCTTTACCATCGACAAAATCAACACGTCCACCAAATGGTATTCTTACACTATCTTCTTCTTTTCTTACTTCCCATACGTAACCGTCTTTTAACCAGTCGTCTGGTTTTTCTCTTTGGTAACCATCTTCCATAACTTGTTCAAATAATCCATAACGATATCGTATTCCGTTACCGTATCCTGGATATCCTAAACTTGCGATACTATCTAAGAAACACGCAGCTAGTCTACCTAACCCACCGTTTCCAAGTCCTGCATCACTTTCGTAATGTTCGATTTCATTTATATCTAGACCTTCTTCGTTAAAGGCATTTTCTACGATTGTTCTTAAACCAAGGTTTTGTATATTGTTTGTTACCAAACGTCCCATCAAGAATTCCATACTAAAGTAATACACTTCTTTCAGTTGTTGTTCTTTCAGTTTTTTATTTGTTTTGATCCAGTTCTCAGCAATTACTTCTGAAACCATCTCTCCTAGTACGTTATATCGTTGTCTTGTACTTGAATTATCTATATCTGTAATGTATCTCTTTTGTAGTCTTTCTTTAAATTCTTGAATAAATGTTAACTCATCTTTGAAATAAGTATTCATATTTATCACTCCTATCAAACTCATTATAACAAAAAGATAACAGTTTCTTCACGTGAAACCGTTATCTTGTTTTTATTATTTTTCAGTAATCGCACGGTATAGTTCAACATATTTATTTGCGCTTCGTTTTAAACTGTAATCAGCGCGCATTGCTCGTTGTTCTAGCATAAGCCAGATATCACGGTCATATTTATAAATATGATATGCTTTTAAAATGGTATTTTTCAGTTCATTATGATCGTAATTAAAGAACTTAAACCCGTTACCTTTTTTTGTTAACTCATCATAATTTACGATGGTATCTGCTAACCCTCCAGTATCTCTCACAATTGGTAAACTACCATATTTTAGCGCAATCATTTGTCCTAACCCACATGGTTCAAATCTTGAAGGCATTAAGAATGCGTCACAACCAGCATAAATATAGTTTGGTACGGTTGCATCGTATCCAATGTTTAACTTGATTTTATCCGGATGTCTTGATTCCAATTCTTCTAGTCTTGCGATATATTTTTTATCACCACTACCGAGTAAAACAAATTGAACGTCGTAGTGACTAAATATCTCATCGAATGAATCCAAGATTAGATCAAATCCTTTTTGTTCAACAATTCTCGTTACCATCCCAATCACAAAGGTATCATCATTCACTTTTAGTCCCATATGATTTTGCAAGAATCGTTTATTGCTTTGTTTGGAGTCGATTGTATCAGCAGTATAGTTGGTATGAATTAATTTGTCCTTTTGTGGATTCCATGAACTAGATATTCCGTTTAATATACCATAGAAATCGCGTTCACGTTTCAATAGACTATATGTTAGGTTCTTTCCGTAGTATTCATACTTTAGTTCCTCTTTATACGTTGGTGATACCGTACTCAATTTGGTTGCGGTGTTTACACCAATTTCCAAGCAGTTTATATGTCCATTTCGATGGTTAAAATGTTTTATTCCTAGCTTATCTAGGACATTTGTTTCACCTATTCCTTGGTAATCAAGGTTATGAATTGTCAGTAACGTTTTCGTATCCTTAAATGTACTATTTTGTAGTAATAATGGCAATAAGCTAGTATGCCAGTCATGTACGTGTACAAGATCGAATGGTTCACATTCTTCTAACAATTTGATAACTGCTTTATTAAAGACACCAAATCGTTCCACGTCATCTGGATACCCATATACATTATCACGATCAAAATATTTATGACTCTCAATAAAGATATGTCTTACTTTCTTGTATTCGTAGCTGAATTTACGCATATGTAATGTCTCGTTATCATATTCAACTTTAAAACTACTCTCACGAATCAAGCTTTCTTTGAAACTGTCTTTGATTTTATTATATAAAGGAACGATTACTGTAACGTCCATACCTAGGCGTGCAAGGTTTCTTGAAAGACTCCCTATTACGTCTGCTAGTCCACCGGTTTTGATGAATGGGTATGATTCACTAGCTACGAGTAATATTCTCATGCGTTTCACATCAGTGATTACTTGTTCTTTTTGAGTGATATAAGGTTCTCTTAACGTACCTGTTTTCATTGTTCCTTTTTTTATTACTGTTTGTTTGTCTAAAATAGCATACTCAACATGAGCGTTTTCTTCAATAAAACATCCACTCATTACATAGCTATTTTTTATGATTGCTCCTTTTTTTATGACACAGTCACGACCGATAATACTATTGATTACAGTCCCATCAACGATAGAACCAGAAGATACCATTGCGTTATCAATTTTTGCGTTATTAAGGTATTTTGCTGGTGGAGCTGTCTTTTCTTTTGAGAAGATTGGAGTATCGTGTTTAAAAACCACACTACCTACATCAAATTTAAGCATATCCAGATTACTCTTTAAATAGTTAAATGTATCTGTGATTGTTCTTGTATAATCTTGGTGCTTATAGATATGAACTTTAATGTTTGGAGCTTTACTAACTACTTCAAACATATCTCTATATTCCAAGTTATCGTAAGAATAAATGTATTCAAGTAATAGTTTTTTACTAATCAAGAATGTTTTTAAACGTATGTTTTCGTAAAGCACCTCTGTGATGTCTGCACCACTTTCAATATGTTCTTCCAACACATGATTAAAATTGATATTCCATACAATGTTAGGGGCAGTTATAATTGCGTATGTTTGTTTTGATCGTTTAAAGAATTCGATATGTTCATACATACGTTGAAACGTGATTGTATGTCCTGGTAAAATGTATAAATTTTTCGGAGGTAAAATGAATAATCCATCTCGTCTTCGGTCTAAATCCCATCGTTTACCACTACCAACATGATCCTGTAACGAACGATAATTTCCATACGGAAAGATTGCAACATTGGTAATCTCACTATTGCTAATGTTTGATAATGTAAAGTCGATTAATCTGAATTTACCACAGAACGGTAATGCTCCTGGCATTCTATGAAGCGTTAATTGGTCTAGGTTGTTTTTGAATGTGGCATCTACAACTGCTAGCATTTTATTCATTGAACTCACCCCATTCACTGATGAAATCATCATTAATCACAGTAACTTCTTCAAAGGCGAGTCTCATGTTGTCTTTGACAATCGTGTTGTTTACGATGATTGCATTTTCGAGTGTAACGTTTTCACCAATAATCGCATTTTCATGGATGATTGTATTTCTTACAGTTGCGCCTTTTGAAATAACAACACCACTACTGATAATACTATGTAAGACATTCCCATAGATTAAGCACCCATCACTAACGAGTGAATCTTTGACGCTCCCAGTTCCTGAGATGTGATGAGGTGGCATGTTACCTGATTTTGTGTAAATTGGGAAATCAACATATTCATGCAATTTTAGATATTGTGGATTGTCGATTAAATCCATGTTTGTTTTGTATAAACTCTTTATTGTTCCAACGTCTTTAAAATAACCGCTGAATCGGTGAGCAAAGACGTTTTTGTTTTGTTTTAAAGCGAGTGGTATTACGTCTTTACCAAAGTCGAAGTTTTTGTCTTTTTCTCCACCTAGTAGTTCTTGTAATACACTTTTGTTGAAGACGTATATTCCCATACTAGCTTGGTTGGATTTTGGGTTCTCTGGTTTCTCTTCAAATGAGATAACACGGTTGTTTTTATCTGATTGTAAGATACCAAAACGAGAGGCATCTTTATATACAGAAAAGGCAGATATCGTAATATCTGCTTTGTTTTTTATATGCTCATTTATCATGTTTTGATAATCCATTTTATAGATATGATCTCCACTTAGAATTAGGACATAATCTGGATCATACTGTTCAATGAACTTAAAGTGTTGCATAATTGCGTCTGCTGTTCCTTTTTGCCAAAGAACACCATCAATATTGGTATAAGGCGTTAAGAAGGAAATCCCACCTTCATTCACATCTAAATCCCATGTTGAACCATGTCCTATATAAGACATCAGTTCGAGTGGTTCGTATTGTGTTATAATTCCAGCAGTTGTGATTTCTGAGTTGGCTAGGTTACTAAGTACAAAATCGATAAGACGATATTTACCACCAAAAGAAACTGCTGGTTTGGCGGTCTCTTTTGTAATATCACCTAGTCTAGATCCTCTTCCACCTACTAATACCATTGCTACTACTTTTTGTTTCATATTAATCACCAAACTTTAAGATTGTAATGGATAATGGACTAAGTGTTACATTAATACTTTGTTGTCGATCATGCATTACGATATCTTCTGTTTTTAGTTTTAATCCGTTGTAAATGTTACTTCCACCATATATTTCATAGTCACTGTTCATAATTTCTTTGTATGTTCCTTTTTCCGGAACTCCGATACGGAAGTTATGATGTACTAGTGGTGTTAAATTAAGTAATACGACTACAAAATCTTTTTTGTCTTTGGCGTATCTTATAAAACTATAGACTGATTGTTCATTGTTGTTGGAATCAATCCAATCAAACCCTGCTTTTTTACAGTCCATTTCATACAATGCTTTATTGTTTTTGACAAGTACATTCATGTCTTTTACAAATTGTTGAGCAGATTTATGCATTGGGTACTCAAGTAAATTCCAATCAAGTTCTGTATAATCTTTCCATTCGTGCATTTGTGCTATTTCGCCACCCATAAACAGTAATGTTTTTCCTGGATGCGTAAAGAATAAGCCCATTAGTGCGCGATAGTTGGCGAATTTTTGCCAATAATCCCCTGGCATTTTGTTGACTAAACTTTTCTTACCATGAACTACTTCATCATGTGATAATGGTAATACATAGTTTTCTGAAAAGGCATATGTTAATCCAAATGTAATGTTGTGGTGATGGTATTTACGATGAATGGGATCTTTCTCAAAATATTCAAGTGTATCGTTCATCCACCCCATATTCCATTTATAGTTAAATCCAAGTCCACCGTGGTGAACGGGATGGGTTACTTTTGGAAATGCAGTTGAATCTTCAGCAATCAATAGGGCGTTCTCATATTCAGAAAAGATTTGTTTGCTCAATCTACGTAAGAATTTTAAAGCGCCATGGTTCACTCCGTGTCTACTATCACCTAAGTAATATATGATATTCGATACGGCATCAATTCGAAATCCATCAATATGAAAATACTTCATAAAGAATAGTGCGTTACTGATAAGGAAACTTTGTGTTTCACCGCGACCTAAATCTAAGTTCGCTGTTCCCCATACAATATTTTCTCGTTTCCATTCTTCTCGATATTCATATAATGGTTCTCCGTCAAACATATATAATCCATGGGCATCTCGACAAATATGTCCTGGTACCCAGTCTAAAATAACTTTGATATTTGCTTGATGACATTGGTCGATTAAGTACATCAAATCTTTTGGTACTCCATATCTTGATGTAGCGCTATAATAACCGGTTCCTTGATATCCCCAAGATTGATCAAGTGGATGTTCAACGATTGGCATTAATTCCAAATGTGTAAATCCGTTGTCTAATAAATAAGGAATTAACAAGTCAACAAGATCATTGTATTTATGGTAATCTCCATTTGGTTTTACCATCCATGTTCCTAAATGCAACTCGTAAATACTCATCTGATTATTGTATGATTCTTCTTTGTTTCGGTAATTCATGTATTTTGTATCATGCCATTCATATCCCTCAATATCATATACTTTTGACATTTGTCCTGGTCTTTCGGCACTAAAATATCCATATGGATCACATTTATATAGTGTTCTTCCATCATTTGTTTTGATTTCGTATTTATATTCATGCCATTCCAAAGCTTCGGCTACGAATAAACTCCATATCCCTGAATTATCTACTCTACTTAGATTATGGATCCAACCTTGAAAACCGTTAAACTCACCCATAACATTAACTTCTCTTGCATGTGGTGCATAGACGGTAAACTCTGTCCCTATAACCTTGCCTTTTTCATCCTTTTGTAAGTGCGCACCAAATACACGGTATGCATCATACAGTTTTCCTTGGTTAAAAAAGTATAGATCTTCATGATTCAAATTCATGATGATTCCCCCTTTAAGAAATGTGTCGTTTTATTGTTTTATATGAATATCCTTTTTGTAGTAATTTCTCAATCATTTTTTGCTTTTCTTTAAAGTCATTTACATTGAAAAGTCTCTTCAACTTTATTATATCATTAATTATCAAACTATCTTCATCAATATTTTGTGTAATCCGTTCCTTTTTTATACTTATTGCGCTTTCTATCGCGCTTAAGTGAAATCCTTTTGTTGAATATTTTTGTTTCATACTTTGAAGAACTTTTAAATAGTTCTTCTTAAACGGGTACTTCAGTTCTTTATCAATTAAGATACAAATTTTTTCGATTTCTAGGTCGTTGTCATAATCGAGTAGTGCTTCACGA
>PPCM01000921.1_pt1 | contig 16619 bp, 10 predicted proteins | sample 1555541 | NCBI WGS metagenome assembly PPCM01 (sample SAMN05284479, study PRJNA326546) | Marine sediment metagenome, whole genome shotgun sequencing project. | isolation source: marine sediment | place: Germany: Wadden Sea | collected 2012-09-05 | reverse complement strand
TCGGCCGTTTACCTCGGGTGACTGACGCGACGCCACTTCACTTGATTCCACTTCCCAAAGGGCCAGACGAGAGAGAAACGGTGCCATACAGCCCACACGTTGTCAGAAGGAGTGAAAATCTCGTGCCACGTTCGAACCGTCTTTTTGGTATGGTATTCCAGGCACGGCAGCCTCAACGAACAAACAAAGACGATTCGCCAAGTTTAGCAGTACAGGTGTCGCAGAACCATCACGACGTGACCCAGTGAACAAGCATTAACACCGCCAAGTATTAAAAGTTCCCACATTTGAGGTTTTCCTTCTTCCCGGCGAACCCATCAATTCTGTCCGCGGAGATCTCCGTCATCTCAACAGAGGTGTCCTCATGCGTTGTGTTCCCGTGGTCATCGATGCTCATCGCTTGTGATTGTCCCATGTTTGTCGTCTTCAATTGGTTGGCTGACCGTCTGTTTATAATTATTCAACCTCAGTTGACCCCAACGCCGCGACTCGACGCACAGCCCCACAATAAACACCTCGGGCAGCGCTGCCTAATCCGAGAATTTATACTAGTCCGTCTACCGCGTCTTGGGCTTGTACTTGCGTCTCTGCCAGTCAGCATGCTTGTCGGCGATGAGCCGCTTCTTGCGACCCGAGCGGAACACTTTGTCCTTCACGCGGTCCGAGTGGGCGAGCATGACCTGGTTCTTGTTGTGGATCTTCTGTCGGTTGGTTGACCCGCCGCCTTTGTTCTTTCCACGCTTGCTCCCGTGACCCTCGTTGCCCACGAGGCTGTCCTTGTGGTGCTGGATGATCGCCTCGCGCGACATCCGCGTGTGCTTGGCCCCCGCCAGCAACTCACAGGGGTCGATCTCCTTCCCGACGGCCTTGGCGACGTCGAGTGCCTGTTGAGTGGCCTGGATCTCCTCCAGCTTCATGAAGTCCGCGTCAGTCAGGATGCGTGCCCCGTCGGCCCTCTCGCCGGCCTCCTTCTCCACGGCCTGCGCCTCCTCGACGTCGTGGCCCATCTCCTTGTCCATCATGTCCATCTCGTCCTCGTCGACGTCCATGGCTTCCTCCTCCCACACATCGTCCTCCTCATCAGAGTCGCTACCCACAGCCCAACGGGCCACGTCCTCGGGGTTGGCCTCGGGGGGGGCGGCGGGGTCGAGCAGGTCGGCTCCCTGGATGCCGGTCACCGCGCCCCGCTGGCCGAACGACACCGCGCGGACGTTGCCCTTACGGAGGTCGTACTCGGCCTGCTTGCCACGCTGGCTCCGCTTGAGGAGGCCGGGGTTGATGGCGCGGTACAGCGTCAACAGTCCACCCGCGGCGGCTGCGATACCGTTATCCTTGTCCGTCTTCCTCTCGAGTAGCTCCTGCAGCAGCTCAGCGTTACCGACCGTGCCGTCCTCACCGCCGACGTCCGTGAAGACGTCCGGCTGACGTGCGGCGATCTCCCGCACCGCGTTGAGCCCTATGACCGAGAACTCAGCCCTGTTGCCCGGAACGATGAAGGTGTCAGCGATGGTGCGGACGACGGGCTGGATGGCGGCGGGCGGGACGTCGGGGTGCACCGCCTGGGCCACGTAGGACAGCAGGGCGGTGACGTCGGACTGGCGGGGCTGGACGTAGCCGATGACGCCGTCGAAGAATTCCTGGCAATACAGCCTGTGGTGGGCGAGAACGCGCGACACCAGACGCACGGCAGTCACGCGCGTCTTGAGCTTGTAGCGCGCCTTGCGGCCCGGGACGGAGGCAGGGATGATGGCCGACAGCGCGACGGCGAATGCCTCTGGATCGCGGAGGGCGTCAATGGCGGCGTTGGTGGCGACACGGGCGTCAAGGTCGGGTGCCTGGCGCCGCTTCATGTTCTCCAGCTGCTCCTGCATGTGTGCGAGCTTCCGCTCCTCCTTGCGCTTGTTGCGCGTCTTCTTCCCGATGGTGAGCATGATTCGCTGGATCTCGTGGCTCTTGCCAGTGATGCCGCGCTTGACCTCGAGGGTGTCGGACTCGTCGGCGACCTTCTCCTGGTCGAGGAAGAAGGCGAAGGCCTCCTGCATGATCTTCTCGGCCTTGTGGAAGCACATGTTGGAGACGGCGTTGACGAGCGTCGCAGTCTTTTGGCCGTCGTACACGCGCTTCCGGAAGCAGTCGATCAGCAGCCGGATGGACATGCGGCACACGCTGTACTCAGGGGAGTTCAGGGAGTGGATCACGAACTTGAGAACGCCCGCGTCCGTCCGGTAGTTGGTCTGGATTCGGCGGATCACAAAGTTGTACGCGACGCCTCGGACATCGGTGTCCTCGAGGCCGTAGAGAGCAAAGAAATGCTCACAGAGCTCCATGAAATCCTGGCCGTTCATGAGGTCCTTGTTGTGCATCATCGCAAGGCTCTTGGCGCAGCACAGACGAACATCGCGGTGCATGGTCATCGCACGCTCCTTGGAAAGCTCGAAGATGGCAACGTAAATCTCACGTGTGTAGCTCTTGTAGATAGCACCCATCTGCGCGACATACATGATCAGCCTCTGAAGGTCTGGGGACGAAACCTGATCATTCGTCTTGAAAAGTTCAAGACGCGCCTCAAAGTGAGCTTTCTGCGTTAGAAAGTCCTCCTTGTATCCCTCGGGATCCCGCTTGCAGAAGGATTGTAACTCCGACAGATCGTAGTACTGTTGAGACATACAAAGCTTCCTGCCCGGCTCAAACGACTTTTGCATCAGTAAAAAATGGGGTGGAGATGGACGGAAACCCCCTGAACACCCCGTTCCAAGAAGCCCTGCCAGACAATGTTCTCAATTATAAATCGGCTATAAATCATTGTGTCTGCGAACTACTATGTCATATGCCGCCAAATGACCCATATCACGCGATGTGGCACCGAGCTGTCCGTGATAAAGGACCGTGCGGTTTCCCTCCCTATGATTGACGGTGAGGCGCTGCACGTATGTCTGAGATTCTGTGCGGCCTGTGTCTCTGGTGTTGAGTCATCCACTCTATCGGACCGGTACGGCCTGCAGTCCAATCCCAACATGTTGCTGGACGTAGCGATGGCGGCCTCGTTCCTTCAGTGTGCCCCGCTCATCACATATGTGGCACGTCTCTTGGCCACCGTGTGTGAGAACCTGACGGATCCGGACATTGAGATCATCCCCGACGACGTGTTCTACGAGATGGTGCTGCACATGCCGTTCCGCGCGCTGTTCACCAAGCTGATCCCCCACATGACGGACGAGCGTTGCTGTGTCGTGTGTCAGGCCCGCTGGGTGCTCCCCAAAGCCGTCTTCTCGGGCGCCAGCCTCTTCCACTCGGCCCGAATGCGGGAGACGCCGTCGACGTTCTCTTCTCCGGTGGCGTTGAACCCATTCCGACCGCTGTCAGAGACCATCACCGCCAAGTCCCCCGCTCCCGCCCACCAGCAACCCGCCCTGCACGGGAACCCCACCCTCATCTCCCCCTTCGCCACACCCGCGACCATCCACAAAATGGCGCGCCTCGACCGCCGCGAGACGCGATCCTCGGTCGTCCCTACAAAGCACCCGCTCATCGATGCCGCCCCCCCGCCGCCCCCGCCCCGGAACCTCCACATCATCTACCACTACTACCCCCGGCCCGAGGACCCCGCGTACTGGCAGAAGCTCCTGCTCCAGCTCGCAGTCCAGGACCAGATTTCCACGTTGACTGGCGTTGACGAGGTAGATTCGGTCATCACTGCGATTGAGGAGGCCGACGCGCGGCTGACGGTGCTGACGGTGCGGAACGACGTCCCCGAGATCGTGTCGACCGCTGCGGCCATCTGTGTGTGGCGTTTGTGCAATTTGAAGACCATTGATGTTTCTCGAGCCAACCTCGGCCCCGAGGGCGTCCTGCCGCTCGTCGAGGCTCTCAAGACGAACCGCACCGTCGAGCGCCTCAACGTCGGCAACAACCGGCTCAAGGAGCGGGGCGCAGCGTATATCGGGGAGTTGCTGGCGTCCCACACGGCTCTGGCCACGCTCCACATGGAGCATAACAACATCGGGCCTAACGGGGCCGAGCGGGTCGCGGACGCGCTTGGAGACAACACAACACTCGTCAAGCTCGCGATTGGGTACAACCAGATCCAGCACGACGGGGTGCGGCGCGTGGCTCTGGCGCTCGAACGGAACTCGACGGTTCAGATGCTCGACATCGCCAACAACTACATCACGGACGACGGCGCAGCGTGTGTCGCCCGGCTCCTGGGCGTCAACCGGGCGCTGCAGGTCGTTCGCATGTGGGACACGACCATCTCGACTGTCGGCGGGACCCTCGTCCAGCAGACGGTGATGCGATCCACCACCGTGACCGAGGTGGGGCTGGGCCTCGACTCACTCGACCCCGCAGAGCGCGTCGCCATGCTGCGGCACTGCGAGGCTAACAGAGCCCGCCTCGAGGCGACCGGCACCGAGATGGCGACATCCCCACCGGCCGACGGGTACGCCGCCCGCCGCGTGTACGAGCGCGACCTTCTGTACGGCACAGACACGATTTATAGTGATACGTGGTACCTGATCAGCGAGCAGTGGCTGGCGGCGTGGCGCCGGTTCGTGGCCCGAGGGTCGACGACCATCCCACCAGGCCCCATCACCAACGATATCATTGTCGACGCGACAGGCACACCGCGCCCCGGGCTCCGCAAGCTGTTCGATTACCGCGGTGTCCACCCGCGCGTGTGGGACCACTTCCTGCGGATCTACGGGGGTGGCCCCGCCGTCCGTCGCTCCAAGATCGACCTGTATTGCGTCCCGGTGGACGCTGGTGCCGGCCTCGAGGAGGAGATGACCGACGTCGAGTGGCCCCGCCCACCAAGCAGCACCGGGTGCAGCGACACGGACAGTCACCCCGGGAGCTAGGCCAGGCATGATCCGCATGATACAGCCATTGATACAACAAAATGTTATAAATACGTACGCCATGGTTTACAGGTGGCCGCTCACCCGTGGTGGGCCGGGTGTGTCTCGTTGCTGACGACGTCCCCGTCGCAGAGCAGCACGTTCGCGCCGTCTGCCGGGGCGGAATTCTTGGGGTCGCGGCCGAGGTACTGGATGACTGCCTGGGACACGACGGACCCAAAGATGCTGCAGGTAAAGGCGGGGTAGATGCCGGTGTGCTCGGCAAGGATGTTGTCCTTGTCGACGCGCTCATTGGCGATGTCGATGAAGCTCTGCAGAACGGGCGTCGAGAGCACCTTCCGCGGCTTGGTGTTGACCTTGACGATCTCCAACACAGCTTGGGTGCAGGGATAGTCGACTGTGACGACGTGACCCTCGGGCGTCGTGTGGGAATACTGGATAAAGTCGAGCACGGCCGCCCCCCGCAGCCCCGCCACATCCGCCGCCAGGTAGGGCAGCGCGGGCTCGCTCTCGTTGCATACCTGCCGCACCTTGTGGTAGGCCTGCGGATGTTCGAGCGGCCGGGCGAACAGCACGAGGCTGACGGGCGACGGGCACTCCAACGCGGTGTCCAGCGAGTCGATATCATCGATGTCTCTGTGGTGCACCTTCACGAAGGGGTTCAGCGACCTTACGTAGTCGACGATCTGCTCTGTGAGGCCCCGGGCGGCGGATGTCTCGCCCTGCAGCAAGAAGTTGGAGTCCACGTCGCAGTGCTTCACGGGGCAGAAGTCGATCATAGTGAGCTCCCCGACGCCGGAAAGTGCGATATTCTTGATAATTTCGGCGGATAGGCCAGTGATGCCCACTACAGCGACGTGCGCGCCCTTGATCCGGGCTTGTACAGAGTGCCCCCAGATTCTAATCTGCCGATCGTATATTTCCTTTTCCTCAGCGGTGATTTCTTCCTTTGGCGGCTCCATTCAGTGATTATTCGGCTGATAGCGGAGTGATTGTCAATCGAAGTGTCGCTTTATATTTGCTCCCCCTGGTCTGTGCCTCATCACACTCTCTCACCCCCTTTGTCACCTGAGTCTGTAGTACTCTCTAGCGCGCCGCACTTCCGCCCATCACGGTGAAATCGTTAAACAATTGACTTTATAGACGAAATTGAGCTCAATCCGCGTCGGTGGATTTAACCATGAACAAAAAGAAGCTAAAATACGATGTCGTCATCGTCCCCGAGGAGGTCGGGGGCGTGCAGCTCGCCGACGTTCTTGGTGAGTGCGATGGCGTCGATGTCGGCCTCAAGGTCGTCCATCTCCTTCTTTGCGGCCCACTCGGCGTTCTCGCGGTCGACGCGGGCCTTCTTCTTCTCGACAATCTTCTTGAGGCGTGTGAACTCCTCACGCTCGTCCTCATCGAGGTGGTCCTTGATGTACTTGACCGTGTTGGTGATCTTGGGAATAATCACGTTCTCAATCGCGTTCACACGCCGGTTGGTCAGCTTAATCACCTCGTCCAGCTTCATGAAGCTCGTCTGAAGCGACGCCAGCTCGACGATCACGTCGATGGCCGCGCGGTGGACCTTGGCACACGCCGAGAGCTCCGTTCCGCCCCGGGACAGCCCCGTCATGCCCAGGTCCCCCGACCCGCCGTGTTGCACAGTGAACACGGGCAGATGGACTCCTGCGATGTTGTCGATCCCGGACCGCACCGTCACGGCGGGCGTGTCGACCTTGTGCTCCATGAGTTTGGTGATATCCCCGACCACATACCGCGTCTCCGCCATCGACAGCGCGCTCTTTCGGAGTGCCTCGCCCATTTCTACCTTCTTGTCGTATATATCCTTGGTGATAAGCCTGAATCGGACAGAAAGAGCATCCGACTTCTTCTTGAGGAGTCTATGGCCCTTTTGAGCAGCAGCAAGCCTTGCTTTAAGTCGCTGTAGAGACATGCGTGTGGGTTGCACGTTCGGTAGGATGTCCTTTCCAGACATTCAAGAGATAGTCTTCAGTGTTGTCGTCAAACTGAAGTCAACTTTCCTAATAATGTGGGTTCAATCCTGTGCGTCGCATGCGTATATAACGCTCGCGGCGAGCTTGTCTCCTTTCCGTTTCTTATAAACCAATTATTAAATCGACTGATAATGGAGGAGACTGATTACGACCCGTCGGAGCGCGTTCTCAATGAATGTATCCAGAATGCATTTTCTAGAAGCGCAATTACTACCATGCTGAAGAATGAGACGTCAAAGTATGAGACAGAGCCGATTTTGACTATTCTGAAGCGGATTCGCACCATTATAGACGCAGCGGAGGTTCCGGCGTTGGAGCGCTACGATTTCCTTGGATCGCTTCTTGCGCTGTTTGCGTTCCGCCGCCCCCTCCGGGACTTTTCGGCGACGGCTCAGCAGTTCATGCCCGACACATCGCTGACTGTGACGATGACAGCTTTCAACGTCGTGCTGTTCGCGCTAAAGGTACTTGCCGAGTCAGTTGACGCGTTCACCGCCTCTGACCGGGACCATCTGGTGTCCACAGGCACGTTTGGTGCTCTGTGCACCATGCTTCAATTCATGAACCGCGGTGTGCTCTACTCCAAGACCCACACCAAGGCCGAGGGCCCCCGCCCCCGCCCTGAGACCGTCGCCGAGCTTTCGGCGCACTATGGTGTGGACATCACGGACCTGCCGTCGGCGGTGACGGGGGGTATGCTGACGGTCCCCCTCGGGCAGGCCCGACGCGACACGCTCAAGGTGCTGGCTAATGCAGTGTCCGGGTGCGTGGCGGGCCAGACGTTCATTCGGGAGGCCAACATGCTTGTGGTAGTGGCGGCATCGGTGACGGACGATCCACACCAGCACCTGTGCCGGGAATGGGGGATGCTGCTGGCCCGGAACACGCTCGAGGGCAGCGATGCTAACTACGAGGCTATGGGTCACCTGATGGAGGGGGCGAGGGACACTCCGATCGTCAAGGAGGAGGGGGAGGCCCCGGTCGACATGGAGGACATGGCATGAGGGTCACCCTACCCTACCCACTCTACCCCGCATTGATAAACCCCCCGGAAGTTACTCGAATTTATCGAATTTACTACACCACCTCTGCACCTCTAATCCGGATGACCTTGATGAGTCTGACGAGCGGCTTCTCGAGGAACCCGACGCACTGATCGCCCTTGGCCTCCTCCAGCATGTCCTCGTCCTCTAGTTCTATCGCGCGCGTCAGACGGTCCACGAAGCGGCCCTCATCGGCCCCTATGGCCGAAGCGTGGTTCATGATGACGTTCTGGGCCTCCGCGACGTCGCCCCGGCTGCAATGGATCGCGACCAGCATCATTGCCATCTTGCCGACGTTGTGCTTCTGGTTCACGGCCTCGAACACCCCAATGCACTTGTGCATCGTCTCGATCGCCTCGCCCAGCATGTCGCCCTGCACCCGGTACACCGCCGCCTGCCTCAGGTACTGCCCGCCCTGCCTGTTCCTGTTCTCCACGTTCATGATGTCTGCAGCCTGCTCTGCCGCGTCCGCCGCCAGCCCGGGCATAACCTCGGCCATCCAGGAGGCAAACTTCATCAGTGCATCCGCCGCGCCGTCGTGCGACCCGTCGCTACGAAGCAGTGCCACGGCCTCGTCGACCCGCTCCTCAATGGCGTTGCGATCGGCCTTGAGATTAGACGAGCTCAAGGCTAGGTTGTGGGCCGAGTGTGTGTAGCTTTGGCCAGCTAGAGCCTTCATATCCTGGTCGGCATACGATTTCGCCATCAGAAGGTATGTCTCCGCAAGCTGAGCGTGAGCCTTGCCCATTTTGAAGTGCTTCTCGGCCTCCTTAAGCAACTGAATAGCCCCAAAGTGATCAGGCTTCTTGAATATCAGCATTTTCTTTGAGTTAAGCTTCTTCTGCGCGGCAGCCAACGCTTTGACGCCCTTATCCATCGTTTTTCGTCGTTCGTCTTCAGGTCTTCGCAAAACATAAATACGACAAGTAGCTGTTCATGCGCGTACGTGCTCTCACATGAACGCGGTGGATGTGTCTGTTAAAAAAGATTTCTTGACAATTCTAAATCGAACATGACAAGAGGCCAGCCAGCGGGTAGGGCTACTTGGTGGTTCATTACGCACAAATGTCCACCCCCTCCTGCTGGAGATCGCGACATTATCCGTCGCGTCGTCCTCGCGAAACCAGGTCAGATAGGAAAGCCGCACGCCGAGGCACTCCCATGGCAACATCAGAACTACAACGGACGAGTAGCCATTAAGGCTACCATGGACATCAGAGGACATCCTGTTTTACCTCGCCACCCTGTGGGGGGAGCAATTAACACATTTGGCGACCGAGAAGTCGGCCGGGCAAAGTGTGACTATAATATGATATAAATCGAACCTAAATAGAACGTCGTCACGAAGTGAACTTATGAAACTGGCCGCGCTGCAAAAAGAACTTCTTGCTTTCCAGAAGAAAGCTAAACCTCAGGAGCTGAACGAGCTGAAGACGTTCATTGCCGATGCTTTCTTCGAACTCCACGAGCACAAGGACGACAAGGCGGAAGTACAGGATAAGATTGCGACTCTTCACGAGATTGCTGCTGAGATTCGTCCATTGGTGAACATTGCAGGCAACTTCAAGACTGACAAGGAGATCTGGCCTGCCCACGGGGAGTTCTCTGAGATGAACCCCGAGACGACGGCCGTGTATGACGACTTCCTGTACCCCGACGAGGTCCTCGACCCGCTCATGGACGCTGGCGAGGCCAAGTGCTACCACTGCAACGCGTGTGGGTCGAACGACACAGTGCCGCTGGATATCATCTCCCACAGCGCGTCGGCGGTCCAGCTGGCGGCCATCTTCCGGTTTGTGCTGCCCGCGGCGCTGTTCCCGAACGACATGGTGATCACGGGCGCGATGCGGGCGGCCATGGGGCGGATGACGCTGGTCGACATCGGGTCTCGGCTGGGGCCTGTGCTGTACGCTGCACACGAGCTGACCGACATCGGGACCATTGTCGGTGTGGAGATCGATGAGCGGTACAACAACCTGGTCAACACCGTAGCCAAGCGTCGTGGGTTGGGGCGCATCTCGACAGTGACGGCTGACGTGACGACGGCGGCGGCGGCACCCGTGCTCGAGGGGGCCGATGTCGTGTTTATCCACAATGTCTTTGACTTCTTCGTGTCGCCTGACGCCATTCAGTCAGCATGGCGGGCAACCTTGACCAACCTCCGGCGTGCCAAGAAGGGCACACTCATTCTCGCCAAGCCCGCGCTCCACACCATGCTCGAGAATTCCGGCATGCCGGAGGAGGCCGTCACCAAGGAGCTGGAATTCGTCGAGGAGGTGGACGTCTCGCAGGCGGCGGATGTCGCGGTCGCCGAGCTCGGTCTTGATGGGCTCGAGATCTTTTTCTATCGTATCAAGTAAACGCGGATCACTGACTTTGGCGCTGGATCACGTTGTGCACCGATCACCGCTTGATTATCGCACCTTAGTTTGACTTTCCTATCAATTTCCTACACAAAAAGGAAGTAGGTGTTTGGGGACAACCACGCCAATGGAGGACAAGCAGGCATCAAACATCCGACGGTTGAAGGGTATCATCGTCAAATTGAATGAGAAATGTGACCAACTCAAGACAGAGAACGCGTATTTGACGAGCCAACTTGGCGTCGCTGATACAGGCCTTGCTGAGGCTAATTCGGAGCGTGATGAGGTTACCGCCAAGTGCGATGAGCTCTCCTCCAAGGTTGACAGGCTCGTGTCTGACCTGCAAGCTTCCAAGGAGGCCAGCACGGCCGCACAGGCCAAGGCTGCAGAGCTCGAGGCCGAGTTTGAGCGGTACAAGGAGCAAACCAACACGCTGCTCGAGGACCTGCAGTCACAGCCGGCCCACGCGGATCCTATCGCCGAGGACTCGACAGAGCCACTCGCACAGCAGCTAGACGACGCGTTGCAGGACGCCGCCGCCGCCCGGGCCGCGGAAGCCCAGCTCAGCCGGGAGAGACAGCTGCTCGGGGTGGAGCTGACCGAGTGCCACGACCGGGTGCTGGCCCTCCGTCGAGAGTTGGCCCAGGCACGCGTCGGGCAGCGAGAGACGGCGGCCCGGCTGGCCGAGGAGAAGGCCCAGCGCGTGGCAGACGTCCAGCGCCTCACGGCCCCTGTTCCGGCGATGCCAACGATCAGTCACACCCGCACCCAGTCCGAGCCGCCCGAACCCCAGACGAGTGCGGACAAGACCAGGCTGGACGCGTTGACGGGCGAGCTGGCCGAGCTGCGGGAGGTACACGCTAAGGCGACCGAGCAACTGGCCTTTTTCAAGGAGGGCGCGCGGCACGAGTCGGCCGACGAGGTGCGGGTCAAGCATCTCCGGTCCAGCGTGATGGCGCTGCTGACGGGCGCGGACCGGGGGACCATGTTGCCGGTGCTCGGTAAGCTTCTGGACATGACCCCCGCCGAGCTCGACAAGGTCCAGAAGTTTGCCGGGTGAGGCGACGAGCGGGGAACGAACATCTTGCTGCACAACAGCGTGAGAGGGCGATAAACCACCTCTTGCATTGATTGGCGCTTTCTGTTTTCTTGTGAAGTCAGAAAGTTTTTGTTCGTGAATTTGAAATCGATCTCAGTCCGGCGAGTCAAATGGAGGCCGAACGCCATTTATGACATGAGCAAAAAAGCCGAGCCATGATCACGGGCCCGTGTATCAGCCGAATCGACCGGTCACTGACCCGCAACTTCTCCGTGCCAAACAATAAATCCTGTTATGTCACTAACTGAGGTCAGCACTCGTTGCTGATACCAGTTGAGTTGATGGATCAATACTCACTACACGGCGGTAAAGGTCAGGCTAACACCTTGATGGATCAATACGTAGCAGACCTTTTGGACACGTCAAAAGGCATTGTCGGTCGTGTTGGTCAGATTAACGACTATTTCGTGGAACGACGGCAAGTGTCAATCGTTATTCAGTCCGTAGTTGCCCCCATAGAATCATTTCAGCGAATCAAGGAAGCCATTGACAGCCCTTACTCAGATCTATCACCAGAAACCTTCTCCGGGCTCCCCAAAGTCCATTACTCCGATGCCTGGACGACAGACGAGGAGGTTCTCGCGCGCGTGGCGCTGTCTGGGTACGCAGCCATGCTCAACACCGGCGGTGGCGTGTATGTGCTCGGTGTGCGGCGTCTCACCACCCACGCGTCCGACAGGCTATCCTCTAAGACCAATAGCATGACGTCGGCCCGACTGGCCCCGTTCCACCATGAACTGATCGGCGAGATGCGCATTGTCACCGTGGACGACGACGAGACTGACCCCGATGCCCGGGGGTATCTGATCTGGCCGACCCCGTTTGCTCGGAGCAGCGGGTGCATGTTTGCTGTGGACAGCCAATTCTACACAATTGAAACCAACCAGGTCGTGAATATCAGACCGGCGATCATCGAGTTAGGCGACAAGACGGACATCTCGCGCGTGTCCCAGGTCATGCAGCCCGACTCGGGGTGGTTCCGGCATTTCCGGGAGGCCTTCGCCCCCAAGACTGAGATCCCGATTACCCGGCGCCACGCGGAGAGCTACATTGACGACGTGTGCCAGCAGCTACGGGACGGGTCGGTGGTGTTTGTCTCCGGCCCCCCCGGGTGCGGCAAGTCGTCTGTTCTCTCGGCGGGAATCGCGTCAAGGCTCATGGTTCACGGCAGGAACGCGCGCGTCATTCATTCCCAACCAACGCGGCTACAGGTAACCGAGTTGTATGCTGGGGTGCGTCAGTTCCTGGCGGACAGGGTGGGGACGTTCGAATACCTCCCGCCCGATCAGATCGGGTACCACATCGGCGGGGACCGCACCGAGGGCACACCGCAGCTCATGTTCTGCACTACCGCCATCCTAACACACAACATCCCCGCCGCCAACGCCACCCACACCCGCTGGGACGTCTACATCATCGACGAGGCTCATATCCGGGATCACCACATGGCCATGGCCCTGGCCAGGATCAGGGAGGCCATGCACACCAACGACACCGTCAGGCTGGTCGTCATGTCCGCTACCCTGGAGCACGCGTCGCTGCAGCAGTACTATGACGGGTATGGGCGGCACGGCGGCCTCCCCGAGGTGCTCAAGGTCGGCGTCCCCAACCCCCTTCCCCCTGGAGGTCAGCTACTGCCCGCCGTCCGGTACAGATACGCGCTGGACGACCTTGAGCTGCGTAAGATGTATAAGATCGACACTTCCCACATCGTCCCCGGGGAGATCCTGTCCCCTCTGTACTCGACGTCCATCATCACCCTGGCCGCTGACCTCGCCGTAGACCAGGCCTTAGCCTTCTGCCGCGTGTCGACCCGCCATGCCCAGTCCTCCGAGCTGCGGTCCATGTCAATCATCGTGTTCGTCCCCGGCTGGACAGCGGCTGATGCGGTCATCTCACGAATCCACGCCGCACTCAGCCCGACGGACATGGTCTCCGTGGCGCCTGTCTTAGGGTCGATGTCGCTCGCCGAGCAGCAGGCGTCGATGGCCCCGGCTGGGAGGGATACGGTCGTCCGCATCCTGGTCACGACCAACGCCCTCGAGTCTTCGGTGACCATCTCCGACGCTGCCATCGTGTACGATACCTGCCTCGAGTACCAAGCCATGTCAGACAGGGGCGTCACGGCCCTCGAGCTGCGGCTGGCGTCACGTTCCTCACTGATCCAAAGGGCGGGCCGTATCGGCCGGACCAGGCGGGGGTGGGTGGTCCGGCTATTGAGGCAGATGGACGTCGCCAGGCTCAGACCTAACCCAGCCCCCGGGATCCAAACAGCGGCCATAGATGACACGGTGCTCGAGCTACTGGCGGACCAACGGGCGAGCCTCGACCTGCTCTTAGAGATGCCTGACGTCGCGGACCAGAGCCGGGTCCGGGATGCCGTCAACAGGCTCCATCTGGAGGGGCTGGTCAGCGTTAGCCCCGGGACCGGGGTCGAGGGCCCGGACGTCGGCATCACCGCCTCGGGTCGCTTCTTGACCGCGTTGCCCATCCCCCTCGGGGCTGCACGCGTGGTGTACCTGGGATGTCGCATGGACGCGACGGACGACGCAGTGGTCATCGCCGCCGCGTGCGCCACCCGACACTACGCGATGCTATCCCGAGGGGCCCGGGGGGCGGCGGCATGGCGGGCGGCGGCTCGGTACTGCGGCGGGACTCGGAGCGACGTCATCATTATTGCCAACACATACCTCGATTTCCTGCGGTTTATGACCCAGACTGCCGCGGGAGACGTCAGCAAGCTGCCAGCCTGGGCCCGGGCCCGAACGATCGATATCACTGACATCAAGGCCCTGCACACGACAGTGCTGCGGATCAGGGCCAAGCTGCACATGCTGGGCCTGGCCACGGCGCCCTCAGCAAAGGATCTAGACTTGCAAACAAAGCTCAAGCGGGTCGCGGGCGGGAAACGCCAAGAACACACACGATTTTGGGTGAGTGACGATATCGCGACGGAAATGTACCGAGTCCAGACCGATACCCAACCCGCCCCGCCGCCGCCCGTCACCATCCACGAGAGACAGCCCGCCCCCGCCCCTCCGCGCCGCCGGACGACGCCCGACGAGCCCCCGGTGATCGGCCGTCGGGTCGACTTCGCCGCCGGGCACTACCCGATGCTCAACCTCGAGACGGGCCGGGGCCGGGTCACCCTGATGCTCGCCCTAGTGACGGTGGCGTTCGGGTCGACCGTTGCCCGGGCCACCCCCGACCGATCGCTGGACATCAGCGAGGGGCGGCTGCCGGTCGGGTCACGGCAGGTGGGGCTGATGACCACCATCAAGCCCGAGGAACGGGCGGAGCTCTCCGGGATCGCGTCCAGGGCGCCCGGGATCGAGGCGCTATGGGGCATGGGGGCCGAGTTCGAGCTGACCAACGGAGATGTCAGGGGTGTGCTGAGGGTCGAGGATGATGGAGACTTCAGCGAAGAGGATGGTCCCACGGTCGATCCCCCCTTACTCATTGACCACCGCATCGTCGCCACACTAAAGGGCCGCTTCGAGCGCACCACCCGCAAGCCCGTCGCACACCGCGCGTCGTTCTACCACGGCTCGTGCGCCCTGACCCCGGTCATCCCGCGCCCCCCCCTCACGGCGCTCCCCGTCGCCCAGTCCTTCGCCACGCCCATACTCCTCGAGCGGCCTGGATATCTGGTGGCGACCCACGACGTGCTGCTCCGGGGGACGTCAGACAGACCTGACGTGCTGCTGCTGAGCGGACTCACCCTGCTGCCGGCCTCCTTCACGAATGTCGAGGTGGCCGTCACCCTGCTAACCTTCAAGAACGCGTCCATCTTCCGCCGCCCCATCGCCGACCCCAACCTCGCACCTGCGGCGTGTCGGGCCCACATGGAGGTCATGTACCGGCCCGTGCTCGACCCACCCAACAGTCGCGGCGCGGTGTGGACCCGGGTAATAGGCGACGTCGATCAACGGGTGCAGGACCACATCCAGGCCCCGGACCCGAACCTGCAGAGGCGGCTCCTGGCCGTGATGACGAGGGGCGCGCCCAGTGCGGACCGGGGGCGGGACTGGCTCAACACCTGGCCTGTTATGGAGTTCGACGCGGGGGGACGGAGGCCTTGGAATAACCCCAACGACCCACATTACCTGTATATCGGGTCCCAGGTTCCGAGGCCGGGGAAGAGGAAGCTCGTCGACACCCTATCCGACCAAGACCTGCCCCAGTCCCCGCCAGCCACACCCGGGAGACAGTGGGCCGCCGGGACACTGAACGATTACATGAGTTATAGTCAGCACGTCACTCCGATGGGCCCCACCCCGCCCCGCCCCGCCCGAATGGCCCAGACGCCACTCGGGGCGACTCCGCTGGGGGTCGGGCCGGCCAGGCTGGGGGCGTGGGAGGAGGGCGACAGCGACAGTGGGACGGACGAGGGGGAGATGGAGGACTACGTCGTATGACACGGAATAGAATACCTTTGCTATCTTAAATACATTATGATGATCGTGTGATCAGGCAATATTACGTTGAAGCCCAAATGTCGACAATCAAAAAATGCAACTCGTGACAATGACTGTGGCGAATCGTGCTGATATACAGCATCGTCAGGCACACGATTACGGCTGCTGATTGGCCTATAAACAAAATAATAAACCTAGAGCTTACCCAAAAACTACAACGTATGTTCAGGAATACCTTCCAATCTGGCTTTCTTTCCGTCCTTTACAGCATCGGGTAAGTACAAGTGCCGATACCTTACGTCAGATCGCGCCCTCTACAGATTTGGGACAAACAGGTGAAGAACGGGTTTGTATCTTGCATACAGTGTTTTACTCAGTCATGTTAAGCGCATCACAGATCCCGACATCCAGTCTTGTGTCCTGGAGTTGATGGGCAGCAACGTGTCGACGACGTTCATCACGTGCCCCATCGATCCCAAGAAAACTCTTGGCATCAAGCTGCCCTTCCTCGTGATGGTCATCAAGAACGTTAGTACCGTCCCCCAGACCTCTCACACAGCTCAAGAAGTACTTCACGTTCGAGGTCCAGGTTCTGGACGACAAGGGCATCCGCCGCCGCTTCCGCGCCTCCAACTACCAGTCAACGACGCGCGTCAAGCCGTTTATTTGCACCATGCCGATGCGCCTGGATGACGGGTGGAACCAGATCCAGTTCAACCTCAGCGACTTCACTCGTCGCGCGTACGGGACGAACTACGTTGAGACGCTGCGTGTTCAGCTCCATGCCAACTGCCGCATCCGCCGCATCTACTTCTCCGACCGTCTCTACACCGAGGACGAGCT
>PPCM01000920.1_pt1 | contig 16636 bp, 15 predicted proteins | sample 1555541 | NCBI WGS metagenome assembly PPCM01 (sample SAMN05284479, study PRJNA326546) | Marine sediment metagenome, whole genome shotgun sequencing project. | isolation source: marine sediment | place: Germany: Wadden Sea | collected 2012-09-05 | reverse complement strand
ACTGTAAGCGTCTGCAAATGGCAGGACATACCCCAATTTTATTAGTTGGTGGAGCGACAGGTATGATTGGTGATCCTAGTGGAAAAAGTGCTGAGAGAAATCTTTTAACAAAAGAAGACATCGATCACAATGTAAGATGTATTCAAACTGAAATTGAGAAGTTTGTAGATGCAAAGATTGTTAACAACTACGACTGGACAGTACAGTATGATGTAATTACATTCTTACGTGATGTTGGTAAGTACTTCAATATCAATAATATGTTGGCAAAAGAGAGTGTGAAATCACGCCTTGAAAAAGGTATTTCATTTACAGAATTTACATATCAAGTGTTACAAGGATTAGACTACTTAAAGTTATACCAAGCCGAAGGAGTAACACTACAAGTTGGTGGTACTGAGCAATGGGGTAATATTATTGCAGGTATGGATTTAATTAGAAAAGTTGAAGGACACGAAGTAGATACGTATGGATTTAACTGGCCTTTAATTACTAAGAAAGATGGAACAAAGTTTGGAAAAACTGAATCAGGAGCAATTTGGTTAAATCCTGATAAAACTTCACCATATGAGTTCTACCAATTCTGGTTTAACACTGGTGATGCTGATGTAATGACATACTTAAAACAGTTTACTTTCTTAACTGTTGATCAAATTACAGAAATTGAAGAAAACTTTAAAGCTGAACCACATAGACGTCTAGCTCAAAAGTCACTAGCAGAAGAGTTAACGAAAATGGTTCATGGACAAGATGGTTTTGACCAGGCAATGAATATTAGTCAGGCCCTATTTAGTGGTGATATTAAATCATTAAATGCCAAGGAAATCGAGATTGGGTTTAGTGATGTTCTTGCTGGAGAAATTAGTGAGGACTTAACATTGGTTGATGCTTTAATTAATGCTGGACTAGCAAAATCTAAGAGAGAATCAAGAGAATTTATTAATGGAAATGCTGTTAGTGTAAATGGTGAGAAAGTTAATGATTTAGAATTTTCAATCTCAAAAGATAATGCTATTGAGGGGAAGTTTACTGTCTTACGTCGTGGTAAGAAAAAGTACGCCTTATTAAAACATGTCTAAAGAATGGTTTCATACAAAAAGGATAATTGTTAGAAATTTTGATGAAAAACTAATTAAGGAAATAATCGAATATCGAAATGATCTAGATTGGATGAGATATCAAGGATTTAAAGGGTTCTCTTATGAGGAGTATTGTAATGCTATTTTAGCACTTTCTGATATTAATGAAGGTTTACAGTTAGCATTAACAAATAGGGAAGGTACACTAATTGGTGATATTTATTTAAGAGCTGATGGTGATGAACTTCGCTTTGGTTATACTATTAATAAAAGGTTTAGTCGTTTAGGTCTGACTTTTGAAGCTTGCATTGGTCTCTTTGAATGGGCTAAAAAGAACGGTTATAAGCGCCTTGTCGCTGGAGTTGACCCAAGTAATATGGCATCGATTAATTTGCTTAACAAGCTAAATATGTCGCTTGTAAAGGTAAATGGTGATGAGTATATCTTTAATTACAATTTTTAATTTTTATTTTATAAGTGCACTAAATAAGTGCACTTTTTATTTTGCTAATATCGACTTAGTTGCTTATTATAAAGCGACTATCTAATAAGTTATGATACTTGAAATAGCAATGAATTAAGTATATAATGTGAGGGTAATTGGTACCATTCGGACCAAATTACTTGTAAATTAATAATAGTCTGCTGTGATCATTTGACATAGACAGAAAAGAATACACTATTTTACTCAGTGAGTCTTTTTTGCGTTGTCAAAAAGGACTTTTTTTGTGGAGGAAATTATGAAAGTAGGAATAATTGGCTCAGGAAGAGTAGGAACAAACCTAGGAAGACATTTAAAGACTAAGGGACTAGATGTAAAGGGATTTTATGATCAATCTCACCAGTCATCTAAGGAAAGTGCAGTAATGATTGACTGCGTAGTCTATGAACAACTAGGTGCTCTTGTTAGTGATGTTGATTTAATAATTATTGCAGTAAATGATGATTCGATAATGGATGTTGCTAATCAACTAGAAAGTTTGGATTATCAGAAGAAAGTTTTCGCTCATACAAGCGGAGTTCATTCATTAGAGGTATTAAGTGATCTTAATAAGAATGATTCTCGTGTAATGAGTATTCATCCTTTATCATCAGTTGCTTCTAAGAGTTCTGATAACTTACCTTTTGAAAGTGGATTTGTAACGATCGAGTTTTCAAATGACCAAACTAACAAGCAATATTTTCTGAATTTGTTTGAGCATGGTGTCGAATTCAAAGGTGATAAGGGTCTTTATCATGCTGCAGCTTGCATGACTTCAAACTACTTAAATACACTTTTAAATAAGTCTTATGAAATGTTTGTAGAAAGCTCTCTTTCAAGTGAAGATGCCTTAATGATGATGAGACCCTTAGTTGAGGGGAGTGTTTTCAACTTCTTTAAAAATGGACCTGATAAGTCGTTGACTGGACCGATTTCAAGAGGCGACACTAAGACAGTTTCATTACATAGAGAGTCTTTAAAAGGTAAAGAAGACTTAGATCAGTTCTACACATACTTAGGGTTAGAAACAGTAGACTTAGCTTATAAAAATAACTTTATTGATATTCAAAAGAAGAGTAATTTAACAAAGGAGTTAAAATAATGAAAAAGATTACTACAAGAAAACTAATGCAAATGAAAAAGAAAAAAGAGAAGATCTGCATGCTTACAGCTTATGATTATCCAACTGCAAAAATGATTGAGGAAGCAGAAGTTGAAATGATTTTAGTGGGTGATTCACTAGGGATGGTAGTTCTTGGTTATGACGATACTACCCAAGTAACAATGGATGATATGATGCATCATACAAAGGCTGTCACTAGAGCTACTACAAATACTTTTGTTGTTGCTGATATGCCGTTTTTGTCCTATCATACAGGAGTTTTTGAAGCCGTTAAAAACGCCGGTAAGTTAATTAGAGATTGTCACGCCAATGCTGTTAAGGTTGAAGGTGGACGAGAGATTGTTGATGTTGTAAAAGGGATTATTCATGCTAATATTCCTGTAGTTGGACACTTAGGTATTACACCACAGTCAGTTCATATTGATGGGGGATATTTCATCAATAACAAAGATTCTGACGAGGTAGCTTCATTATATGAGGATGCTAAAGCATTACAAGAAGCAGGAGTATGTGCCATTGTTTTAGAGTGTGTTCCTAGTGAGGTAGCAGAAATTGTTAGTTCAAGGTTGATGGTACCAACAATTGGAATAGGTTCTGGAGCAGGTTGTGATGGTCAGGTGCTAGTAATCAATGATATGTTAGGTAACTTCCATGGTAAAACTGCCAAGTTTGTTAAAGAGTATTCTGATTTAAAGACAATTATAAAAGGATGTATTGAAGATTATCGTATAGATGTAAAGGCGGGTTCTTTCCCAGAAGCAATACACACCTTCAGCATCGATAAAAAAATCCTAGAGGATTCAAATCTTAAGGAGAGTTAGATGAGAGTAATTAGAAATATAACTGAACTTAAAAGTGAGTTAAGAAATCTTGAGCGAAGCGGAAAAACGATTGGTTTTGTTCCTACTATGGGATACCTACACCAAGGTCATACTTCTTTACTTGATCGATCGAACTATGAAAATGATATTAGTGTACTTAGTATATTTGTTAATCCAACTCAATTTGGAGCAAATGAAGATTTAAGTAAATATCCAAGAGATGAAAAAAGAGATTTGGAACTAGCTAAAACTCATAATGTTGATTTTGTATTTATTCCTGATGTTGAAGAGATGTATAGTAGTTACTTAACAACTGTTCATGTAAAAGAATTAACATCTGGGTTATGTGGAAAATCAAGACCTACCCATTTTGATGGCGTTACAACAGTAGTAACAAAGTTGTTTAATATCGTTAGACCAACTAAAGCATATTTTGGACAAAAAGATATTCAACAACTACAAGTAATCAGGAGAATGGTATCTGATCTTGATATGGATGTCGTTATTGTTGGTTGTGAGATTGTCAGAGAAAGTGATGGTTTAGCATTAAGTTCAAGGAATGTCTATCTTACAAAAGAGCAAAGAGTACAGGCCTTGTCACTAAGTAATTCTTTAAGAGAAGCGAAACTGTTAGTTGAGTCAGGTGTTAAGGATACAAAGAAGATAAAAAGTTTAATAAATGATATTATCTCAAAAAATCAAGAGGCAAGAATCGATTATATAGAAGTGGTTGATTTTGAAACCTTAAAAGATATTGATTTAATTGAAAATAGAGCAATTGTCTTATTAGCCGTGTTTGTTGGTAAGACAAGACTAATTGATAATATAATATTGGAGGAAGAAATATGTTAATAGAAGTTTTACACGCGAAAATTCACCGTGCAACCGTTACGGATGCTAACTTAGAGTATGTTGGAAGTATCACAATCGATGAGGATTTATTAGATGCATCAGGAATTATTCCTGGTCAGAAAGTTCAAATTGTTAATAATAATAATGGAGCTAGATTTGAAACTTATGTATTGTTAGGTGAACGTGGTTCAGGAACAATTTGCCTGAATGGTGCTGCAGCAAGAATGGTTCAACCAAAAGATACTATTATTGTTATTGCTTATGGTTATTTAACAAAAGAAGATGCGATGGCTTTAAGTCCAAAGTTAGTTTTTGTTGATAATGATAATAAAGTTTTAGAAGTTAAGTAGGTCTAATTATGAAAATACTACTAGGTGTTACAAGTTCTGTTGCTGTTTATAAGGCTTTATCTATTGCTTCAGAGTTTAATAAACGAGGTTGTACTGTTCATGTTGTGATGACAGAGAATGCCGCAAAGTTAGTTTCACCAATATTATTTGAAACAATTACAGGAAACAAAGTTCATGTTAGTTTAATGGAAGATGACCATAGAGTTGTCCATCACGTTTCATTACCAGATGAAGTAGATGTTTGTTTGATTGCTCCAGCTACTTATAATGTTGTTGGTAAAGTAGCTTCGGGTATAGCTGATGATTTTCTTACAACGATGATAAGCGCAACAAAAAAAGAAGTCTACTTTGCACTAGCAATGAACAACAAGATGTACGAAAATAAGATTTTGAAAGATAATGTTGAGAAGTTGAAAGGTTATGGATACAAGTTTATTGAACCAGAAGAAGGGTACCTAGCTTGTGGATATAATGCCAAAGGAAGATTGGCAGATATCGATACAATTGTCTCGACAATACTTGATAATCAAAAGCCCTTACTAAAAGGTAAAAAAGTATTAGTTACAGCAGGAGCAACAAGGGAGTATCTTGACCCGATTAGGTTTATCTCTAATAAATCTAGTGGGTTAATGGGCTACTCATTAGCAAATTATGCTAAGAGTCTTGGTGCAGATGTCACAGTATTATCAGCTAATGTAAATCTTGATAAAACAAATGGAATTAAGTATTGTGAAGTTGAAACAGTAGTTGATCTTGATGAAGAGATGACAAACTATTTTGATGAAGCTGATATGGTTTTTATGACCGCTGCTGTTAGTGATTATAAAGCTAATCACATTGCAACAAAAAAAATTAAAAAGAGCGATGATGACTTAAATATAAAACTTGCTAGAACAAACGATTTACTTAAGAAGTTCGCTAGTAACAAAGGTTCAAAGCAAATTGTTGTTGGGTTTGCTGCTGAAAGTGAGAATCTTTTGAAGAATGCAAAATCAAAGTTGGAAAGAAAGAATCTAGATTTTGTAGTTGCAAATCATGTTGATAACTTTTCATCAGATGATAATGAAGTTATTATTGTTTCAAATCAAGAAACATATAAGGTGACAAAAGCTAGTAAAGATAAGATTGCTAAAAAGATAATTGATCATGTTATCGAGAAGAGAGGTCTTTAGATGTTACTTACAATAGATGTAGGAAATACTAATATTCACTTTGGAGTTTTTGAAGAGGATTTGATGTTTGATTTTAGGCTTCAAACCGATATGAGAATGACTGGTGATGAGTTTGCCCTTTCAATCAAGTCTTTACTTGAAATTAATGATGCTACTTTTAGTGATATTGATGAAGTGGTTATTTCTTCAGTAGTTCCGCAAGTAAATAATTCACTACTTATATTTTCAAATAAGTACTTGAACTTAAAGCCTTTATTTGTGACGAATGAAATAGCTTTAAACATTAAACTTGATACTGATGATAATAGTAAAGTTGGAGCTGATAGAATAGTCAATGCTTGTAGTGCTTACGATAAGCATCAAAAAGCAGTGTTAGTAATTGACTTAGGAACTGCTACTACATTTTGTCTAGTTTCAGGTGATGGAACCTACTTAGGTGGAGCAATAACTATTGGATTGAAAACTGCCTTGGATGCACTTTACTCAAAGGCCTCAAAACTCCCGAAAATCGAGTTAGAGGAACCTAAAGCAGTTGTTGGTAGAAATACTGCTGATGCAATGAAAACGGGTATAGTAGTTGGATATGGCGGATTAATCGATAGAATAGTGGAAGAATTAAAAGCTCAAATAGATGAAGATGTATTAGTGATTGCAACCGGAGGTTTATCACAAGTGATGAAAGGACATGCAAAAACTATTGAAGTTATAGATTCTAGTCTTACCCTAAGGGGAATGAAAGTAGTTGCTAGTTTAAATAAAGAAGTCCCTAGAAATATCTAGGGACTTTTCTTTATAAAAAAAAACCACACAATCGTGTGGTAATTTTTTATTATCTGTTGTAGAATTCAACGATTAAGTTCTCTTGAACTTCTTGGTTTAACTCTGCTCTTTCAGGGTATCTTACGAATACTCCTTCTTTTTTATCTTCATCAAAAGTAACGAATTCTTTTCTTGAAGTTACAGCTTCTAATGAAGCAACAACTGCAGGATGAGTTTGTGACTTTTCTCTTAATGAGATTTTTTGTCCTGGTTTTAATAAGTATGAAGGAATATCAACTCTTTTTCCATCTACTAATACGTGACCATGGTTAACTAATTGTCTTGCACCTCTACGAGATGAAGATAATCCTAAACGATAAACAACGTTATCTAAACGAGATTCTAGTAATAAAAGGAAGTTAACCCCTTGCACACCTTTAATCTTTTTAGCATTGTCGAATAAAATTCTGAATTGCTTTTCGTTTAATCCGTACATATAACGTACTTTTTGCTTTTCTTGTAACTGTAATCCATATGAAGATAATTTTCTACGTCTTGCATTTCCGTGTTGACCTGGTGGAGTTTGTCTTTTAACTAACTCTTTACCAGTCTCAGTAATTGAAAATCCAAGGCGACGAGCTTTCTTCCATTGTGGTCCTCTGTATCTTGCCATTTTTAATAGCCTCCTTTGATATATTTTGTCAAAAGATGCCTCATAATCCCTCTACATAGGGTGTCTGTATTAGATTTCACCTAGCAGCCGACTCGGTTACTATCTCCCATTGGTACAAACACGTTATATAAATTATTATGTGCTACTTTTTTGACGCTATGTAATTATAATATACTTGAGCATCACTGTCAATTTCTAAATGTATTTTTCAAGCGTTTCAACGAAGTTTTCTAAGTATTTTTGATCTATTTCATCAAATCTAGCCTTAATTGGTGAATCGATATCTAAAACCCCGTAGATTTCTCCATTTTTGATGATAGGAATTACTATCTCAGAGTTAGTGTTTGCATCACAAGCAATATGCCCTTCAAAACAATGAACATCGGCTACAAGCTGAGTAGTTTTTTCACTTGCTGCAGTTCCGCAGACCCCATTTCCGATTTTAATTCTTGTACAAGCCGGTAATCCTTGAAAAGGACCAAGAACTAAGTTATCTTTTTCAGAGTCATATAGGTAATAACCTACCCAGTTAACATCTTCTAAAAAAAGATTCAGTAAAGCGCTTGAGTTTGCTAACTTTGTAATGATATTTTCTTCCATTTTTAACAAGGCTTCAAGTTGACTTAAAACCAATTTGTAATTTGCATTTCGATCATTAGAATACGTAGTTTTTTCAAACATAATTTTCACCTCTTTCCTATTATACATAAAAGCACAATAAAAGTTGATGAAATATGGTAAATTGATTGATTTTTAAACAAAAAAAACGGGAATTATGATATTATAGATATGAATAAAAAATGAGGGTGATACTATGCAAGATATAACTGAAAAAATAAGAGGATTCTTTGAATCAATTGGTGAGATGACAATAGTTAAAGCTATTGCTAGTTTTTTATTGGAATATAGTTTATATATTATGCTTTTAGTGATAGCCTTAAGTGCATATGCAATTGTGTATCATTTTGCAAACAGAAATCGCAAAAGATATGAGTTGGTTGTTGATGACTTAGAAGCAAAAAAAATGCAAATCATTAATATGCCTGTACCCTTTGAGATTTCAAAGTTGTCGTATACCGTTAACAACCATAGAGTAGAGTTGAAAATGCGCGAATGGAAACAAAAGTGGCGTGATATTGAGTTGGATGTTTATAATGTAATTAGTGAGAAAATCTTAGAGTTAGATGGAATGGTAGAGATTAGATCATTTAAGAATATTGATACCCATATCGATGAAATTTCTACTTTGATTGAATCTAATCAAGTAAAAGCTCAAAATATTTTAGAAGACATTCTAGCAATTTCTAAGAATGAGAATAAATCAAGGCTGAAAGTTACAGCTGCTAAACAAAAGTTTAGAGAAATTAAAGAAAACTATAAGAGTAATGAGATTTACTTTGAAAGTGTGAATGAAAGAATAAAGTTACTTTTCGATCAAATCAACGATCGTATAATTGAAGTTGAAGACTTAATTCAAAAGAATGATTATAGTGTTGTTGAAATGCTTATGACTTCCTTACTTAGTGATATTGATCATGCAGAAGAGGTCGTTAATAGATTTCCAGAAGTTATTGAGATGGCAAAAAACACTGTTCAAAATAAACTTATTGAAGTTCTTAATCAGCATAGACGTGTTGAGTCAATTGGATTACATTTAACATTTCTTGACTTTAGAAGAAATTATGATGTTGCTATAAATAAGTTAGACGAGATTTTTACTCGTGTTAGAGCGATAGAGTTAGATGGTGTAGAAGATGAACTGAATGGTATCATAAGGTACTGTGATTCAATAGTTGATCGTTTACACTTAGAAGAGAAGACCTTTGCTTTCTACAATGATAGTATCATTATAATCAGTGATAAAATTGCTATTATCAATGAAACAATCTCAGAAATTGATGTTGATTTAGTCCAGATAAAGAAGAAGTATCAATTTAAGACTAAAGTTTTAAAAGAGATAAAAGTCGCTTTAGAGCAAACATCAAACTATTACGATATTATGCTTGATAAAGTTAATGGTGGGGATTTATCATACTCTGAAGCCGAGGATATTATTACAGAGGTAATAACAAAGCTACAGAAAATAGAAAGACGATTGAAGAAACTTACATTAAAAGTGAGTGATTTGCGAGAGGATGAAACTCGTGCCTTTGAGCAACTAGATCAAATGCAAGGATTAATTTCAAATGCGAGAAACCTTATAAAAATCTCTAAGTTATCTAAGTTACCTAGTGAGTATATGATTTATTTACGAGATGCTGTCGAGTCTGTTAATAATGTTGTATTACAAATTAACTCAACACCACTCGATATTGAAACTTTGAATACAAGAGTTTCAACAGCTAGAGATTTATCACTTAAATACTATAATTTTACTAGAGCTTATGTTAAGACTTCCTTTATTGCTGAGAAGTCAATACTGTATGGTAATCGTTACCGTAGTAGTCATTCATTTGTTAATGAAGGACTTATTAAGTCGACAAAACTGTTTAACTCTGGTGATTTTAAAGAATCAATTACATCAAGTATGGAAGTGCTTGAACGAATAGAACCTGGAATATACGAGAAGTTAAATGACTACTTTAGTTCAAATATGCGTGAAAGTAACCTCTAGTTAATCTAGAGGTTTTATCAAGGAGGAAGAGATATGATTTATTTAGATTATGCTGCATCAACACCACCAGATGCTCAAGTAATGGAATCATTTCTAAAAGTTAGTAATGAGTATTATGCAAATAATGGCGCTGTTCATAAGTTAGGGAGTGAAGCTCATAGCTTATATATAAAGGCAAAAGAGCAAATTGCTCGAATGTTAAAGACTGAAATTGATGAGCTGTTTTTTACAAGTGGGGCAACTGAGGCAAATAACCAAGCGATCAAAGGTTTTGCTTTAAAGTATCAAGAACGAGGAAAACACCTAATCACTTCGGTAGTAGAACATCCAAGTGTTTATGAAGCTTTTAAGCAATTAGAAGAGTATTTTGGTTTTGAAGTAACCTACTTGAAACCTAATAGTCAGGGAATTATTGAAGTTGAAGAAGTTTCAAAGGCAATTAGAAAAGATACTATATTAGTATCATTGATGCATGTAAATAACGAAATTGGTTCAATTACCAATATCGAGGAAATAGGAGCGCTATTATCAGAGCATCGAAAGATTGCTTTTCATGTTGATTTAACTCAATCTATCGGTAAAATTGATTTTGATCTTCGTAAAATGAACATTGATATGGCTTCGTTTTCATCACATAAGATTTATGGGTTGAAGTCAAGTGGACTTTTATATAAGCGAAAAAGTATAGAGTTGTTACCTTTATTAAGTGGAGGAAAACAACAGGGTGGACTTAGAGCTGGAACATTTTCTACTGCTCATTGTGTTGCCACTGCAAAGGCAATTAGAATTGCATTGCAAACTAAAGAAGAACATTACCTATATGTTAAGAAACTACATGACTATGTTAAAGAAAAAATTTCAGAAATTGATAATATTGTAATAAATACACCTGCTGAAAGTTACAGTCCTTACATTTTAAATTTCAGTGTGATTAATATAAAACCAGAAACATTTTTGAGAGCTATGAGTGATGAAGGAATATATCTTTCAACAAAGAGTGCTTGTTCAAAAACCAGAAATATTAGAAGTAGAGTTATTGCTGCCATCACAGAAGATGAGAAAGTAATTTCTACACCTATTAGAGTGTCATTTTCACATCACATTAAACTACATGAGTTAGAAACAATAGTGAGTAAGATAGAAAAGAATATTAATAAGTTAAGAGGGATATAATGAAATATACAAAGATTTTAGTTAGATATGGTGAGTTAACAACAAAAGGTAAAAACCGTAAAATGTTCATTAACACACTAACAAAAAATGTTAAGAGAAAACTAAGTGGCCTTGATGTAAAGGTTACTCAAACAAGAGACCGTATGTATATTGATTTTGATGAGAAAGATCAAGATGAAATAGTTGACCGTATGAAAAGGGTCTTTGGGTTGGTATCATTTTCTTTAGTTCAAGTTGCAAAAACAGACATAGAAGATATCAAAGAAGTAGCTTTAGAAATGGTTAAGGAACAAGAATTTAAAACTTTTAAAGTTGAGTCACGAAGAAACTATAAGAGTTTCCCCCTTCAATCGATGCAAATTTCTAGAGAAGTAGGAGCCCATATTTTAAGAAACACAGATGATATTACTGTTGATGTTCATAACCCTGACTTAACTGTTAGTGTTGAGGTTCGTCAAGAAAGTACTTATTTATTTGTTGAGAATATTAAAGGCGCTGGTGGTTACCCTGTTGGTGTTGGTGGAAAAGGAATGTTGATGATTAGTGGCGGGATTGATTCTCCGGTTGCTGGTTACTTAACATTAAAAAGAGGAGTTTATATTGAAGCGATTCACTTTGCTTCACCACCTCATACATCAGATGCTGCGAGAGAAAAAGTGGAAACTCTTTTAAAGAAGCTATCGAATTATGCGCCAAGTGTAATTTTACATGTCATCAATTTTACAGATATGCAAGAGCATATTGTAAAGTATGTTGATCCCGCTTTTCAAATGACAGTTATGCGTCGTATGATGTACCGAATTACAGAGGGGTTAGCTGAAAGAAGAAATTGCTTGATTCTTGTTAATGGTGAGTCAATTGGTCAAGTTGCTTCACAAACATTAAGAAGTATGCACACCATCGAGAGTGTAATTAATACACCAGTTATCAGACCTGTAGCAACCTTTGACAAGAATGAGATTATTGATATCGCCAAAGTTATCGATACTTATGAAACATCAATTCTTCCATTCGAAGATTGCTGTACAATCTTTTTACCAAAGAATCCCCAAACTGCTCCTAAGAAGGAAAAGTGTGAGTTCTTTGAAACAAAGTTTGATTATAACGAACTAGTTAAGAAGTGTTTAGAAGATGTGGAAAGAGTACATATTGAGTTTGATCAAAAAGATGATTTAGATGATTTATTCTAAAATAAGACAATCAAGAAATTGATTGTCTTTTATTTTTTAGCTATTAACTACTTTTAATCGCTTTTGAAAATGGATATAATTAATTTAGGAGGGCTTGTATGATGGATAAAAAAGAGTTTATTAAACCAAATATTGTTGTAAGTAAATGTTTAAATATCGATAACTGCAGGTATGATAATTCAATGATTTCATTCCCATTAATGAATGTGGTAAGGAAGTTTTGCAATGTTCATACAGTTTGTCCAGAGATGGCAATTGGCTTGGGTAGTCCAAGAAAACCAATGCGATTACAATTAGATGGTGACATCCACCGTTTTGTTGTAACTGAAACTTCAGAAGAACTAACTGAGAAAATGAAGGAATTTTCATATGGACACATTTTCAGTTTGGATAAATATGAAATCCAAGGGGCGATATTTAAGTCAAAAAGTCCTTCGTGTGGACTAGAAGATACAAAGCTTTATAAAGGTGATAGAAAGCAAAACTATATGACATCAGGAGTATACACTCGAATCTTTATCAATAATATGATTTATACTACTTCAGAAACAGAAGGTAGATTAATGAATTTAAAACTGCGTGAGCATTATTTTACTGCAGTATTTACTAAGGCTGAGTTTGAATCAATTGCAAATATGAGTCACTTAGTATCTTTTCAAACAAGATTTAAATACTTATTTATGATGTATGACCCAGAAATTCAAAAGGTATTAGGAAGAATTGTTGCAAATCATAATCACAAAGAGTTTGAAGAAATTAAAGAGATGTACCGTGAATCACTTAAAATGTTGTTCTTTAATCCCCCTAAAGAGGGAAATGTAGTTAATACTTTAGAACACATCTATGGATACTTTAAAACTAAAGTTAATGATTTAGAAAAAACTTATTTTTATGAGCTAATTGAAGATTTTCGTAATGATAAAATCGTTATTGGGGAGATTTTGAAGGTCTTGAAGATGTGGGCTTTGCATCATAATGAAAACTATTTAATCAATCAATCAATATTTAATCCTTATCCTAGTGAACTTGTTGTTTTAATGGATAGTGATAGCAAATACTATAAAGACTAAAAAAATGGGAAGGGCCTTAGGCCTTTCCCATTTTATGATTTTTCTATTGCTCTTTTTCAAGTAAGTACTCAAGTCTTTGGTACTTGTTTTCAATGTCTGACTCTAGCTGTTCTTGTTTATTAATTAAAGGTTTAGCTTTCTCGTAATCAGCATATAGTGTTGTCAGTTCTGCTTTGATTTCTTCTAATGATTCCTCGAGTTCGAAAATCTCATCTTCAATAGTCTCAAGTTCCTTCCTTTCAGTAAAGGTTAACTTATTTGTGTTTTTAACTGGTTTCTCTTTTACCTTTTTAACAGTGACTTTCTTAGTTTGAACCTTTTTTTCATTGAAGTCATCATAGTTACCATCATATACTTTAACTTCTCCATCTTCAAAAGAGAAAATCTTATTACAAACCTTGTTTAAGAAGTAGCGATCATGGCTGACAGTAATGATTATTCCATTATATGTATCTAGGAAATCTTCAACAACTTGTAATGTGAAAGTGTCGAAATCATTCGTTGGTTCATCAAGGATTAAAACATTTGGACTCTTCATTAATACTCTACACAAAAGAAGTCTGCGTCGTTCTCCACCGGATAACTTTTTGATTGGAGTGTAGTGACTACTTTTCTTGAATAAGAATCTCTCTAATAAATTACTAGCGCTTAATGAGTTACCATTTGATAATGTAATGAACTCACCAACCTCTTTTAAGTAATCAATCATTCTCATCTCGGGATCCATATCATCAGTTTCTTGGGTGAAATATCCGAATTCAATCGTCTCACCAACTTTTATTTGACCACTATCAGGTTCAATCAAGCCAGTAATCATTTTTAGAAGCGTTGATTTTCCAGCTCCGTTCTTACCAACAATCCCAATAGCATCACTTTTTTCAACTTTGTATGAGAAGTCAGTTATCAACTTTTTGTCATCATAGGACTTAGAAATATTGCTTATTTCAATTGTAGTGTTACCAATTCTTTTTGCAATTAAGGCAAGTTCTAGTTTTTCCTTACTTAAGTTCTTTAAGCTTTCCTCAATATTTTCAAATCTTTGGATTCTTGCTCGTTGCTTTGTTGAACGAGCTTGAACACCAGCTCTAATCCACTTAAGTTCACTTCTGTAAATGTTTTTAAGTTTTGCCTGTCTATTTTCTTCTACTTCTTCTCTCAATGCTTTTTGCTCTAAGTAATAGCTGTAGTTTCCCTGATATTTGAAGATTGAACCACTATCAATCTCAACGATTGAATTAGTGATTTTATCTAAGAAATAACGATCATGAGTTACCATCAACAATGCTTGTTTAGAGTTAGAAAGGAATCTTTGCAACCAGTCAATAGTATCAGTGTCTAAGTGGTTGGTTGGCTCATCGAGAATTAATAAATCACAAGGACTTAATAAAGCGCTTGCCAAGAAGATTCTTTTTCTCTCTCCACCACTTAGCTGGCTAACATTTTGGAAGTAGTCTCTTACTCCTAGTTTTGACAAAATGGTTTTAACTTTGCTTTCAAGGTCCCAAAGTTCTTTTTTATCGATTACATCTTGCATTCTTAATAGTTCTTTAGTTAAGTCTTCACCATTTTCAATTCGCTTTAAAAGAATCTCATATTCTTTGATGAGTAAGATATCCTTATCATCGGTTGCGAAAACCTGTTCAATAATTGTTAAGTCATGGTCGATATTATAATTTTGAGTTAAATACCTAATTGATTTATCCCCAAAAAATATTAGTTCACCACTATCAGGATTTATTTCCCCGGCAATTATTTTAAGTAGAGTTGATTTACCAGTTCCATTAATACCTACAACTCCAATTTTTTCACCTTTAGCAATGCTTAAATCTAAGTTATTTAATACTGGAGTTCCAGTAAAATTTTTAGTTATTCCCTTTAATGAAATTAAAGACATATTACCACTCCTTACCAAAGTATTTTAACATTTATTTAAAAGAAAAACTACTAAGAATCTAGTAGTTATTAATATCTCGAAAATGCACTCTTAATTCTTTCCATTGCGATAATTAAGGTTTTTTTAGGACAAGCGAGAACCATACGTTGATACATTTTATAATCTCTTGCAAACATTGCCCCGTTTTCGAGTACTAAGTTGCATTCATTCCTTATTATGTTGTTGAGTTCGAGTTCAGTTAAGTTGTAGGCTGAGAAATCAATCCAAGCAAAGTAAGTAGCATCAGAAGCTTTGTACTTTACTTTAGGTAAATGTTCTTTAAGAAACATTTCGACATATCTCTTATTATTCTCTATATGATCATTTAGAGCAAAAATCCAATCATCACATTCAGTATATGCTGCTTTTACAGCATTTATCGCAAAAGAAGAAGTGAGAGGAACAGCACCATTAGCTATTAAAGGTCCTTTATACTTTGGTTGGCAAACAACATTACAGACATGAAGTGAAGCTGTATTGAATGTTTTACCAAAATCAGTACAAGTTATGATTTTTTTATAATCAGTAATGCTAGCAATAGGGATATGTTTTAATCCATTCTTTTTTATTCCTGCATGAACTTCATCGCTAACAATGATAATTTTATTGTCTTCACATATCTTAGAAAGGCGTTTTAAATCACTTCTTGAGTACATTTTCCCAATCGGATTATGGGGATTGCAGAAAATGAACATCTTGGTTTTTTCATCCTTGGCGAGCTGTTCAAAGTGTACAAAATCAATCTTGTACTCATCATTGATTTTAACTAGAGCGTTATCTTTAACTACGCGTTTAGTAGATTCGATTTGCGTTGTAAATTGAGTATAAACTGGTCTCTGGATGATAATACCATCACCTTCATTAGTGAAGGCTTTTATTGCTGCATTAATTGTGTGTAGTGTTCCTGGTGCCATGAAAATGTTCGAAGCTGGGACATCGAAATCATAGCGACGCTTGAAATAAGATTGGCAAGTCTTAAGATATGATGAGTCACCTAAAGTCGTTGTGTATCCAAAAGCTCCTTGTTTTGCAGCTTTAACGAGAGCATCTTCTATTGGTCGAGCGACTCTTAAATCCATATCAGCTACCCACATCGGAATTGTTTGGTCGTTAAAATCTTCAATCAGACCCATTCTTTTGATGAAGTCCTCATTCCATTTAAGAGCATTAGTTCCTTCGCGGTTTATTTCATTAAATAAGTTTGTCATTAGTTTCACCTCTAGTTTCAATTTTAAGTCCTAATCTTAGGATAGTCAACATGATGTAATGGATGTATTACATCATATTTATTGACATTGACAAAAAAAAGATTTGCTTTATCATTAAAGGTGAGAGTGGTTATTGTA
>PPCM01000917.1_pt1 | contig 16682 bp, 16 predicted proteins | sample 1555541 | NCBI WGS metagenome assembly PPCM01 (sample SAMN05284479, study PRJNA326546) | Marine sediment metagenome, whole genome shotgun sequencing project. | isolation source: marine sediment | place: Germany: Wadden Sea | collected 2012-09-05 | reverse complement strand
TTATCGTCTGTTCCCACTTGAGTACTTAAAGCTTCACTAGTTTCACGAACAACTGTTAAGATTGTTCCCTCTACTGGCTTCATAACAGCCTTGTAAGCTACATCTCTAGCGTCAAGAAGTGCATAACAGAACTCCTGAGCATCAACATTTTCAAGATCTTTCAATCCATTTGATAAACCTCTAAAAATTTGACTTAAGATAACACCACTGTTACCTCTTGCACCCATTAATAATCCTCTAGAAAAATCTTTCGCAACATCAGATACATTTAGATAATTTTTCTCTGAAATTGCTTTAACTCCTGATGTTATTGTTAATGTCATATTAGTACCAGTGTCACCATCTGGAACTGGAAAGACATTTAAAGCATCAATTTCTTGTTTGTAATTACTTAAGTTGTTGGCAGCTGACACTAACATTTCTTTAAACTGATTAGCATTCAAAATCTTCATAGTTACACCCTTATCCTTCGTAAGATATTCCGACAATACAAATTTCTATGTCACCAACTTTTAAGTTAGCACTTTTTTCAAGTTCATATCTTACCTTTCTTTTCATTTGTTCTGCAGCTATTGTAGCTTTTACACTGTAAGCCAAAATAACATGCAATATAATGTGATATAATCCATTTTCCTCAGTAATTTCAACCCCACGAGAATAATTTTCTTGACCAAGAATTTCTTGAAAACCATCAAAAATTACTCGCTTTGAAGCCATACCAACAACACCATAGCATTCCATTGCCGCCCCACCAGCTATTTGTGCAATCGCATTTTCATTTACAACGATTTTTCCTTCACGTGTGTGTTTATTATAGACCATTGAAAAAACCTCCTTTACATAACGCTTATTTATTTTATCATAATTTCAATACTAGGGCAAATATTCAACTAGTTTTATAAAATAAATTGACATGACTTTTTATCTATGTTATATTATATAAGCGTTATTTAGGAAAAGGAGTGAGTCAAGTGGCAAAACAATGTTATCAAACAGGTAAAAAAGTAATGACAGGTAATAACCGTTCTCACGCTCTTAATGCTACTCGTCGTCGTTGGAAAGCAAACTTACAAAAGGTGCGCATTATCGACGAAAACGGAAAAGTACAAACTGTCTATATGTCAGCTAGAGCGATGAAAAAAATGAAGTTCCAAAAAGCTGCGTAATTATGAAATTAAACCACTTTGTGGTTTTTTTTTGTTACCAAAATAAGAAACTCCTTGCGGAGTTTCTTTTATTTACGATACTTCTCAATAATTTGTTCTAATATATCTGCACTTTCAACAATCAAATGATTACATCCACCATGTTTTATTTTGTGAACTGGTTTCAAGTAACTACATTGATTTGAATTGTACTCTTCTTTAAAGGTTGCATAATAATCTTGAAGAATTTCTGGTAATAGAGGTGTTTGATGAGCGACTGTATCTACAAACATATGACTAATAACAGCTACGGAAGCCGTATTTATACCACACAGTCCACCAATATACATTCCTCCAGAGAATCCCGCCATTTGACGCATAGCATCTTCACTCATATTTAACTCATAATACTCATTACATCCTCTAATAGTTGATTCAGAACAACTGTAATCATAGGCATCGCTTCGATATTTGGCAATAACGTCCTTTAATGCCATTACTCGAAATATGCAGCTAACTTACGCTTACATCCACCACAACCTGTACCAGCTTTAGTTACATCTTGTAATTTCTCTAAAGTATCAGCACCTTCACTGATTGCTCTTTTGATTTCAGAATGCTTAACTTGGAAGCAACTACAAACCATACGATCTTCTTCTACTTTTTCTGAATCGTCTTCAACTTCAGCATCGAAGTAACGCTTCAACATAGCTTCTAATGCTTTACCATGACGAGCTTCATCTTTACACATTTCGTGTACTGAATCATGAATTGCGTCATGACCATCTTGCTTAGCCCAAGTTGCGATATCTTTTTTATATTGACAAGCTCCATGCTCACCTTTAATCATTTTCATTAAGTTCTTCTTAGTGTCTGCAAAGACCATTTCACCTAATAGTTCACCGAATCTAGATGCATGTTCTGCTTCTTCAAATGCAATTTCTTGTAGGACTCTTGCAATTTCAGGATATCCTTCTCTATCAGCTTGACGACTCATAGCCAGGTACATTCCCACTTCTGAACATTCTCCATTAAAATTATCTTGTAAACCCTTTTTAATTTTTTCACTAGCAGAATCTGCTACACCAATTACGTGTTCATCTGCCCATACTAATTTTCCCATTAATATTCCTCCTTGTGTCATTTAAATCACTATGATTATATATTAACAAAATAGTTTGAAAAGATAAATGAAAAGACACTATTTATTTTCAAAATAAATATCAGTGTTGAGATTGTTTTTAAAAAAATAAAAGCCGCTATATAGCGACTTTTCTGAATAAAATATAATTCTTTTTATTGGTCTTAATTACTTCTAAATCGTATTTTTTTGCTAAGTAATTGAATGTCTCAAGATGATAAAAAGTAACATGAGTAGGGTCACGGCGGTACCACCAGTTCTGAAAATCGATTTCTTCATTGATAAACAAAGTCATAATTGCCAAGTATCCACCGGGATTAAGCAGCCTTGTTATCATTTCCATCTCCTTATTTGGATCATAGAAATGTTCAAATACTTCAGTAGATGTAATAAAATCATACTTCCTTTGAGGGGTATGGTCGGCATAGTAAGGATCATAAATATCACAACTAAATCCTTTTCTATTTAATACAGTTTGTAAAACCGGTTCTGGTCCGCTACCAAAATCCAAAAATTTACCTTCAAAGTCTTCAGGAACAGTGAAATCTAAAAATCTTTCAAACATTTCAACGTAACCTGGACTTTCAATGCTATTATTATGTCTTGAGTATTGATCTAGTTCTAACTCACTTTCAAGGTAATCACTTGGATTAGTGAAAACAACTTTGCAGTTAGGACATTCTCGATATACTTGATTAAACTGTTTATCTAGTAGTTCACTAGTTTCTTTACCACAAATTATACATTTCATCTTTACACCTCATAACTTGTATCATAACGCTGAGTAAAGTACTTAAACTTAATTTTATCATTTTTAAAAGCATGAATGGCAAAAGCAAGTAGTGCACTTATTCCTTTAAATAATGAAGAAATAGTAATTGCCCACCAAATTCCTTCGACACCCATTTGTGCTGATAATAGTATTGCAAGAGGAATTCTAAGAGCGTTTCCAATAATACTAATAGCTGATGGTATATAGGTTTTTCCAAGTCCATAGAAAGCTCCGGAACAAATTGTCTCTACCATCATTCCCAATTGTGATATTGCTAAAATCTTTAAATAAATCGCTCCTAAGGCTATAACGTGTTCTTCGTTCAAGAATACATCAAACAAGAAATAACCGCTTGTATAAAGGAATATAGTAACTAACAACCCATAAACAGTCATGATTGCCATCATCAAGGTAAACCCTTTAACCAATCTTCTCCATTTACCAGCAGCAAAGTTTTGACCGATAAAAACACTTATCGCAACATTTGCACCAATCCCAATCATCCAAGTCAAGGATTCAAGTTGCGAACCAAGTCTTTGAACTGCCATAGCTTCCTCACCAAATTCAAGTGTCATGTAAGAAATATATATGGCAATCGTTGTAAAAAGCAAGCTTTGAACTGCTGTTGGTGTTGATAGTTTTAAAATAACCTTAGCGTACTTTTGTCTAATCTTGAAAACATTAAAGTCTTCAAAAATATTAAGCTTAGTGATTGCATAATATGAAAAAATTGTCGTTGGAACAGTTGAAGCAATTAAGGTAGCAAGCGCTGCCCCATCAACTCCCATATTAAACACATGAATAAATAATGGATCTAGTAGCATATTAACTATTAAACCAGTACTAGAAATAAGCAACACCATTTTCGAGTTACCTACACCATTAAATATCGCAATATATGTTGTATTGATCGCCTGAAAAACTATTGCAAAACTTACTATTGATAAGTAAGACTTCGCCTGTAAAGCAGTAGATACTACTTCTAACTTAAACAGATCAATTACAAACCCTCTAAAAAAGAAAATTATTAATCCGTAAGCAAAACCTACAAGTAAAACAATCTTTAAACCAGTAATTGCGTAATATCTTACATCCTCATAATTTTTCTCACCGACCGCATGACTTACTTTAATTTGCGTTCCACTAGATGCAAATTGAAAGAACCCATATGCTAACCATAAGAACAAACCCGCTGTTCCTATTGCTGTAACAGATTGGTATCCCACTTGACCAACCCAATACATATCAGTAAGATTATATGCCATATTAATAACATTAGTTAATGTTAATGGTAAAGCAATAATAAGTAAATTACTTAATATCTTCCCATATGTTAAATCCTTAAGTTTCATAAATTCATTCCTCCTGTATTCACTAAGAATAATACATTAAATAATCGGAAAAAGAAATAGTTTGCATCTTTTTATATATAAAACCCTTCTAAAACATTAATTGAAAAAAGTTTCAAATATTTGTTGACTTTCAAGAATATTTTGGTATAATTTATTATGCAACTAGGAATTGCAGGTGTAGTTTAATGGTAGAACCTCAGCCTTCCAAGCTGATTGTGAGGGTTCGATTCCCTTCACCTGCTCCATTTTTTTTTTGCAATAAACCCTTAAGTAGATAAGTGATAAACTTATTAAACTTAAGTTTTTTTTTACTCTAAATTAATAAATGGCAATCAAATTTATAAAAATCCAAAGTTTATTTTAACACCATCAAAAAAAACATGAATATATATATCCATGTTTTCATTTATGATTTTTTACTACTTCAGGTCTCTAATGTCTGCTTCTTTTTGAAGAATTTCACGTTGCTTTTTGTCCAGAGCTTCGCGATCATCCATCATTTTTTCCTTGTCTTTATCAACAAGAGTTGCGATACCTGATTTTAGGTTTCTTTTATTAAAAAGAATCTCTTTTTTCTTGTTAACTGAATTGACTATGCCTACACGCTCCTCGACCAGCTTATCATACTTAGCTTTTAAGTCGCGGTATTTTCTTGTAGCAGCTTCCATTTCCTTTGAAAAAACACTTTCATGCTTTCTCATCGTATCTGCCTGTTGCCTCTTTAACTTTTCGATTTCTGACGTGAGAATATCAATTTCCAAACTAAGCTTCTTATCCTCTACTTTTTTTAAAGAGATATCTTTATTCTCGTCATTAATAGTTTTGTTAAGATCAACAATATCATTCTTCATCGAAATTAAATTATTTTGATCGTTTGAAATAACTTCTTCTAACTTAATGCTCTCACCTTTTGCCAGATCCAATTCAAGCGTTAAATCATCAATCTTATGTCTTAAGTTCATAAGTTCGTAATCTAATTTTGAATTTTTACCATTTAAAACAGTAATTACATCATTAAGTTTTTCAGTTTCTGAAATCAAACTATTTAATTTGTTCTTCGACAAGAAATCAATCTTGTTAGCAAATTGCTTTTTCTTGAACTGTTTGACAACATCATCTCGTTGACTTTCCATACGTTTCATCTCATCTTTCGATTCCTGAATCATATTTTCTTTCAAACGTAATTCGCTTTCAATAGCGATTTTTTGTTGTTTAAGCTGTTCAACTGTATCCGAATATGCTTCAATTTCCACTAAACGATTAGCGTAACCTTTAGACATATTCACTAATTCATTAATGCTCTCATCAAAGACATTACTTACTGTATAGACTTCATCATGATGAGAAAACTCTTCTGTCGTCTCTTCATGAAAAACTTCTGGAATTTCCGTATTTACTTCAATGCCATTAGGATTTTTAACTCTCCTAATAACGCGCTTCTCTTTAGAAGTTAAAGGGCTGTTCATTAGCTATATTATAATAAGCTATTATTTGAATCAGTTCCGAAAATTCTTACGATAATATCATTATCGCCTTCAGATTTGTCTAAATCTACACCAATTACTAAATCAATGCTTCTACCGATTAATGAAATTACTTTATCCTTAATAATTGATAAAGATGATAATGGTAAGTTCTTACCAATTGTTAAATGTACAATTGCAAATGTGATATCTGAAATTGAACTATTGATAAATGGAGTAGATACTGCTTGATTCACTGCATCTTCAACACCATTTTCTCCACTACCATATCCTAAACCGATATATGCTTCAGTATTACGTCCAATAATTAAACGTTGTAAGTCAGCAAAGTCAATATTGATGAAACCTTTAGTATTTAAAATTGTAATTAATCCAGCAATATTATCGATTAATAAATCATTAACTAATTGGAATGCGCTAAATGTTGGAACATCAACAGACACAGTCTCAATTAATTTATCATTACTAAATACCAAATAAGCATCAGATAATTCTCTAATTGCATTTAAACCAGATTGAGCGATACGCTTTCTGATTTGTCCTTCAAATTCAAACGGCATAATTCCAACAGTTAAAACTAATACTTCTAACTCTTGAGCAACCTTAATAATTTCAGGAGTAGCACCAGTACCAGTTCCTCCTCCTAAACCTGCCATGATAATTAAGAAATCAGCATCTTTAATACTTGCGATGATTTCGTCACGGCTTTCAATAGCGGCTCTTCTACCAGATTCTGGATGGAATCCAGCACCTAATCCACCACTAGTAACATTACCTAAAATGATTTTTTTATCCGCTTCTATTCTTTCTAAATCTTGCACATCTGTGTTCGCTGCAATTAACGCAACATTTTCAAATCTCCCTGATTTGTACATGCTGTCAATCGCGTTGTTACCCGCACCACCGATACCAATAATCTTAACATTTACTCCATATTCAGCATATTGATTTGGGGCTGTAATCGTGTTACCTAAATTATTCTCGTTTTGCACCATAGTTACACTCCTGTCCTTGTATTAGTATATAGCCATATACACATAGTCACTTACAATAAGTATACTTTTTTTAATGCTACTTTTCAAGATTTTATGGTATTTCCTAAGGGAAAATACAGCTTATATACACTATTTTTTTTTAATTCATATTTGTAGCATTAAAAAAACAAAAAAGTAATCTAAAATCTATTTGAAAATGATGTGAAAATGAGATAAACTAGTAGAACGAACATATGTTCGGAGGTGATGGAATGGAAGACTTACAACTAAATAGAAACTTTATATGTATTGATTTAAAGTCATTTTATGCTTCCTGTGAATGCGTTGAACGCGGTTTAGATCCTTTCACAACCCCTTTAGCTGTATCAGCGGGGAGTGATGGCGCAATCGTTCTTGCAATATCACCTTATCTTAAGAGTTTAGGGATCGCTAATAGGTGCCGGATGTACGAAATTCCTAAGAATATTCCTGGGTTAATTATTGCTAAACCAAGAATGCGTCTTTACACCCAAGTCTCTGCTGAAATTGTTGGAGTTTACTTAGATTTTGTTAGTGAAGAAGATATTTTAGTTTATAGTGTTGATGAGGTTTTTTTAGACATTACTGAGTATCTAAGTTACCACAATATGACTGATTACCAAATGGCACTAGCGATTCAGCAAAAGGTATTAGATGTTACAAAAATTCCCTCGGCGTGCGGTATCGGTCCCAATATGCTTATTTCAAAGATTGCCCTAGATGTTGAAGCCAAGAAGAATCCCGACATGATTGCAAAATGGGAGTATCAAGACATTCCTGAGAAGTTTTGGAAGATAACCCCTCTTTCAAAGTTTTGGGGAATTGGGCCAAGAATGGAAAAAAGACTTAATGCAATGGGAATGTATTCAATCGGAGATGTTGCTAATGCTCCTAAAGAGCGTCTAAAAAAAGAATTTGGCGTAATGGGGCTTGAACTACACCACCACACAAACGGAATAGACTTAACAAGAATAACTAATGATCACTACGAGCCTAAAAGCAAGAGCATCGGTCATGGTCAGACTTTATATCATGATTACTATGGTGAGGAAATAAAACCAATTATTATGGAAATGATTGACGATGTTACTAAAAGAATGCGAGCTGGTAATTACGAAGGTGATGTTATTCATCTTTCAGTTAGTTATTCAAAAAGAAGTACTGAGAAGGGCTTTTCAAGGCAGCGAAAAATCGACCAACCAACTCAAACTAGTTATGAGATTTACAAAACATGCTCAAAGTTATTCGATAAATACTACACCGGTGGACCAATTAGAAAAGTTAGGATTGCTGTTACTAACTTAAAACCAAAAAACAATTATCAGCAACTAAATTTATTTGAGAGTACCAAAACCCAAATTAAGCGCCAAAACATTGCCCAGGCAGTAGATGACATCAAAGGAAGATATGGAAAAAATAGTATCTTAAGAGGAATATCATTTACAAAGAAAGGTAATGCAAGACATAGAAATACTCTTATTGGGGGACATAATAGTGATTAGGAGGAATTAAAATGTATAATGATCGAAAGATGATGAAGTTTTTATCATTTGATGCACTGAGTAGTTCTGCTTCGGAGTTAGATAAAATGAAACACAAGAAGTTTGCAAGAGGTCGAAAAATTCTAAGTGAAGATAAAGTGGAAGAACTTAATAAAATAATTACGACAGCTTATAGAAATCGCTTACCAATTGCGATAACTTACTACCACTTTGGTTATCCAAAAACCATTAATGGTTATATCAAGTATGTTGATGTTAGTGGTAAAACAATAGTTCTTACAAATCGTAAGAGTATTAGTTTTTATGATATCGAACATGTTAGTTTACTAAAATATTAAAAGAGCCTGATAGGCTCTTTTTGTTAGTATATATAATGTGAAACTAAGCTAAAGGATATTACTTTATCGGTAATTTCATAACTAAGAAACATCGAACCGGCATTGTGACCATCTTCAAACTCGACAAACACTAAATGAGCATTGATAACAATAACCTTAGTAATATATTGAGAGCCGCCTAATACTCCCTCAACAGGTATTAAATCAGTTTCATAAACAGCATCTATAATGCTTTCTGAACTAACTTCCTTTGCCTCAAGAAAGGCTTTATCGTATTCATTAAAAACAGAATGTTCGCTTAAGAAACTTGCTAAGTTAAAAACCCTTAAACTGAACTGCGAAAGTTGATTCTTTAAATCATTAATTTCATTTGATGAAGTGTTCTGAAGCAATGCTAATTCTTCATCTAATTTCTGATACTGTTGTTTTAAGTCATTAGCTTCATCAGTACTCCTAATTAATAAGTATCCTAAAACCACGACAATAAATACTAAGGCAATAAGTAAACTCAAAATACTTTTCTTCATAATAATCCTCCTTCCCTTTTTTTTATCATATCATAAAAAAACTCTGGTTTCCCAGAGTCTTATATTATAAAGCTTTTTGAGCTGCAATATTAATTATATTCCAAACCTTGTTAAAGTGAGGCATAAAGTAAAAGTCTGCATATGCTAACTCATCAATAGTAGTCTCTTTATGAATTGCAAGACTCAAAACATTAATAGTCTGTGGCAACAATGCTTTTGAAATAAATTGAGCACCAATGACCCTTCTTGTGTCATTATCAAAAACAATCTTAAGATATTGTGGTGTTGCTCCATCAACGAACTCAAACAGATGACTGTCTTCACATGTTACACTCTTAGCATTAATTCCTTCATTTAAAGCTGCTTTCAAAGTTAATCCTGTTGTTGAAATGTGATGACCAAATACTTTAACTGAACTAGTAGCATTTGTACCTGGGTGCATTGCTTTATCTTCTTTTAAATTAGCAGCAATAATCGCTCCTGTTCTAACAGCATTTGTAGCTAGTGGTAAATATGATTTTCCACCAGTTGGAATGTAATCTAGACATACAGAATCACCACCAGCAAATACATCTTTATCACTTGTTTTCATAAACTTATCAACAACAATTGAACCATTTGCCTGTGTCTCTAACTTATCTTTTACTAAGCCATTGTTTGGACGGAATCCAACCGCTAAAATTACGGTGTCTACCTCAAACTCACCTTTATCAGTAATTACCTTCTCAACTTTCTTATCACCCTTAAACTCAAGACAACGATGTCCTAAGGCTAATTCTATTCCGCTATTAGCGACATCATCACCAATCATCTTAGAATAATCTTCATCTAAGTATTTACCTAATAAATCATCTAGTAAATCAATAATAATTACTTCTTTCCCTAGATTATGATAAGCCTCTGCTAACTCCATACCAATGTAACCACATCCAACAACGGCAACACGCTTAGCATCTTCTGATTTCTCCATGATTTGTTTAGCATGACCAAAGTTTTTACATAGCATAACATTTTCAAGTTCACGACCTTCAATATTAGGAATAATTGGCCAAGAACCAGTTGTGATTATCAACTTATCATAGTCATCACTAACAATTTCATTAGTTTGCATGTTCAAAGCTTTTATTTGCTTATTCTCAAAATCGATGTCAGTAACCTTATGTTGCATAAACATATTAACTCCCAGATCACGTAATGCATCGGGACTAGAATAGAAGAAACTATTGATATCATCTACTGTCTTGTCAACACACATCGCAATTCCACACGAGAGGAAGGAAACCGTTTCATTCATCTCATATACATTCATTTCTACATCATCATATAGCTCATTTATTTTTGCTATTGCTGCTGTTCCGGTATGTGTACATCCAACTACTACTACTTTCATTTACTTATCCTCCTCTATGATATTGATAATTTTATTATATATCTCACTTAAGTCTTCCTCAGTTGGAACATAGTTAACATAGATTCCCTCTCCGATTAACTCGATTCCTGCTTCAGAAACTCTACTCTCAAGTTTTTTAGCAAAATCCTTAGACCAACCATATGAACCAAATGTTAGCCCTTTTTTATTTTTAACTCTAGATCCACTTATTCTCTCAATGAAATCAGCAACAGAAGGAATCATTGTACTATTGTGATTTCCCGTTCCGACAAAGATATATTTTGCATCCATTATTTCTTTCATTATTGTTGAAGAACGCATCTTCGAAATTTGGAATCTCTTTACATCTAACCCACTATCATACAAGGCTTCTCCAATTGTTAATGAAATTGTTTTTGAGTTACCCCACATTGAATCGTAAATAACAACTGCTTTTTTAACAACTTCCCCTTCAGCCCATTTACGATACTCTTCAATAATTAAAGGAACTGAATCCTTATAGGCAATACCATGTGCTGGGAAGATTGCTTTGATCTCAATATTTGATAAGGCTTCAAGTACGGGTACCACTCGATCACTATAAGGTAAAACAATGTTTGCATAATACTCTTTTGCACTTTCAAGAACTCTACCAAAACCAAACTCATTAGCAAAGGTATGTGTTGATGTGATATGTTGACCAAATGCATCATTACTGAATAAGAACTTCTCCTCTACAAGATAAGTTACCATGTTATCTGGCCAATGAACAAATGGAGTAAGGAAGAATTTTAAAGTGTATTCTCCAATACTAAGAGTCTCATTTGTAGCTACTTTTGTATACTCAACATCTTTAAAAAATTGCTTTTGCATTGATCTTTTACCACTAGTTGAAGTATAAACATTCTTGACATTGAAGTTCTCAAAAATATCTAAGAAACCTCCTGAGTGATCTGGTTCAACATGATTAACAATTAAATTATCAATGTCTCTTCCATTTAAAACTTCACGCAATTTTATTTTGAAGATTGACATAAACTCATCTTCCATCGTATCTATTAAAGTTACCTGTTCATCAAGAATCAAATAACTATTATAAGTTGTTCCATTATCTAAAGGATAAATTGGTCCGTGAAATTCTTTTAACTCCCAATCCACCTGTCTAAACATATATATTTTATCACTTAATTTTTTTATTACCATAATCTTTCCTCCTGTATGTATAATTTATCACAATTGAATTTCGATTGCATACAATACGATAATTTTTATTATTAAACAAAAAACACCCTCTTATTTCGAAGGTGTTTGAGTTTCATTTGAATTGGTTGTATTATTTACTTTAGCCGTTTTTATGTTAGTACTAACACCTATATGAAAATCACCGTTTCTTCTAAATGGATTACTACTCAAATCTGAACTGCTTATAAAATAATCAACTGAAAATCTATACTCCATTTCTGAATCAAACTTGATTGATGGAAACTGATACTTATTGTCTTCATTGGCATCAACACAAATTCTTTCATTGGCACGAAGCAAACAAACCTTGTAGTTACTTGTCGAAACCTTATCAAAGGCAATCTCAACTTCATCACTAGATAGATTTACAATCGAGAAATCATAATTAAGTTCTTCATAACTCAAGAATCCAAGATTAAAAATAATCGAGATAGAATTATCAACAGCTACTTTTGTTGAGCTATCAATAAATAAGTTTAATTCATAACTAAAATCATCTTTAGTAGGATAGAAAATATTTGTTAGAGGATCTTCCTCTAGTAATATTTGTTCTTCATTAAATCTAATTAAGTCAGAATAAAGTTTTTTTGTGAATAACTTCAAAGTAAGAGTATCGTACTCAACATTCTCATCTTTACTGGTATTAAACGACACAATTGTAAATTGTTCTCTAGTTGAGTTGTTATATAGCTCATTCAGTCTCTTCTCATAAGCTTCTAGAAAATCTGATAAAGATTCTAACTGATAATAATCTCCAGTCTCGAGATGATTTGTTAAAGCATTAGCAAACTTCCTATCGTAATCGATTGCCTTGTGGGGTTCAATTACCGAATCTTCAATGGCGTACTCATCTTCAACTACAGCATTTATTATCAAAGCAGCTAGTGACTCACCAATGTCTTCTAATCCTAAATCCAAAACTTTAGGATTCAAAATCAATCGATCATTTTTATTTTTAACAGCACTCAATGAAGCTAAATCACCTTCAACAATGATTCTCTTCATCTTGATACCAACTTCATTATATAGTAATTCGTTAACTAAATAAGATATCAGAGCATTGATTTGTCCTTGATCCACTTCTCTTATAAACTCATCACGACTAACTCCATTGAGAATGTTGTGATTGACAAAATATTCTACTTGGCCTTTGTCAACATTACCCTCTTGAAGTTTTTTCACTATCTCCCTTAACTCATCAACAACTAATGCTTTATCAGTAAACAAAAGTTGATTTCCTAAAGCATCACTAAGACTTGCGAACTCTTCTTCTGTGTGATTTAGATGACTATAATTGTTGTTTTCTAGAAATAACTTATAAGAAAAACTTAGTATTAAGTAAGTAAAGATGATAAAAATTATCAACAATAAAAACTTAAACTTATTGTACTTACCCTTTTCCCTTACATAAAAATCTTTAAAGCTTAAATCGGAATCCTCTTTAGGTTTATCTTCAGAAAAATCATACTTTAAAGGTTTCGGTTTTTCAATAACTCTTGGTTCAGGCTTTTCTTCAAGTCGAACTTCATTTTCATTTTTGACAGGACGTGAATCCAAAAATTCTTGTCTCAATGTGTGTTGTTTCTCTAAAGGCTCAACTTTTACTTCCTTTTTAACTACTGGTTTCGAAAAAGGTATATCTTGATTTTTTTGCTTATTTTGTTTATAAATACTAGACCCCGCAATAACTTTATCACTTTCGGCTTGAATAGCATCAATCTTACTTTTAGGTAACTCTGTTTTTAGTTTTCTAATATCATTCAAGTTAGTTAATCCCATCTAATCACTCCCATATAAAGAATACCATATATCATATTAAATATAAATATATCCCTTTAAAAAAAGGGGTATCCCCTTATTTTATTAACAAAAAAGAGTATAGTTTCACCATACTCTTCAATAATTCTATTTCATTGCTCTTTTTAGTTTTATAATAAGCTCATTTAAGTTACTTTGTTTTATTTCAATGCTATTTGTTAAGCGCAACACATCAATATTTCTTTTATTATCTACATAGGCTACCAAATTGCAATATGATACTACCTGGTCACTATGAACTCTTAAATGATACAACCAGTCATTGATATAACCATCACCATTTCCAGCCAGCTTAGAAACTAGGGTTTCACGATATGAATCCAAATCTTTCCCAGCTTTTAACACTAATGCACGCTTACTATTATTTAAAGGCATACTCTTCTCATACTTACTACATATCTTGTAGGTATCACTGATTTTATCAAAGAACTCAACAGTACTTTCATCACTAATTACTGTAGTATTTTTCTTTGGTACATGAATATAGACTACCGCTACCGATAAACTTAGAAATATTACATAAAGAACTAGATTTCTGATTTTCATCAAATCCCTTCCTCTCTTAGAAATCCTATTAAAAGTAAATAACAACTTCATTATATCATAATCTTGTAATCAAAAAAAAAGAGTATAGATTGAAATCTATACTCCTAGATTATTATAGTCCGCGTTCTTTAATTGAATTTACAATTGCAGTCGCAACGTGAATACCTTTTGTTCCACGTCCAAATCCTGCATCCATTCCGTTTTGAACAGCGATTTCTGGAGTTACTTGCGTACCACCAGATACAATAACAAGTTTATCTCTTACACCTTTTTCAATAGCGTAATCAACTAACTTCTTCATGTTTTTGTAGTGTGTATCATCATGAGAGATGATTGTTGACATCATAATTGCATCAGCATTTAATTCGATTGCTGCATCAACCATTTTTTCAATCGGAACACTTGTACCTAAGTACTCGTATTTTACTCCGTATTTTTCAACACCACCATGTTTGATATCAAGAACTTCACGAATACCAACAGAGTGTTCGTCTTGCCCTACAGTACCAGCAACAGTCAAGATCGGACGTTCTTTGATGAAAGCACGTAACTCATCTTCTTCCATTATTACTGGTTCATCAGGAATTATTAACTCGTCAATATTAATATCGAACTGAACTTTTCCTTTGAACTGAATTCTAGTTCCTTCTGATGGGTGAAGAACTTCTTTATGAACTACTTCAACATCAACTAAGTTCATGTTAGCTCCCGCTTTTAAAGCTGCTGCTTCAGCAGTTCTAACATCAGTTGGGAAGAATAAGTCAACAGTAACAGTACCGTCTCCTAACCACTCAACTTCTGGTTTTAATGCCGATGATGAACGATATTTTTCTGTTTCATCTAAACGTAAGTTTACGTTATCTGTATCATCTAACTCATCGATGAAGATGATTTTTTCTGGCTTCTCTAATGTACAACCACCAATTGCCTCACTTGGGTTTTCTGGGTCAATATCATATTGAGCTGTATTGTTGTAACCATAATGAGCAGTAACTGGTGCGAAATATCTTTCATCACGTTTTACTGTTGTATTAGCTCCAACTCCACCTTCGATTTGACGAGGAATTCCATCAGCATTACGCTCTGGATACTCTCCACTATCAACAAACATTCCCGCTTCTACTGCTTCGAAATATCCACCGTACTCTAATACTTCTTCGAAGTATAAAACAGAACGCTCTTGAATTTCACGCTTCTTATCAGCTAAGAATCCTTCTTTCTTTAATTCAACCATGCTTAATAAATCATCCATACCTACCATTGCTTGTTTAGCAGTATCACATGCTTCTATGTTGTAAATATGCCAAGGTACATTACGTCCTTCATCAGGAGTAATAGTAGATTGAATATCAGCACTTGTTAACTTTGAAATTAATAAGTTTAATACATGGGTTACAGTTGCTTCACGAGTTGAAGAATCCATATATTTTGTATTCATTTGCGCACGCATCTTATAATCACTGAAGAACTCACGTAATGCTACTGCATATGGTAAGTTAAGCTTTAAGTCAGGTGCTGGTGTTGCTGCAGGTGGAACTGTAGAAAGAGCAATATTCTCAGGTAAAATACCAATTTTTTCTGAGAATTTTGAGTTAATTGCATGTTGCACCAATAACTCAGGCATTACTTTCCAAGCATCACGAGCAGTTGCATTAGCGTTGTGAGCTCCATCAATTTGAGCTACTCCTGCCCATGCAAGTACTTTTTTAGATTCAGCAGCATCAACAAATGAACGAATCATGTTAATGTTACGATATAATACATTGTATTGAGGATCCTGGTGAACACCATTTACACCCTCTTCAGCAAACATTACAGCGATATCTGGTCCAGCTACTCCACTTACATATGAATGGTAGTTAATAGGACGTCCAACTTCTTCTTCAATGAAGTCTAGCGCTTTTCTTTGTGCTCTTACTTGTTTTCTCGTTACAGGAATACCACCAACTCCTTGAGGAGTTCCTTCAATTAATCCATCAAAGTGAGATTGACCTGCAGTACGAATAACCATGATATGGTCAGCACCATGCCATGCAGCCATACGCATACGACGAATATCATCTTCAAATCTACCAGATGCAATCTCAGTTGTAATTACTGAATCCGGTTGTGGATCAATATTACCTAAGTTTCTTGCAGATGGTAATGGTACATAATTCTTTAAAGGTGCACTTGCATCTTGAAATACAAATGGACCATATTGAGTAGGTTCTTTTTTACGCCATACCCAGTTAGTTCTCTTTGGACGATAATTTTCAAGGTCAGTTAAGATCTCTCTTATGTCCATTTTTTCATTAATGTCATATTTTTTCATATCTTAACCCTCCTTATTGAAAGTATTTAACAACTAGGTCCCAATGAGTTCCATCGATTAACTCTAAACCAGCTTGTCTTACTTCTATTTTATTTTCTTTAGCTGCAACATAAACAACA
>PPCM01000916.1_pt1 | contig 16718 bp, 16 predicted proteins | sample 1555541 | NCBI WGS metagenome assembly PPCM01 (sample SAMN05284479, study PRJNA326546) | Marine sediment metagenome, whole genome shotgun sequencing project. | isolation source: marine sediment | place: Germany: Wadden Sea | collected 2012-09-05 | reverse complement strand
TTTAATGTTATGAAAACTCATTCAACTCTTGGATATGTCCTTTTGAGTTCAACGAAGAGTTTAAGCAGAGATGTTGTTAAAGGTGTTTTGCATCATCATGAACGATATGACGGTACAGGATACCCATCACGGTTATCTGGTGAGAATATCCCAGAATACGCTAGAATTGTTTCTGTGGTAGATATTTTTGATGCTATGACATCTAATAGAGTCTATAGAGAAAAAATGAATCCATTCAAAGTTATGGAGATCATGAAAAACGGTAGTCAAGGTTCAATTGATCCATATATGGGCAAAGTGTTTTTAGAAAGATTAAAGACATCCTATCTAGGAGAAAAGGTTTTACTAAGTAGTGGTGATGTTGGGGTAGTTCATGAAATAAGAACATCAACACCAGACCGTCCGATAATTAAAATTGAGGATAACTTAGTTGATTTAGATAAAGAACTTCATATAGAAATAAAATCAATGATACTTTAACTTATCTATAGGATAAGTTTTTTTTTGTTATTTTCTATGAAACTGAGTACTCAACTTCAAAAGTAATATTTATATGGTAAAATGAGTTAACACAGTTTTAACATGAACTTAACTTATTTTATAAGTTTTACCTGTAAAGTTAAGTTGAAATTAAGAATTGTTGTGGGAGGTATCATGAAAAAAATCCTTATTATTGAAGATGATGACCATATCATCGAGTTATTGAAATTTAATGTAGAAAATAACGGTTACGAAGTTGATGTTGCTATGGATGGCCGTGAAGGTTTAAATAAAGCCGTTAATGACTTGCCAGATTTAATCTTATTAGACTTGATGTTACCAAGTATTGATGGAATTGATATTTGTAAGAAACTTAAAAATAAAGATCGAACAAAAGATATTCCAATAATTATGCTGACGGCAAAAGGACATGAAACAGATAAAATTCTAGGTCTTGAAATAGGTGCAGATGATTATATTACAAAACCTTTTTCGGTGAGGGAATTAATGACACGTGTTAAGGTTATTTTTAGAAGATATGCAAAAGATGTTCAGAAGTCTGATATTGAGAAAATTGTCATTGGCGATTTAGAGATAGATCACGAAAAACATGAGGTGAAGCGTCGTGGTGAGGTTATTAAGTTAACACTTAAAGAATATCAGTTACTAGAATATTTAGCTGAAAATAGAGGTAAAGTACTTTCTAGAAATGCTCTGCTTGATCGAGTTTGGGGTTATGACTATTTTGGTGAAACACGGACTGTTGATGTTCATATAAGACATTTAAGAAAAAAAATAGAAGATGATAATGCTGAGTTGATTGAAACTATACGCGGCGTGGGTTACAAGGTAAGGTAGGTGTCGAAAATTAGGCAAAAATTTATTTTAATATTTGTTTTATTGGTAAGTCTTGGTGTCGTAATATCGGGTATTTTATCAATTGGTCTTTTAAAATCTAATTATGAAGAAGGCGTTAAAGAAAATCTTATAGAAAATGCGACCATTATTAAGTATTTCATTGAGTCTGAAAATGACATGATTGTTATTGATGAATTTCTTCGTCATTTAGATGCTGAAGTCATGAATAATAATATGGAAACAAGAATCACTTTAGTTAATAAAGATGGTGTGGTTATAGTGGATACAGCCATTAGTGAATCTGAATTAAATAATCACAGTCAACGACCAGAAATCGTAGAAGCCTTTAATGGCTCAATTGGTGTTAGTAAAAGATACTCAGATTCAGTGGATAAAGAGATGTATTATGTTGCTATGCCGGTGTCATCAAGAGATTTTGCTGTCATTCGCTTGTCAATTCCTCTTAGGAATCTTACAGAGTATACTGATCAGATTGTTGGTAATATTGTTATTGCTGCACTTGTTGGTGTGATATTAGCGACTTTGGTTGGTGTTAGATTTTTAAATATGTTTACAGGGCCGTTATACGCTTTAACTGAAGCTACGGAAAACATATCGAAAGGGAATTATGGAGAGCAAGTATTTGTAAGCTCGGATGATGAGATTGGTCAACTTGCAAAGTCTTTCAATATGATGAGTACAGAATTAGATAAAAGAATTGTAGAATTGAATGAATCTAATAATACCAATCATGCAATATTGAAGAGTATGATCAATGGTGTTATTGCTATTGATAATGAAAATAGAATTATGTTCATCAATAGAGCAGCTCAAGAAATGTTTTCAGTAGATGAAAGTGCTTTAAAGGGTATGGACGTTGTAGAATCATTTAACGGTCATATATTGTCCAATTTATTTGATGCAAATTTTGATATTTATGGTGTTATAAAAACAGAACTTGAACTAGATATTGATCAACACAAAGTTTTTAGGGTGTTCTCCAACGTTATTCGCGACAGAGATTATAAGAATAACATTGGTCTGCTGCTTAGTTTTGTAGATATAACTCAGATGAGGCAATTAGAAAACATGAGAAAAGAGTTTGTTGCAAATGTTTCACATGAGTTAAAAACACCTTTAACATCGATTCAAGGATTTATAGAAACCTTGAAAGAAGGTGCTGCAGAGCAAAAGGAAGTTAGAGATAAATTTATTGATATTATAGATATTGAGTCAAAACGTCTAAGATATCTTATTGATGATATTTTGGTTTTATCAGATATAGAAAAATCTACAGGAGATCACCATGTTATGGAGATCAGTCCTAACGAAGTAATCGATGAAATTTCTGGTATGATGGATCAAATTGCTAAGAAAAAAGATATTAGTATTGATTATAAATTGCCAGCTAATATAGCACCGATTATTGGTAATAAAGTTTGGCTTAAGCAAATGCTAATTAACTTGATTGATAATGGGATCAAGTACACACCAGAAGGTGGACATATTGAAGTGCAGTTTGCAGATATGATTGATCGGAATTTAATTATTGTTAAAGACAATGGAATCGGAATTGCTCAAGAACATTTAGATCGTTTATTTGAACGCTTTTATCGAGTTGATAAAGCTAGATCGAAAAAAGAAGGTGGAACAGGTTTAGGTCTTGCTATAGTAAAGCATATTGCATTAAGTATGGATGGTGATATTCGAGTAGTAAGTGAAGTCGATAAAGGTACAGAATTCACAATAAGTATACCGAAAAAATTCTAAGGATGGGAAACCATCCTTTTTTCAATTATTAGCGTTTCATTAGAGTCATTGTATTAACAGATGGAATATGATAGAATAAGAACGTTTCAGAAAGAGGTGAACAGCAATGATTTATCAAGGTTTTGCAAGAGTGTATGACTATTTTATGAAAGATACACCTTATGATATATGGTTTAATAATTTATTAGATACTATGAAGTCATATGATATAACCGGGAAAGATGTGTTGGAATTAGCCTGTGGTACAGGCGCAATGACAAGAAGATTATACAAATCAGGGTATAAGGTTTTAGGTACAGATTTATCACAAGAAATGTTAGAAATTGCTTTAGAAAAATCCTATGATAAGAACTTAAAAATTCAATATATACAACAGGATATGACTTCATTAGAACTCTTTCACAAATACGATATGATTGTTAGTTTCTGTGATGGATTCAATTATTTGATTGAAGAAGGACAATTAACTGCAACTCTTAAGTCGTGTAATAAATATCTAAAAGAAGATGGTTATCTTTTATTTGATATGAGTTCTGACTATAAGCTGGAATATGTTTTAGGTCAAAATGTTTTTACAGAAACTTCTGATGAAGCCTGCTATATATGGGAAAACTATTATGATGCTACAACAAAGGTATTAGAATTTGATTTAACATTATTCGAAAAGCAAGGACCTTTATATCAAAGATATGACGAAGTACATAAGCAAAGAGCTTATAGTATTGATGCAATTAAAGAAAGCATGAAAAGTTGTGGTTTTGAATGTTTGGAAGTATTGGATACAGATACAGGTGAGGCTGTTGTTTCTACTAGTGAAAGATGGCTATTTATAGGAAGGAAAATTAATGAGTAAAATATATTCAGCAATTGTTGGAAATAATATTAGAGTTTATTTGGGAGATACAACTGAGCTTGTAAAAGAAGCTGTAGAAATTCATAAAACATCTCCAATATCTACAGAAGCTTTTTCAAGAACACTTACTGCAACAAGCTTATTAGGTAAACTACTAAAAAATGAAAAAGATGTATTAACTTTAAAAGTGGGTGGAACAAATCAGATTAAAACTATTTTGGCGACTACTGATTTTACAGGACGAGTAAAGGGTTATATATCAAATATTGATGCCGAAATTCCGTATTTATCAGGCACTGATCGTATTGGAGATGCTATTGGGAAAGGTGGTAATATCACAATTATCAGAGATTTTGGATTAAAAGAGCCATATGTAGGTATTTCGCATATGATATCTGCAGAAATTGATGAGGATATTGCATTCTATTATAAGAATTCTGAACAACAGCCTACAGTATTGAAGTTAGGATCTATTATAGAAGATGGTGTAGTCTGTGCTGGTGGAATTTTAATACAACCGTTACCTGATGCAACAGATAGTGAAAAAGAAGCTTTTGATAAGGCTGGTGAAGCAATCTCTGATGTTGTAGAAAAACTACAGCAAGGTTTATCTGCTGAAGAAATAATTAAGTCGTATTTTGATTTAGAAGTTAAAATGACAGGTGAATTTGATGTAGCTTTTAAATGCGATTGCTCAGAAGAAAGAATTACAAAAGCTTTGATATCAGTTGGTCCGGATGAGTTGAAAGAAATTATTGCTGTAGATCAACATGCAGAACTTAAATGCCATTTTTGTAATAAGGAATATCATTTCGATAAAGAAGCTCTTGAGAACATGGTGAAAGCTCTTGAGTCGTAAGATTATTATGAGTGAAGAAGCTTATCCTGAAACCTTTGAGTATTTTACACAAAAAGGGATGGAAGTGATTAAGTTTCCTCGCCAAAATAAGCCTTATGAAGCAGTTGACCATCATCCTGATATGTTTATGTTTTATGATGAAAAACTCTTTGTAGAGCCAAGCTGTGGCATACTGGGCCTACCGTGTGAATTACTGGGAGAACAGTATCCACAAACAATTAAGTACAATATTGCAAAAGTATCAAATAGTGTTATTTGTAAATATGATTCTATTTCTGATGTTATAAAAGCTCATATAGAGAGTGTTGGATATTCAGTAATAAACGTAAAACAAGGTTATTCAAAGTGTTCTACTGCAATTGTGGGCAAAAGCATAATTACCAGTGATAAGGGTATTTATGAAGCTTGTAGACATCAAATAAATAGTTTGCTTGTCCAATCTGGGCATATTGAGCTTCCAGGGCTCGATTATGGTTTTATTGGAGGTACTTGTGTTTCGTTCGATGATACAGCTTTTTTTCATGGTGATATAAGTAAACATCCAGATTATGCAAGAGTTAAAGAATTTATAGAAAAACAGAATATGAAAATTGAATATCTTAAACATCCATTAATGGATATTGGATCGTTCATTATAATAGAAAGAAGTGAATAAAATGGATACTATATTAAAGATTGCTTTATTAGCTGTAGTTGGTACATTAATAGGTTATACGACCAATGTAGTCGCGATTAAAATGTTATTTAGACCTTTGCTACCGGTGAATATTTTAGGCTTTAAAATACAGGGAGTTATTCCGAAAAGAAGAGATGAAATTGCAAAATCTATTGCAGAAACAGTTGAAGAGGAACTTTTATCAGTAGATGAAATAATGGACCAGTTGATTGAAGGTACAGATAAAAAGGATATTTTAGAGATGCTTAAAAAGAAGATTATCTCTATGACTGAAGGTAAGTTACCTGGTTTATTGTCAGCATTTTCTGGTACTATCAATAAATACATTGAAGATATCATTGACTCAAAAGGTGAAGAACTTCTAGATGAAATGACAGAAGTTTTGGTACATAAGGCAACTTCTTCAATTAGCATTAAAAAAATGATTGAAGAAAAGATCAGTATGTTTGAACTTGAGGAAATTGAAACTATGATTTTAAAGATTGCTAAAAATGAATTAAAACACATCGAATACCTAGGTGGTGTTTTAGGCTTTCTTATCGGTATCACACAAGGTTTGATATTTGTTATACTTTAGAATCCCATATGGGATTTTTTTGTTATAATAGAGAGGTAGAGAAAGGAATTGTTATGAAAATAGTTGTACTAAATGGTAGTCCAAGGACAATGGGAAACACAAGAAGATTACTGGAAGAGTTCCGAAAAGGTATAGAAGAAAATACTGAAGCGACTCTTAATTTCGTTGATTTAGGTGAAAAGTCAATTTTACCATGTGAAGCATGCAATGCATGTGGGCAAACAGGTCGTTGTAAACATAAGGATAATACCAATGAGTTGATGCCATTAATAACAGAAGCAGATATGATTGTATTCGGTTCTCCAGTATATTGGTGGGGAATAACCTCCCAAATGAAATTGATAATTGATAAGTTTTACATATGGCATCATCTAAGTTATAAGGTACCGAATAAGAAAATAGGCGTTATTTCTGTTGGTGGTGCAGCTGTAGGAGATGAGCAATATGATTTAATATCTAGCCAGTTTAGATGTATAAGTGACTTCTTAAAGTGGGAGATTGTCTTTGATAAATCGTACAGTGCATACAATATTGGAGATATTGAAAAAAATGAAAATGCTTTAATAGAATGTAAAAATTTATATAAGAGTATTAAAGGCCTTCTATAGGGTCTTTTAATCCTATAGAAAAATCATTAAAGTAGTTGATTTCAAAAAAACCTCAATGAATTGAGGTTTTATAATAATCTATGCAATTTTACTTTGTTCATTAATCATTTTTTCTTCCCAAGCTTGATAATCTCTAAATAGCTTCAAAGCTTGCTGTGAAGTTTTGTTATCAGCTGAATCTGGGTTTTTAAGTAATTTGCCCATTTTTATCATTTGGATTTCTAAGTATTTAGGATTGTTTAGTTTAGCCATATGATCTGTACGTTTTGATTTTCTTGGTGAAGCCGACATAGATTCTGAAAGCATTAGAAGGATAAAGTTGTTTCTTTTTGATTTCGGTACTTGTCTAGAACTGTTTTTAAGTTCGTTAAATAATTTCTCGACTTGATGCTTCCGATAGAAGTTAAGTCCTAATACGGCAAGAGCAAATACCACTATGATGATTCCAATTACAATAATCCATGTTTCCATTTTAATTCTCCTCCTACTTTTCAAGTAATAATATGTCTCCTTTATTATATAGGAAAATGAGGTATGATGATATAGTAAAATCATTGAATAGCATTTTAGAGCACTTTCACTGGGACAGGTTCTTTTTTACTGATATAATGTATGATAATAGATAAAGGAGCAGTTATGGCAATTAAATATGAAATAAAGGAAACGATTGGTGTTTTATCAGAAAATGATAAATCGTGGTCAAAGGAGCTAAATCTTATCAGCTGGAATGATCGACCTTCAAAATACGATATTAGAGATTGGGCGCCCGAACATGAAAAAATGGGTAAAGGTGTAACCTTGTCGCTTGAAGAGTTAAGGATTTTGAAGAAAATTCTAAATGAAATAGATATATAGAGGGCTTATGAATTGGAATAAATTAAGAAAACAATTAGAGGGATTTATTAATCCATCATTAGAAAAACGAATAGAATACTTGGCCTCTGGTTATCGTTTTAGAAATGATAAGAAAACACAAGCCTTAATAACAGTTGATAAACAAGAAATATTCAATATGAATAAAGGTATTATAAAATGGTACGATAATGAACAAGAGATCATTAAGGATGATGCTTTGCTTGTTTTTGTAACATCTGAGGATCTTGAGATGACAAGAAAAGCAATGGGGGATGGCGTACCAGAAGAAAGACTCCAAGTTATTGCTAGAAAGAATAAGAAGAGTACATATGCTAAGAAAATAATGAATGCTCAAAACAACCTGCTTAAATCAGATTTTAAGGTACTTGCTAATGAGTTTTTATCAGGTTCTGTTGATGAGTGTTTAAAAAGTGATGATATTATTTTAAACATATTGGCAATTATTGATAGACGTGTTGGGAAAAAACGTTTAAAATCAATGGAACGAGAAATGAATTTAAAGCACCCTATTGTACAATATTTTTATGACCTAAGGAGATAATATGACATATAACTATAAGGAATTAATTGAGGAAATTGAAGAAGATATCAATGATAATGTAATTTCTTTAGAGGATACTATATACATTATCAGAAAGTCTTTTGCAGATGATAATGGTTATTTTGAGATAATTGATTATGAATACAATGACATTGAAGATGAACCTTGTGAATGTATGATAGTTTCAGAAGTACTAAAGGAAATGAAAAAATCTAATTTAACAATCTTAAAATAAAGCGTAATTTACGCTTTTTTCTTTTTGTATAAGATTTAAGTTTAATGTTTTCAACTAGAGTGGATTGATAAATTGAATGATGGGGTATTAAGCTTAATGTAGGAGATAACTATGAAAGACTATAATCATTTACTTCAAGCCAGAGTAGATAAGAAGTTTAATATTGTTTTGATGACAACATCAATTGTTGCCACTATTGCTTCAGTAATCTTATTTGTAGCAGATTTACCAATTGTCTATGGTATTTTGAATCTGCTTACAGCTTCATCAATGTTAGTATTTTCGATACTAGCAGATAAAATTCCAACATCCTATAAGATTATTGGTATGATACTGGTTACGAGTGTTATTGCAGTAGCATCTTATGTAGGTGGAGCATTTACAAGTGCATTTATCACTTTGTTAGCACTTTCGAATGTTATTGCAGTTTTATTTTTAAGAAGGAATCAAAGTATTGTGATATCATTAGGCTCTATTGGTTTAATGTTATCTTTGTGTGTTTATTCAGTGATAACTCACGGTAATGAAGATTTACTAGATCCAGTATTAACATGGGTATTACAAATTGTTGCATATGTATTATTTATTCTTGTTCTTCAAATTTCTGTATATGCGACAAAACGTTATTTAATGGAGAATATCGAGGGCTTAGAAAATGCTATATCGCATTCGAATCAGCTAGCTTATTATGACCAGCTAACAGGTCTACCGAATGCTCATCAATTTAAGAAGGTTGTTAAGAACCAAATTCAAACTCATAAACATAATGGTTTTATTGTACTGATAAATTTAAAGAACTTAAGATCAATTAATTCAACTTTGGGACAAGATTTTGGTAATCAAGCATTGATATCTGTAGCGAATATTTTAAGCAGCATAAAGCTTGAAAAATCAATTGTAGCTAGAACATCTGGTAATGAGTTCGCACTTTGGATAGACAGTAACAATGAAGTTGATATTCAAATAATGTTGTCAGATATGATGAAGAAAATAAAAGAGCAAAGTATTACAATAAAGAAAAAGCTTGAATTTTATATTTCGTATGCTGATTTTATTTATGGTGCAGATAATTATGAGTCTTGTCTGCAGAAAGCAACATTGACTTTAGCTTATTCGAAAGATCATAATATATTAGAACCTTCATCATATAAAGATGCATTGGATGTAGAATTAAGGCGGAAAGAACTTCTGAAAGATTTGGTAGGAGATGCGTTAAAAAATGATGAGTTCAAATTGTATTATCAGGCCAAATATGATTCGCGAACACAGGAGGTTATTGGAGTTGAAGCTTTGGCTAGATGGTATCACAAGGATTTAGGTTTCATTTCACCAACTGAGTTTATACCAATTATTGAATCTCTAAATATGTCAAAAGCATTTGGTGAATTGATTATTAAGAAAGCGTGTTTAGAGTATCAACAATTAAAGAAAAAATATAATGAGTCTCTTAGTTTATCTGTAAATATATCACCCTCTCACATAGTTGAGGATAGCATCATTAAAATTATTCTAGATACACTTAAAGAATATCATATTCCTACTAGGAAGTTCATTGTAGAGATAACAGAAGAAATTATGATTGAAGGTATTGATAAGGTTTTGCCCATAATTGATATTTTAAGATCGAAAAACATCAAAATTTCACTAGATGATTTTGGAACAGGTTATTCATCATTGAACTATTTAACACAGTTATCATTAGATGAGTTGAAAATAGATAAAACTTTCGTTGATCAAATAGGAAAAAAAGAAGGAATTAAATATTTACTTGAAAACATCATTCGACTTTCACATCAATTTAAATTAGATATAATTGCTGAAGGTGTAGAGACAATAGAACAATTAGAAGTATTGAATGAACTAGGTTGTTATCATATTCAGGGGTATTATTACGCTAAGCCTGAGCCTTTAGAATAAATTTTATTAGATAGGATTGATATGATATTTCCAAAGTAGACAGTGTAATTAATTAAAAATTACATTATCTACTTGGAGATTTTTTTATACAAAGATATCTAATGTGACGTCAAAGGAAAACAGGCAACGTTTTCCTAAAAAAAGTAAACGATTAATGTTCAAAATATTCTGAAAATAGAGTATGATACCTATTATATATAGGGGAGGTTTATCATGAAAAATTGTTCTAAAGAAGAAAAATGCACATTTGCACATTGTGAGAAAAGGTACAAGATGTTGTCTTCAATGACGTTATACAAAACGAAGTACTGCGAGGGAGAATCAAACGAGTGTATCAGATTTAAGCTTGCAGAAAAGTTTGGGAATGTCCAAGTTCCAAGTAATATGATGCCTAATGGTTTACCGCTACCAGGTACTCATAGAAGAGACTGGTCCGAAGTTGCTCTAAAGTATCCTAGATATCTAGAAAATAGAGATTATTAACACCAATTCATTTGGTGTTTTTGTTTGTAAAAAACTCGATGATTACTTACTAATGACATTATTATTTTTAAATGTCATGCTTAAATAATAATCATTATTCAATCATAGAAAAAAGATGTTTCAGTTTTATTGTCCGTCTATGCTTGACAATTTATCTTAAAGTGTTAAAATTAGTTTAATATATTATGCTATGAAGGAAAGAGTAATTTAGTAACTGCTTTAAGAGAGGTTCTGTTGGTGAAAATGAACTAGTAAGACTAAATGAAAACTAATCTGGAGCATTTGACTGAGTAGATGGAAAGGTCAACGTTTAAGCGCGATATAGCTGTTATCTTTCGATAATTGAGTGTTTATTCAATTAGGGTGGAACCGCGTGATATCATCTCGTCCCTTACCATAGGGAGGAGATTTTTTTATTTTTGAATAATATGGGTATACAACTGTAAAGAGTCTGTGAAGGAGTTTTTATGGATATATTAAATATTGTAGATATAAACTTATTTGCTTCAGCAATAGTTTTACTTGTATTGGGTGCGATATTGAAAGAAAAGAAATTATCGAAGGATTTGTTTTACTTTAAAATTGTTATTTTGACAACTTTATTGGTATTGATAATTTCAACGATTTCTTGGATTATTGATGGAAAAAATGTTGGAATCAACTATTTAATCAGTTGGTTGTTAATATTTTCAAATGGCATACCATTAACTGCTTGGTTTTACTATTTAGATTACAAAGCGAGAAAAGAAAATGGTATAAAATTAAGAAAAATTATATTTTTGTTCCCAATGGTTTCATTAATGATTCTTGCGGTTTTTCAATTGTATAGTGGGAATCTTTTTAAAATAGTAAACTATACTTATGTTCGTGGATCATTGGTTTATTTAGCAGCAGTGAGTATGTTTTCATCATTTTTTATGTTTTTAATCTATATTAATAGGTATAGAAAACATCTTATGGGACGTATGGCTAATGTTGTTATAATGTTTTCAATAATACCAATTATTATGGGATTTATACAAGTGATGTTATATGGTGTTAATCTCTTATGGCCATCCATGTCTTTAGTCGTATTGTATTCGTTTTTGTATGTTGAGTATGGTGAAATTCTAAAAGATTCACTTACAGGTTTTTTATCAAGAGATCAATTGGAACAACATCTTAAATATAAGTTAAGACTTGGTAAACCATTTTCGATTATTATGATAGATATGGATAAATTTAAAGAAGTAAATGACACCTATGGTCATGATGAGGGCGATAAAGCTTTAAGAACATTTGCAGCTATTATTAAACATGAGGTTAAAACCATTGATAGTATTTGCCGTTATGGTGGAGATGAGTTTATTATTTTGTTAGAAACAGAAGAAGACGTTTCTAATAAAGTAGTCAATCGTATTAGACAGTCAGTAAATAGCTATAATGAAAAGGATATTAAACCTTATAAATTAAGATTCAGTGAAGGTCATTTATATATAAAAAGTAAAAAGTCACTTACTCAAATACTGTCTGAAGTAGATGAGGAAATGTATAGGGATAAAAAAAGGAGGAAGTCATGATTCAAATAACATTAAAAGATGGTTCAATTAAGCAAGTCGAATCTGGTATGTCTATCATTGAAATTGCAAAATCAATTAGTGGACGACTCGCTAAAGAAGCGGTAGCTGGAGTGGTTAATGGTATAACCGTTGACTTAAGTTATGTATTAACTGAAGACGTGGCTTTAAATATTCTAACTATCAATGATGAAGAAGGCTTGGATGTTTTTAGACATACCAGTGCCCATGTGATGGCAATGGCAGTACAAAATTTGTTTCCAGGTACTAAGTTGGCTATAGGACCTCCTATTGAAAATGGATTCTACTATGATTTTGATACAGAACATATTTTTGTACCAGAAGACTTAGAAAAAATAGAAAAAGAAATGAAACGTATTATAAAGGAAAATCTAAAACCAGAACGTTTTATTTTGAATAGATCAGAAGCGGTTTCTTTTATGTCTGAAAAAGGTGCGGATTATAAGGTTGAACTGATTAACGACTTACCAGAGGATGCAGAGTTATCTTTTTATCAGCATGGTGAGTTTGTAGATTTATGTGCAGGTCCCCATTTATTAGGCTTGAAACAGATAAAAGCTTTTAAACTACTATCGATAGCTGGTGCCTACTGGCGTGGTGATGCAGATAAGAAGATGTTACAAAGAATATATGCAACGTCTTTCCCAAAAGCCTCTCAATTAGAAGTTTATCTTCATAGACTCGAGGAAGCTAAAAAGCGTGATCATAGAAAATTAGGTAAAGAACTTAAACTCTTTAGTTTAATGGAACAAGGTCCAGGTTTCCCATTCTTTTTACCAAAAGGTATGGTAGTAAAAAATAAACTCTTAGAATACTGGAGAGAAGTACATGATGAAGCAGGCTATGTAGAGATAGAAACACCTCAAATTCTAAATAGAGAACTATGGGAGACTTCAGGTCACTGGCATCATTATGCTGAGAATATGTACTCTCTAAAAATTGATGATGAGGATTATGCAATTAAGCCTATGAACTGTCCAGGTGGTATGTTGGTTTATAAGACAGAGCTTCGTTCATATAGAGATTTTCCTATGAGAGTTGGCGAATTAGGAAAAGTTCATCGTCATGAATTATCTGGTGCTTTACATGGACTAATGAGAGTACGTGCATTTACTCAAGATGATGCACATATATTTATGTTGCCATCTCAGATAAAAGATGAAATAAAAGAAGTTTGTCGAGTGATTGATTCAGTTTATGAAACTTTTGGGTTTAAATATCATGTGGAATTATCGACACGCCCAGAAAAATCTATTGGATCAGAAGAACAGTGGCAACACGCTGAAACTGCATTACAAGAAGCTTTAGAAGAGATGAACCTAGATTATAAACTTAATCCTGGTGATGGTGCTTTTTATGGTCCGAAGATAGATTTTCATTTAGAGGATTGTATCGGAAGAACTTGGCAATGTGGTACTATTCAGCTTGATATGCAACTACCAGAAAGATTTGATTTAACTTATATTGGAGAAGATGGTGAGAAACATCGACCTGTAGTTATTCACAGGGTAGCATTTGGCTCTATTGAAAGATTCTTTGGTATTTTGATTGAGCACTATGCAGGCAAGTTCCCTACATGGTTGTCGCCTGTACAAGTAAAGCTGATTACAGTTGCTGATAGACATGAGGATTATGCAAATTATATCAAGAATATATTGGTATCATATGGTATTAGAGTAGAGTTAGATGGTAGAAAAGAATCTGTAGGGTATAAGATTCGTGAAGCAAGACTCGAAAGAAATCCATATATGCTTGTTATAGGTGACAAAGAAGTAGAAGAAAGAAATATTGCTGTAAGATCTAGAGATGAAGGTGAACTTGGAAGTATGTCTATAGAAGACTTTACAGATAAGTTACTTGATGAAATAGTTTTAAAAAGAGGAGAAAAGAATGATTAAGATTACTTTAAAAGATGGTTCTGTAAGGGAAGTCGAAAAAGGCTCGTCGGTATACGATGTCGCAAAAGCGATATCGGGTAGACTTGCGAAAGAAGCAGTTGTAGGTGAAGTTAATGGTGAACTAGTTGATTTATCATTTGAATTGAATGAGGATGTTTCATTAAGTATTCTTAAATTTGATGATGAGCAAGGGAGAGATACATTTAGACACTCTACAGCGCATATTATGGCTAGAGCTGTAAAAAATCTATACCCAAGTACTAAATTAGCGATTGGACCATCTATAGAGAATGGTTTTTACTATGACTTTGAAGTAGAGAAGAACTTTACATTAGAAGATTTAGAAAAGATTGAAAAAGAAATGAAAAATATCATTTCAGCGAAAGAAAAATTTGAGAGATTTGAATTACCAAGAGATGAAGCTTTAAAGCTAGTAAAGGAAATGAATGAAGACTATAAAGAGGAGTTAATCAACGATCTTCCTGAAGATGCAATTATCTCTTTCTATAGACATGGTGATTTTGTAGATCTTTGTGCTGGTCCTCATGTTTATGATATTAAGTTCATCAAAGCATTTAAACTTCTTAGTGCTACAGGTGCTTACTGGAGAGGTGATGAGAACAATAAGATGCTTCAAAGAATCTATGGTACTTGTTTCCCAAAAGCGAATATGTTAGAGACTCATTTAGCCAAGTTAGAAGATGCTAAGAAGAGAGATCATAATAAATTAGGTAGAGAACTTCAAATCTTTAATACAAATGAGAATGTTGGTCAAGGTTTACCACTTTTATTACCAAAGGGTGCAAAAATCGTTCAAATTCTTCAAAGATTCGTTGAGGATGAAGAGGAAAGACGTGGCTATGAGTTAACTAAAACGCCTTTAATGGCTAAGAGTGATTTATACAAGATCTCTGGTCACTGGCAATTATACAAAGATGGTATGTTTGTATTAGGTGATGAAGAAGTAGATAAAGAAGTGTTTGGTTTAAGACCAATGACTTGTCCGTTCCAAATTATGGTGTATAAGAATACTCAAAAGTCTTATAGAGATTTACCTAAACGTTACAATGAGACATCTACTTTATTTAGAAATGAATCATCTGGTGAAATGCACGGACTTATTAGGGTAAGACAGTTCACAATTTCTGAAGGTCACTTAATGGTAACACCTGAGCAACTTGAAGATGAGTTTAAAGGTGTAGTTTCTCTTATTAACTATTTTATGGATACACTTGGTATTCATGAAGATATTACTTACCAATTCTCTAAGTGGGATCCTAATAAGTCTGAAAAGTACATTGGTACTGCAGAGCAATGGGAATCTTCTCAAAATCAAATGAGAACAATCTTAGATCACTTAGAGATTGATTATGTTGAGGCTGAAGGAGAAGCAGCATTCTATGGTCCAAAGCTGGATATTCAATTTAAGAATGTTCATGGAAAAGAAGATACAATTATTACTGTTCAAATTGATTTTGCTTTAGCTGAGAAATTTGATATGACATATGTTGATTCTAATGGTGAAAAGAAAAATCCATACATCATCCATAGAACTTCAATTGGTTGTTATGAAAGAACTTTGGCTATGCTTATTGAAAAATATGCTGGTAAGTTCCCTGCATGGTTAGCACCTGTACAAGTAAAAATGCTTCCAATTGCAGATAGACATTTAGATTATACTTTCGAACTTAAAAAAGAGTTTGAAAAGCATGGTATCAGAGTAGAGGTTGATGCAAGACTTGAGTCTGTAGGTTATAAAATTAGAGAAGCAAGACTTGAAAGAAATCCATATATGCTTGTTATCGGTGATAATGAAGTAGAAAATAAAAATATTTCTGTTAGATCAAGAGATAAAGGTGAGTTAGGTGCAATGGACATCAAAGACTTTATCAAAGATCTTGTAGAAGAAATAGAAACAAGAGCAATCTTATTACAAGATTAAGTTATGAAAGATTCATTCGAAAGAATGAGTCTTTTTTTATAAGTAGATATCGTTCTTAGTTTTATGAACTACATGAGTATTGCCTAATAATTGAATAATTATCTTATTTATCATTATTCCTATTTATGTGAGCTTATAATAATATAAGTAACTAAATTATGATTTCTATTACTTTACAAATCTTATTTATTTATAAAATATTATATTTATATGTTTTAATCCCCAAACTTGGGTATAGAGTAGATATAGATGAGAAGGAGGGTGTTATGGAAAAATATCGTTTACACGCAGATCAATTAACATGCAGAATACCAATTGAAGAACTAAGATTCGAAACAACAGAAGACTTGACGCCATTATATGAGATGATTGGCCAAGAAAGAGCTGCTAAAGCGATGGAATTCGGATTGAATATTAAACAAAGAGGTTACAATATATATGTCGCAGGTGGTTGGGGAACAGGTAGAAATACTTATGTACGTTATATCACTGACAAAAAAATTCTTGAAACAGATGCACCTGATGATTGGATTTATGTAAATAATTTTAAGAATCCAAGGGCACCTAT
>PPCM01000914.1_pt1 | contig 16758 bp, 10 predicted proteins | sample 1555541 | NCBI WGS metagenome assembly PPCM01 (sample SAMN05284479, study PRJNA326546) | Marine sediment metagenome, whole genome shotgun sequencing project. | isolation source: marine sediment | place: Germany: Wadden Sea | collected 2012-09-05 | reverse complement strand
CAAGCCCCCCCCATGGAATACAGCCGGATCAAAGCCCACCACGACAAAGGCTCCATACAACCGACGCCCCGTTCCGGTATCCTCCGTTGCATTAGGCCCCCCGTTGCTTTTGGTATTATCGGCATTTGAAATGGCGGAACATATTATTTTCCGGGTGTGAAAAGCTCCTTGTTCGCACCCTCCCGGAGTGCTATGAATGGCTTTTACCCTGAAGGGAACCCCATGAACCTGCTGAACAAGAAAATTTTTGCGACCCTGTTTTTTTCCATCTTTGCCGCCGTGACCGGGGTGGGCATCGTAGTTCCCCTGCTGCCGGTCTTTGCCCACGACCTCGGCGCCGGCGGGCTCTACATCGGACTCATTTTCGGCTCCTTCTCCCTTTCCAGGACCCTCTTTCTCCCCTGGTTCGGAAAGGCTTCGGACAGAAGGGGAAGAAAGCCCTTTATCGTCACGGGCCTCTTCTTCTACTCCGTTGTTTCCGTGGCCTTTATCCTGTTCAAGAGCGTCGAGGGGCTCATCGTCATCCGATTTTTCCAGGGGATCGCCTCGGCCATGATCATGCCGGTGACCCAGGCCTATATCGGCGACATCACCCCCGAGGGAAGCGAGGGGTTCTGCATGGGCCTGTTCAACATGTCCATGTTCATCAGCCTCAGCATCGGCCCCCTTCTGGGGGGGATGATCAACGAGCGCCTCTCCCTTGACGCCACCTTTGTCTCCATGGGGATTCTCAGCGTCATCGCCTTTGCCATGAGCCTGCTCCTTCTTCCCCCCACGGACTCCGAATCCAAGGTTTCCCGAACGGACACGCCTGTTTCCTGGCGGGAGATCTTTGCCGGCAGGGGGCTCCAGGGACTCTTCTGCGTGCGGATGGTGTACACCACCTGCATCGGCATCATCTGGTGCTTTCTGCCGGTGCTCTGCGATGCGGAGCTTGGCATGTCCAGCACCGCCATCGGCTTTCTGGTGATGCTCGGGGTGATTACCGGCGGGGTGCTCCAGACACCCATGGGATGGCTTGCCGACCGCAGCAACAAACGCGCCATGGTGCTGATCGGGGGGAGCGTGGTCTGCTTTTCCCTGGTGGCCATCGGCATGGCCAACACCTTTTACCAGCTTGTGGCGGCCATCCTCACCTTCGGCATCGGCGGGGGGGTCTCCATGCCGGCCGTCATGGCCATGGCGGTAATCGAGGGAAGCAACAGCAGCGCCATGGGATCGGTCATGGCCATCATGACCATGGGGCACAGTCTTGGGATGCTCCTCGGCTCCTGCCTCGCGGGCCTTGCCATGGACTTTTTCGAGCTCAGAAACGCCTTTCCGGCGGGCGGCCTTGTCATGGCCGGAGGCCTTGTTTTCTTCCTTATTGCAACCCGCGCAAAAGCGCCGTCCCCTCCCCTTCCTGCGGATTAGGGGCGCGGAATAAACAAACACCACAATGATTCCGCCTGGAATGCCGCGTGAAACGATTCGCCCCTTCAAATTGTGGAACTATTTAATTCCGCAAGCCTTAGCGTTCCGTTGCCGGGTGGATCGACTGAAAATGCCGGCTTTCGAAGAGATCGAAAGCCGGCATGCATACGAACTGAATGGGGTTCCGTTCGAGGAAGACGGGAAATCGTTATTTAATGAACCTATCCTTCCTGGAGCATCGCGTTCGTTTCAAATTCCGGCATCAGATCCCGCATGGGATTTTTCACCACCAACAGTTTGTTGTGAAGGTAGAATAAGACTGTAAAGCCGCCGACAGCGACATTAAGACTGAACAAAACAGTGACTGCGGCAGTCCCCAGGACCATGATTATCTCACGGTTGGTGACGAAAATATCTTCCTCGTCATGACGGGAGAACATATTGTCAAAGAGTTTGCCTTTAAAAATGAACAGCTCTTTTGCGTATATTTGAAGTGGCTCAAAATCGAACACGTCATACCCAACCTTGATCAGAACGCCCGCAAACACGGCATTGGGAATCAGACTGATTAAATCCTGAAAGATGAGCATCTCGACGATGGCAAAAAGCCCCACGAAAATTCCCGCCAGTCTCAACGTTGCGTTTTCCTTGACCATCAGTACGGAACGAATGGTCGCCTGAGCTCCGGGGATGCCTCCGAACAACGCGACCAAACTGTTTGCGATGCCTTGCGCGAAGAGTTCCTTGTTCTGCGACGTCTTTTCGTTGGTCATTTTGTCCACCACCAGGGAGGTGAGAAGGGTGTCGAGATAGCAGAGCAGAGCAAGCTGCAGTGCAAACGGCAAAGCCGTCAAAATGATGTGCATGGACCAGTCGGTGGGTATCTGTGAATCAATGATCTTTCCAAATGCAGCAAGACTGTTGATACTCTCCGAAAGTTCGACGTGGGCGACGGGTAAAGCGAACACATTGGCCAGCAACGTCATGATGACAATCGCAAGCAGCGTCCCGGGAAGGTAGCTGGAAAATGCCGGCATGAATCGCTTCACCAGGGGGGGGAGCAGGAACATCATTGCCGTCGTGGCGACCGCAATAAGTAAATTCATGTAAATCGGGCCACCGATGGGGGCTTTCCCGCCAAGGCCGAAGATGCTCTTGCCGATATCGACCCAGATCAGGAGGGCGATTCCGCTCATAAACCCGGAAATCACGACATTGGGTATTAAACTGATGAATTTCCCCAGCCTGAAGACGGACATCAACAGAAGAATGACGCCCGACAGAATGATCACGATATTGATGAAATGATCGGGGTTTACACCGGGAAGGGTGGCGATGCGCTGTTCAAACGCAAAGGCCACCACGGTAGCCGTCACGGCGCTCATCGGTGCCGTGGGACCGGAACATTGAACTCTTGTCCCGCCCAGTATCGATGTTACAAGGGCAATGACGCCGGCGGAAAACATCCCGGCAAAAGCACCTCTGCCCGAGAGAATTCCAAGGGCGGCGCCAAGGCTCAGCGCCACAAAGCTGACCGTCAAACCGATAATGATATTTTTTACAACTTCACCGGCATTGATTCCGGTTGCATCTCCGACGGGGGGTACAAGAACACCTTCGTTATTCATTTTGAGTTCACTCCTTTATAAAAGATATTAAAAATGTATTTTTTTCCGCTTGCTCTCGACCGGCAATACGGATTCAGCACTTCATTGACTATCGTCCCCGGAGGGGCACGGAGCCCCCTCAAAAATCAATATATCTATATATATTCAACCAGTTAAACACACCTGCAATTGTAAACAGCTACAGGGTACCAACCGTGTCGGCCGGGAAATTCCGGTTATTCTGTATTGACCGCCATCCTCGTATAGACACTACCCAACTTGAAGGAGGCCTCGCGGTATAACGCTGCCGGCTTGTTTTCCATATACTCATCAAGAAGCGTGCCAAGCTGAGGTGGCTGATTTTACAAGGATTTAGCGAAAAAAGGCGTGGGGCATATTGCCCCTTAACGGAAAAATGCCCCAGCTGGTTCCGGGCTTGGGGAATTTGAGTTTTTAACTCGGCGGGTTTGGGGTGACGGTATTTCCAGAAGCCGATTCGCGTGATTGTCTTCAACCGGGAAATCACGGGGAGAGGGACGGATTAATATTGATTTAATTATATTTAAAGAGGTTAACCGTTTTGTGATCGCGGCGGGATTCTTGCCGGCGCTCCCGAGATTCCGCCCCCCGGAAGTTCAGGGCAGGAATCGCTGTTTGGCGCCTTGCACAGGGGGCGATTTCGGCACCGCTCGGGCCCCCGGTATCGGCGAGGGGAATCATCGCCCCGTTGACGCCCGGGTGAACGAGATGGCGGGGTGCTCCCCCCTGGGCAAACGAGGGGGTGGGGTGGTCACCCCCGGGCCGTGCGGTGCGGTGAGCATCCATCACTTTATTTCAGGGATGGATCATATGATCGGCCGGCCTGGTTACGTCAGGATGCCGTCAACTCACATATCCCCTCGTGGTTTCGGGGATTGATGCCGGGACGGCCAATGATTTGCGTTGAATGGCCGATCATATGATCAAGCCCTTATTTTGCAATCACTTAAAGAAAGCCAACAGGGCGTGCAGGGTGGTCAGGGGATGGGGTGGGCACCCCGGGATAAAGAGATCCACCGGCAGGAGGCTGTCCAGGCCCGCCCCTGTTTCGGGGCTGCCCGTGAACGGACCGCCGCTCAGGGCACAGGCGCCGACGGCAATCACGGCCTTGGGCGAGGCCATGGCCTCGTATGTGTCGAGCAGGGCCGTTCGCATGTTCCTTGAGACGGGGCCCGACACGACAATTGCGTCGGCATGGCGGGGAGATGCCGTAAAGTTTATTCCGAACCGTTCCAGGTCGAAATACGGGGTGGAAAGAACATCCAGATCCGCTTCACACGCGTTACATCCCCCGGCCGATACCTGCCGCAGCTGCAGGGACCTTCCGAACAGCTTTTTAAAATGCTGTTTTGAATGTTTGGTCAGGTCGGGCAACGCTCCGTCGGTTACCAGGTGTTTCTTATCGGCTGCGGATATTTTAAAATCCCGCGTAAAGGAGATAAACGATCCATCCGAGACCCGCTCACAGTTTCCACAGAACACGCATCTTCCCATGTCGATTGATTTTCCGGAAGGATCGATGGCCCCCTGGGGGCAGGCCTCCATGCATTTTCGGACAACATCGGCCGGCGCCCCCTTTTTTACCTCCGGCCGTCCGCGGTAATATTTCGGTAATTCAATCTTCCTGTTCGGGTATTTCGAGGTTCCGCACCCCTGGTCAAATCTGTTTTTCAGTATCTTGAGCATGGGCTCCGGTTCCTTTAACGTGAAATACTTATTTCAGCCCGCCCTTTATTTAAAGGTCAAACCCGCAATGGGAGAGGTTAAAGCTCTTGTTGTTCAGGGGGAAATCGGAAATCCCGGTATCCCTCAGCGCCATGGACAGACCACTCCAGTTGTGGAAAGAGGGATCTTTCACCTTATACCGAAGAACATCTCCCCTCCCATCGGTCAGGATACAGTGGGACAACTCCCCCCGCCAGGCTTCGTTCAAGGTCACCACGAAAGCGTCGGGCAATAAGGCGTGCGCACCGCTTTCAACGCAGCGGGTTTTGATTGGATCGTTTAACAGGGCCTTGATGATATCCAGGGACTGGAGCACCTCTTCGGCCCTCACCGTTGCACGGGCATGGACATCTCCCGAGGACTTTGCATTTTCCGGGATATCCAGTTGCCCGTATATTTCGGTCGGGAAGCATCGCCTCACATCATACGCCTGGCCGGATGCACGACCGGCCGGCCCCACCAGTCCAAGCTTTTGAGCATCTCCATGACTGACGACGCCGCAATGATCAAAACGGGATTGGACACCGGAGTTCGTAAACAGGAGATCGAGAACCCCCTTGACCCGGCGGGTCAGCTCCAGCAGCTGCCCGTTCATCTCCTTGCGAACGTCGTCGGCAAGATCGAAGCGGGTGCCGCCCGGCCTTACCAGCCCCTTGCCGAAGCGGTTTCCGCACAGGCGCAAGGTCAGATTGAGGAAATCTCCCCTCATGCGGCCGAAATAATTTGCAGGGGGGAGAAAGGCGACATCACCGCTTAACGCGCCCAGGTCTCCGATATGGTTTGCGACACGTTCCAATTCCAGCGCAACGGTCCGAATAATGCGCGCGCCGTTATCGGGCTCTGCGGCGGCAAGGGCCTCGATGCCCTGGGACATACAAAGGCCGTTACCCACGGCGGTGTCCCCGGCGATGGATTCGACAATAATCGGCATGCGGCAATGGCCTGCGCCGGGCAAGAGTGTTTCCACCCCCCGGTGCTGGTATCCCAGCCGAATTTCCAGGTTCAGCACACGCTCTCCAACGCAGTTAAACCGGAAATGGCCGGGCTCGACAACACCGGCATGAACCGGCCCCACGCCCACCTCGTGGACCCCCTCTCCGGCCACGGCATAATAGTCGTGATTTCCCGGCATATCGGGAGCATGGTCATGACCGGAAACATCCTCCGCCCCAGGAAGGGCGGCGTGCCGGCGAACCGCTTTAAGCCAGGGATGGCCCTCAGGGCGGATTCCGAACTGTTCGGCCATCTCCCGCTCGAACATATGAAACTGCGGGCACTGGCTTGTCATCGAAGGATAGATCCGGGGGGCGTCGCAGACGGCCGCCTGAAGTGTATCGTCCCTTAGAACCGCCATCAGCCGCACCTTACCCCCGTCCGGAAAGGCAAAATAATGCACGACCTGCCCGCCGACCCTGACAATGCTCAGGGCATCCCGGTAGAAGTCATCGAAGGGCAGATGCGGAATCCGGTCCATCTTCACAGCCTCACCGTTTGAGACCTGCAAAAAATCCGTTTTCATCAAATTCCCCCGCCGATGGATGTGATCGCATCGACAATCGTCAGATACAGGGTGTCCGGCATCCAGAAAGAGAGGACAACCGATGTCAGAAGAAGAAGATACTGGGGCCAGAGCATGCTGTTCGGCACATGCATGCGATGCCTCGTCTTTGTCTCATCAAAGGATATCTTCATGATCTGGTTCGCGAACCCGGCGAAGATGACACAGATGCCCAGGATGAAGACCACCGCCTCCAGGTAGCGGCCTGTTCGAAACGCACCGATGACAATAAACATCTCACCGATAAACATTCCAAAGGGGGGAAAAGCGGAAATGGCGACAAACCCTCCGAAAAAGGCGACGAAGGTTCTCGGCATGAGGCCCGCCAGCTCGCCGATATTGTCAATGTTCTTGCACCCGTACCCCAAAAGAAGATTGCCCGAGGTCAGAAACAGGGACGACTTTATAAAGCTGTGATGAATCAGGCAGATCACCGCGCCGTAAACCGCGATACCGCCGATGCCGGTTCCGAATGCAATAATTCCCATATTTTCGATACTGGAATAGGCCAGGAGCCGCTTGTACTCGGTCTGTTTGATAATATAGGTTGCCGCCGCCATGATCGAAATCAATCCGAAGACCATGAGAATCCCGCCGGAAAAATCCCCCTGGCCCGCAGCGTGCATGATCTGGTTGGTCTTGAAAATTGCAAGATACGCACAGTTGAGCAGAACGCCGGACAGGAGGGCCGATGCGGGGCCGGGGGCTTCACTGTGGGCGTCCGGCAGCCATGTATGCATAGGGGCCAGGCCCATCTTTGTACCGTACCCAACGAGAATAAAGACAAACCCGGCCTTCAGCCACCTGGGGTCGATCTCCCTTGCCACCGCCGTCAGCCCCGAAAAAGAGACGGGCGCATCGACATTGCCGGCATCCATGGCAACGGTGATCAGCACCGACCCCAGAAGCGCCATTGCAATCCCCACCGAACAGATCAGAACGTATTTCCAGGTGGCTTCCAGGGATTCCGCGGTCCTGTAGGAATAGATCAGCGGCGCGCTGGCCAGGGTCGTCGCCTCGATGGCAATCCACATCACCATGATGTGATCGGAAAGGGTTACCATGGTCATGGTGGCCAGAAAGAGCAGCATCGAGCCTGTAAATATTCTTTCCGACTGAATCTCGGCTCGCTCCAGGTAGGCGGCCGAGTAGAACGAGGTCACGAAGAACAGCAGGGATATGACCCCCAGTGACAGCAGCCCCTCCGGCGTGACGGCGAAATAGGCGGAAAAGAGGGCCGCCGGCCTGCTGATCCACAGGGAGACCGAGAGCAGCAGATGAACGGCCCCCGTTATGATCAGGAGCTTTCGCCCGAAGCTGCGGGGAAGGAAAAATGCAATTATACCCGTGATAAACGGTATCAGAAAAATAACCTCAACCATAACGCCGTCACCTATTCCTTTAATGTTCGTAAAAGCGCCGTATCCATATCGTCAAACGTATGCTTAATGTTCTGGAGAATAATGGCCATGATCATCACTGCGGCCAGCACATCGAGGAGAATTCCGAACTCGACCACATGGAGGGCGCGGATGGAAAAGGTCGTCCCCACAAGATAGATTCCATTTTCCAGCATGATATAGCCCAGCACCATGGCAATGGCGTTCCTTCGCGCGATGAGAAGGAACATGCCGGCCACCAGAAGACAGATGGTGGTGGGCAGCAGCAACGCGCCGGCGCCGATGGAGGGGACGGTAAAGTTCCGGCTGATCATTATGGCGGAGGCGATGACCCCAAGGCCGATGAGAATGGATGCGTTGAAGCCGATGATCGGCTCGACTTCGCGCCGGATCGCCACCTTTTTCACGGCCAGGTGGATGCAAAGCGGGATAATGATCCCCCTGATTGCCATGGTGGCCAGCGTGAAGGCGATCTCTCCGAAGGAGAGATCATGCCCCATGAACAACGGGACGACGGACACGATGATGCCCTGAAAGGCCAGCACCTTGACAAGCCCCGGCAAGAGGCTGGAACCGAGGGAAAATAAAATCGACAGGAGCACAAGGGACAAGAGGGTGCCGAGGGGTTCCATCATTTGATAAACTCCATGGTGATAATCGTTGCAAAAAAGGCCAGGACAAAAGAGCTTAAAACAAATCGCGGCACCATATCCATTCTGAAACGCGCCATGACCGATTCAATCACCCCCACGGCGGAATAAACGAATAAAAGAGAGCCGCCGAACAGGAGCAGATTCAAACCGGGGCTTCCCGTTTCGAAAGGGCAGATCAATCCGGCGAGAAGCGATGCATAAAAGAACAGCTTGAAGAAAGCCCCCAGCTTGATAAACGCCAGATCCGGGCCGCTGTGATCCAGAACCATCGCCCCGTGGATCATTGTCAACTCAAGGTGGGTGGCCGGATCGTCCACCGGCGCCCGTGCGTTTTCCGTCAAGAGGATGATAAAGATGGAGACGACAACGAATAAAAGAGGCGCTCCGGCCATGTGCCGGATCCCGGAGGGCTGCATCCCTGAAAAATATGCGGCAAGGCTCAACCGGCCGGTCAGCTTAAAGAGAAGAAAAAGAATCATGAACATGGTCGCTTCGCATATGACGGGAAAAAATGCTTCCCTGGCCGCCCCCATGCCCCCCAGGGAGGATGCCGTGTCCATGGCCGCCGCGATGGTAAAAAACCTCGCCAGCCCAAACAGGTAAAAGATAAAGACCACATCACCGTTAAAGGAGATGACCGGTTCTCCCCCCGCGATGGGCATAAACAGGAGAACCGTAACCGCCGCCCCCAAGGAGACCATGGGCGCAAGTTTGAAAATAAATGTCGTACGGGTACTGTACACGGAGCCCTTCTGGAAAAGTTTGATCAGGGTGTAATAATTGATGAGCAGCGGCGGACCTTTTCTTCCCCCGAAAAAGGCCTTTACCTTCAGGATAAACGCTGAAAACAGAGGCGCGGACAGCATTGACAGTCCCAGGAAGACAGTGGATTGAATCATGGAGTTTACCCGTTCCCTTAGGGTTATACAAAAAACAGCAATACGATGATCGTCGCAAGAATATATCCGATATACAGGTGGATATCGCCGTGCTGAATCCACCGGAGCCTGTCGAAAAAGGCCAGCAGGGGTTTTACAATGATCGTTCCCATGCAGGCCTCGGCAAGGTCGGCGACATGCCTTGCATAATGGGTCTTTTTTGGAAGCACGCCGCGTACACCGGGATGGTCTTCCACGGCCGGGGCCACCGGTTTGAAGAAATCGATGATGGATGCGGCATAGGAGGCACCCGTGTATTGCATCCTTGACGTCGGAAGCGCAAAACCACAGCCCCAGGTAGCGCCGCGGCCAATGGTTTTTCCCCTGTATAAACAGATGCGAAGGATGAAAATCCCCAGGAAGACGCCCAGGAAGACCAATGCACCGAAGGTTATGCCGCCGCCCATGGTCACGAAGGCGTCGAGGGGCATCTCACCGCGTACCGTCCCCAGCGACAAAACGGCCCTGGACGCCATAACGATAAAGAATTTTGGAAAAACGCCCATCAGTACGCAGGCAGCGGAAAGTACGACCATGGGACCGAGCATCATCGGGCCCCTCTCGTTAAGGTCGTCGGCAAAACCGTTTCTGGGTTCCCCCAGAAACACGACCCCCATGACCCTTGTAAAACATGCCAGGGTGAGTCCTCCGATGACAGCCAGGCTTATGACGGCAAGGTGGCTCAATGTGAAGGCGGCCCTGCCCAGCCCCCCTCCCTGGAAACCGGCGACGTAAATAAAAAATTCACCGACAAAACCGTTAAAGGGCGGGAGTCCCGAAATCGCCAGGGATCCCATAAGGAATGCCGTACCGGTGACCTTCATTTTTTTAAGAAGCCCCCCCAGGGCATCGATGGAGCGGATTCCTGTTTTTTGAATGACAATTCCAGCGGCCATGAAGAGAAGCGATTTAAAGATGGAATGGTTCAGCACATGGAGCAACCCGCCCGAAAAGCCAAGCAGGGCCATGCCGGGGTGCCCCGACGACAAACCGACCATGCCGATACCGATGCCGATCAGAATGACCCCGGTATTTTCGACACTCGAGTAGGCAAGCAGTCGTTTCAGGTCCTGCCGGCCCAGGGCATATACGATACCCGTTATCCCCGTCACCATCCCCGCGACAATGACAATTCCCCCCAAAAGCGGCGTATGCAGCCCCAGTACGAAGTACATTCGAACGATGCCGTAAATCCCGATTTTGATCATCACCCCGGACATGACGGCCGATATATGGCTGGGTACGGCCGAATGCGCATGGGGCAGCCAGACGTGAAAGGGAAAAACGCCGGCCTTTGATCCAAACCCAATGAACAAAACAATAAAGACAATGATTTTCGCGGAATCCGGCAAGGCGGAAGCCGCCGTGAAATCAAAGCTGCCGGTATAGTGATACATGATCCCGAAGGCGGCAAGGAGCACCATGGCGCCCACATGGGAAAAGACAAAATAGAGGTATCCGGCCCCGCGATTCCCGGGTGATCGGTAACGGTATACAACCAGGAAAAAAGAGGAGAGGGACATGATCTCCCAGCTCAGCATGAATGCGATCATGTCTTTCGCCGTGACCACCAGCGCCATGGAAGCCACCAGCAAGCTGAAGAAAAGATAGCCGACGGCTGTTTTCAACGCCTCTTCCGGCCTGCCCGGACAGTGAAAGCTGTACAGCGCCGACAGCATGGAAACGGCAAATATTATGACAAGAAAAAAAGCCGACAGTCCGTCGATATCAAATGTCAGTAAAAGCGTGTTGAGATATTCAAACGAAGCACCGGCATTAGGTTCCGGGTCAAACAGCCGGCAGGCGGAATGAATCAATCCCGTCAAACAGCCGGCACTGACGGCAAAAACGCCCGCAACCTTCATTGGAATCAGCCGCTTCCGGAACATCATGGCGAGCCCCCCACCGAAAACGATTATGGTTACGGCTAAGAAATAAAGAAACATAGACGTCCTTTCCCGGTTCAAATGCAAGGGCTCAAAGCGTTGGGCCGAGTCATCAACGGATCGATTACCAATCCGGTCAAAAGCGACTCGCCATATTGTAAGATTTCGAACGGTAAGTCCGAGTCATTCTTTCACGGCGCTACAGAAATACTGCTTGTCGAGTAACTTTCCGACTCATTGGTATCGGGCTCATGTTATTCCCCTGGTGTCAATACGCGATGATCCGATTTTCCCCCGTCACAGCCGTCGGTAAAAATAAAGAGGCCGACCATCTCGACAAAACAAGGGTTTCCTTCATCAAGAAACCGCTATCCCGCCGGACCGGCCAGCCTCTGTTTTTTAAATAAGAAGAGATACCCCAAACACGGGTCAAAATCAATCAAAATGGCCCCCCCCCTGATCAGGGGCTGTCCCGGAGCCTCCCGTGCTTCTTTGTCAAGTATTGCAGCTGATCGAAGATATCCGGAATGCCCGGGGGCAAAGCGCTCGGGGGATACACGGAAAAGCACGAAGCCCGACACCGTTATCCACGTGCCGCGTACTTATCTTCAATAAGCTTATTGCTCTATTCTTATCGTTGGATATATTCCGGTTTTTGGCCCGGTTCCATAGGGTTGAATCGTAAAAACCTGCGTTTTTTCCAAATCCTGAGTGCGCTCCATCACTGCTTCATCTTCGCAAAGCGCCGCGGTTGATTCAAGTATCGTTTCAATGCGGTGTTTTAATGCGCCGACAAAAAGCTCCCCCTTCCCCTCGAAACGCATTTCCCCCATGGATATTTTGTTTGCTTCGCAAAGCGCCACGAGGGCGATGGAGTGCGCATCGACATCTTCCTGGGATGCGATATACCCCCAAACGAGCCGGCCGGCCGGTATCTCTATGGGCCCTTCCGAATCAATGATGGTATGGGGCATGATAATGCACCCTTCTCCCACAACGACACCTGCGTTCTCCTTACCGTTCAAGAAGGAATTCATCCCGATGAAAACATGCGTACCGGAGGCGGCGCGCATCACCTTGGCGCCATGTGCGATGATATTGAGGCCCGAGAGTTTCGAGTCGATGATGAGGGCATTTTCCTGGACCGTGGAACCGTCTGCAATCTCGCTATTTTCAACAAACGTTCGCTGGCAGACGACAACACGCTTTCCGATCTTGTTTCTTCCCCTGGTAACGGCAAACCGGTTAAGAACGGGCGGACAGAGCCCCCTGGGCGCGTCACCGCCCGTCGCCCCCCGCTCCAGATCGGTTTTACGTTCTTCGGCAAAGTCATAGAGAACGCCGATGGGCTGAGAAGCCTCATTCAGGGAAATATACCGGTCCAGTATCTCCTCCGGGTAGGTGTAGCAAAATGAAAAATGTTCATTTTCAACCCGGACGGTTCCCCGGGGAACCTCTTTGTGCGCCAGGTCGTCAACCTGAACATACGAGAACTCCCCCACCCGGCAGGCGTGAAGTGTTGTTCGGTCAACGGTCGCAAAAGCGCCGACATAGCACCCTTCCAGCGTTGAGCCGTGGATGGTTGAATAATGCGCCGCCACCGAATTCACGACGGAAAACTCTTCCGGTGCATCCAGGTTGTACGAGTTACTGTGAATCAGCATTTTGAACAGAAAACTGTTGCTGATGGTGATGACCTCATCGTCCGAAAGGGTAACGGCTTCGGAGCGGGCGGCCCGGTCCCCCTTTCTCTTCAGTTCATCGCCCCTGACATCGCTTTTATAGACCACGGAGTTGTCGACCCGGCAGTTTCCGAGAAAATGACTCCCTGCAATATTACATTCATGAAAATTCAAGCGGACGGGGGTTTTGGATGTCGCGTCATAGGATGCGCAGTATTCAAGCAATTTGTCCGGGGCTGTTAAGGAATGAACGAATTGATCGGTATTGAAGTCATATTTATTCAGCCTCATATTGACCCGTCTGGCGATTCCGTCGATAAGTTGCCTTAGTTCTTTCAAAATAACTCCTCTCGGTATTGTTTGACAAAATGGTATTCATGAGGCTTTTTCAGCAGCCCGCCGGCCCCTTGCCCGATGCGGATAACTCCTTGCATTCCCACTTGTAACAACAAGCATCAGGATCACGAAGCCGATCACTTGAACACGATCAGATCCACCCGGTTCGTCTTCCCCGGTGCATTAAAGCCCACATGGCCTCAAGGCGCCGTGAAGCCAAACCGGACAAGCGGCGGAACCCGAAATTCCCCACTAACCCTGTTCAACTTCTTTCGCCCATCGATCCTCGGCTCAAAACTATAAATTCATCAATCGCCACTCATCGGAGCAATTTTTATACCAATCACGACTAGTTTCCGGGAGAAGATGCCGATTGCCCGGCGTATTTGAAATGGAGGCTGGGATTTGACCACCGGCGGGGATGCCGGCGCCTTGAGCATGGAAGGGTCAGGTTCAGCTCAGGAGAAGGTCCGAGGCGCATTGGGCGCGCCCTGGGGGACAAAAGGTTGAATCATCGCGTGTCGGAATTCCCCCCAGGGCCGCGTCGACAGGTCGGTCCCCTTCCGTGGACGGGGGTGCGACGGATTGAAAAGCTCCCGCCCGCCCCCCCGGCGCCAAGCCGGATCTCCAGGGGGCAAAATTCCCCACGGGGGAAATTTGCCCCATTGACAAACCGCTGCCCGCGCCGCCATGACGGAACGGGCCGTCAAGGAGGTGCGGAGAAAACCAGAGGCCCTCCAGGGGAGGAGACATTACGACTTCCGTGTGCTTGGGTCAACCCCGAACAACTGAAGTTTTCGATAAAGCGTTTTCCGGTCAAGCTTGAGAATCTTTGCCGTTAATCCCCGGTTCCCCCCGGTTGTATTCAGCACATGGAGTATGTAACGACGCTCCACCTCCTGCATGGAGAGCAGTTCCATGGGGTTGTGTGTGGCGGATAAAATCGGTTCATCCTGAAAGGTGCAGATCTTTCTGGGCAGATCTTCTGTAACAACGGTGTCATAGCTGGTGAGGGCAACCGCGTGCTCGACGGCATTGCGCAACTCCCTGACATTACCGGGCCATGGGTAGGACAGGAGTTTATCGGCGGCCTTGGTGGAAATTGACTTAACGTGTTTTTCCTGTCGGCAGGAGAACTGTTCGAGGAAATGTTTCGCAATCAGCAGGATGTCCGTGCCCCTCGATCTCAAGGGAGGCATTTCAAGATGAAATACATTCAGCCGGTAAAAAAGATCCTCGCGGAACAGCCCCTCTTCAACGGCCGATTCCAGGTCACGATTTGTCGCGGCAACGATGCGAACGTCGAAAGGGACCTCCGTGTTTCCGCCGACGGGCCTGACACGGCGTTCCTCCAGCGCGCGGAGTAGTTTGGGCTGGAGCGACAGGGGGATTTCACCGACCTCATCCAGAAAGAGAGTCCCGCCGTCGGCCTCCGCAAACAGGCCTTTTCGATCATTCCGGGCATCCGTGAAGGCGCCGCGCACATGCCCGAACAGTTCACTCTCAAGAAGCGCTTCCGGCATGGCGGAACAGTTGATCGTGACGATGGGTCCCTCTGAACGCCTGCTGTGCTTGTGCAGGGCCCGTGCACAGAGTTCCTTGCCGGAACCGCTTTCACCCGTTACGAGCACCGAAATATCGGTATCGGCGATGCGTGTCAGCAGCACGAACAGCTCCTTCATCGCCTGGCTTTCGCCGATTAAGTCATCGAAGCATTGCGTCTGCTTGATGGCATTACTCAGCAGGTTTACTTTCTCCTGCAGTGTCCGATGGTTGACGGCCCGCTTCAGCGATAGGGCCAGGATATCCAGGTCGACCGGCTTGGTAATAAAGTCATAGGCGCCGGCCCTGATGGCGGCAATGGCGGTTTCCATGCTTCCGAATGCCGTCATGATAACAACCGGGATGTCCGGGTAATTTTCGGAAAACTGTCGACACAGTTCGAGTCCGTTTATATCCGGAAGGTTGACATCCGTTAAAATCACATCAAAGACATCCTTCCCGAGGGCCGCGATCCCCTCGCCACCGGTGAGGACCGAAGTCGGGGTAAATCCGCGCCCCCGGAGATCTGCCTCCAGCATTTCACACATATCTTGATCATCTTCAATAATTATAATACGTTGGTTCATCCAGCTTTTCCCATGGGCAAATAAATGATAAACGTGGTTCCCTTGGCTTTCTCATTTGTGACATCGATCCAGCCCCGGTGCTCTTCAATAATTCCCTGCACGATGGGGAGCCCCAGGCCGGTACCGTCCCCCGCTTTCTTAGTGGTGAAAAAAGGCTCAAAGATACGATTCATGTTTTCCTCATCGATCCCATCGCCGTCATCGGTCAGTTTTATGCCGAGATAGTTTTTTGACCTGCCGGCAACTGCCTCGGCGGTCTCTTTTTTAAAGATCTCGACATCCATTCTCCCCCCGTTCGGCATCGCCTGGATACTGTTCATGATCAGATTTATCAGGACCTGCTGAATCTGATTCGCGTCCATCCACAGTAATATCGGCATTTTTTCAGACGGCAGCAGCTCGAGAACCACGCCCTGTTTTCTGGCAATGGGCGCCATGATTTCAATTACCTGTTTAACAATGGACAGGATATTGGTTGACGCGTATCTGGGTTTGCTCCTGCGGGTAAAATCCAGTAACTGGCGGATGATCTGGGTCATCCGCTCGGACTGGACCCGGATGATCCCGGCGCACTTGATCATCTCCGGCAAGGACAGCGTCCCTCTTTCGATCATTTTGGCCCTGCCCGAAACGATATTGAGGGGCGTTCCCATCTCGTGCGCAATCCCGGCGGATATGTGTCCAAGGGTCGACAAGCGTTCCGTATGACGCAGTTGCTCGAGGGTTTTAATCCGCGCGTCATGTACCGTATCGATTTTTTCCTGTGCCGATAGGAGCTTGCCGCACATATCGTTAATCATCATGGCCAGATTCGACAGCTCATCGTTCCCACGGATGGAAAGGTTCGGTTCGAGATCCCCCTCGCCGATCAGCCTTGCCTTGCGGGAAAACCGGTCCAGCCGCTTTCCGATCTGGCGATCGATGAAACTGTACAGGATAACGCCGGTTGTCAGCAATAACAAAAGCCCGATGGTCAACGAACGAATCAGAATCCTCCGTGTATATTCCACCAGAGGGGCGAGAGATTGCTCGATCTCCATGGCGCTTATCATATGATTCTCAAGTTTGAGAGGAATATAGGTGTACCTGAACCCCGCCCTTCCCCTCTCATCCGTTTTCACGGAAACAATATTGCCCTGTTTTACCAGCGATATCTTATCGGGCTCAATCCTCGGTGAGTGGGGCGTATCCGGCATATCATCCAGCCATACCCAGCGAAGCTTTACCGTGTTGTTTGAATCGTTGGCATCCTTGATCAGCTGAATGGCCGTATCCTCGCCACTTTCCATCCAGGCATGCTCGATCAATCCGGACATGATGTTGCCGATTTGGATCGTGTTGTCCATCATGTCACGGTCAAACTGGTCGACCCCTCTTTCAAAACCGACATAC
>PPCM01000913.1_pt1 | contig 16829 bp, 14 predicted proteins | sample 1555541 | NCBI WGS metagenome assembly PPCM01 (sample SAMN05284479, study PRJNA326546) | Marine sediment metagenome, whole genome shotgun sequencing project. | isolation source: marine sediment | place: Germany: Wadden Sea | collected 2012-09-05 | reverse complement strand
AATGATCGCAGCAACGACCGCAGCAACGACCGCAGCAACGACCGTAGCAATGACCGCAGCCGTGGTCGCCGCAATGATCGCAATGAACGCAATGATAATTATCGCGGACGTCGCAATGACCGTAACGAACGCACTGATAATTATCGCGGACGCAGTGATCGTAATGACCGCACTGACAACTATCGTGGCGGCCGCAATGACCGTAACGAGAATTATACCAAGCGTAGCGACAACTATAATCGGGAACGCGACGAGAACTTCGGTAACCGCGAAGAATTCAACCGTCCAGCTCCTTTTGATGATAATTACGGCAACCGTTACCAGCAGAAGGACAGTTTCGGGAACCGCCAGTCGCGCTATAATAAAAACAGCCGCAATGACCGTAATAAAGACGGCAACAGCTCTAACTATAACAACGACCGCTACAACCGTTACTAATTGTTCACGAGCGGTGAATAATGACTTTGAAAACCCCGTGGACGAATGTCTGCGGGGTTTATCCTTTCAGGGAGAATATTGATATGTCCATCACTTCCACCGGAACAATTACCGCAATCGCCACCCCTCCGGGTGACGGCGGAGTCGGAATTATCAGAATCAGCGGAGAAAAAGCCCTGACAATAGCTGAAGATATTTTTCGTCCGGCCAAGAAATCTTTTTCCGGTTTCAAACCGTACACCATGCACTACGGTACAGTTGTTGATTCTGAAGCTGTTGAGATAGATGACGTTCTTGCTGTATATATGCCCGGTCCCAATTCATATACCGGGGAAGATACCGTGGAGCTCAACTGTCACGGTGGACGGGCTATTCTTAGCGCTGTGCTCGGCGAGGTCATCTGCAAGGGAGCGCGGCTTGCCAATGCCGGGGAATTTACTTTGCGTGCTTTTCTGAACGGACGTATGGACCTCACTCAGGCTGAAGCTGTTGCAGAGATGATTCACGCTCCTTCCAGAGGAGCCGCACAACTGGCTAAGGTCAAGCTTTCCGGTGTACTCGGTGAACGTATAATCGGGCTTCGTACTCGTCTCGAAGAGTTGCGGGCACAGCTTTGTGTCGCTGTTGATTTCCCGGAAGATGAGCTTGAGTGTCTGCCCTTAGAGCAGATGCAGGCCGAAGTGGGTGATGCCGTAAAAAATATTTCTGAAATACTTTCCGGCGTTGAACGTACCAAAGCATGGCGCGAGGGTGCTCTGGCAGTTCTTTCTGGAAAGGTCAATGCTGGTAAATCCAGTCTGCTTAATGCGTTACTGGGACGTGATCGTGCGATTGTTACTGATATTCCGGGTACGACCCGCGATTTCATCGAGGAAACATTGAACCTTGATGGTTTACAGGTCCGGGTTGTGGATACTGCCGGGTTGCGTGAAACGAGTGATGCGGTTGAGTTGGCCGGACTTGATATGGGCCGAGACCTTGCTTCCCAAGCAGATTTAGTGCTTCTGATCATCGATGGTTCACAGCCTTTCGCTCTTGAAGATCTTGATCCGCAATTTGCCGTAATGAGCGCAGATTGCCTCGCGGTTATCAATAAATCGGATCTTGAGCAGTCCAGTCCGTCTCCTGCGGAAATTATGCGTGGGGCAGGCTATGAGGTTGTTGAAATTTCGGCCAAAAAGGGCCAAGGTATTGAGCGTTTGGCTGCTCATGTCCGTGAGCACATTTTAAAAGGAGCTGGCGAGCCGGACCCGGATGAACTCGTGCCCAACTCACGTCAGGCAGCTACTTTGAAAAAAGCCAATTCTGAGCTTAAAGAGCTTATGGCAGACATTGAAATGCAGATACCTTACGACTTGCTTGGTGTGCGCCTTGAGGCCGCTTGCAGTGCGCTTTCCGAAATTACCGGGGAGATTACACCGCAGGAAGTGTTGAATTCAATTTTCGAAAATTTTTGCGTTGGTAAATAATATGGATGACAGTAAATTTGTTGATCTGAAAGCCGTGACCTGTGGGCTTGTGCCTATCATTGTAAATCACTTGGATACCACATCTAATACTGTTGTGGAATTTCAGGTAAGACTCGGAATACGTGAAGAACTCATGAGCGGATTCGGGACAGGCGGTAACTGGGATATCGAGGTTCTCGACGACCTTGGATGTGACCGTCTGCGTTTTACCCGTCGTAGAGAGTCTAATGAAGACAAACTGAATATTGTTGAGTATTAGTCGGAATGCTTGCGGCGGTCTCTTCGGGGGCTTAAACCCTTTTTATTGTGCCTCTTCCTGGGCTGACCCCTTCGGGGCGGTGCTTTGAGGCGCTGGGCAAATCCGCTTTTCTGCGGTTTTGTGGGAAAAGTGTTTAAGAATTCCAAAACTTTTTATTAGTTTTGTGTAAGTCTGCTTTGTAGAATCGTACTTAACAAGGCCTTGCTTTTGGGGCATCGATGCGCGTTTGATGGGCTTAATCGTTTCAAGTCTGCAATTGTGTCCATGTCCTGATGTTCTGACAGAATTGCTGGTTTTATGTTAATTTTTTTGAGGCGTGAAATTGTCTCACCGAAGACTCTTTCCGTGCTCCATTCCATGTTTTCGAAGATGGATTTGGTCAAATAATCTTTCTGAAAACCGATCAGATAATACCCCCCGTCACTTGCAGGTCCAATGCAGGCGGGGGCTTTTTTTATATTCAGCATGGCCTGTTTCACTATTTCCGGATCAAGATCAGGTAAGTCACTTCCTGTAAGAATGGCGGTATTGCTGCCACCTTTGAAAGCTTTTTGCAACGCGTTGAACATACGTTCGCCTAGATTTTCGCCGTGCTGGGGAATATAATGGCGATCACCTAGCCAGTCCCGATACTTCTCTTCCGGTTGAAATGGATCGAAAGCTATTATCGGGCTGATACCGATACTCTCCAAATTATGCAGCATGTCTTCAACGAAAGCAGTATAAAGTTCGGCAGCTGTTTCAAATCCAAGGTCCTGCCCAATTCTCGTTTTGACCTTTCCTGCTACTGGAAATTTAACAAAAATTATGACCGCGCAACTCATGATCGTTTGCCTTTTTTGCGGTACATTTTTTTTAGAGTAAGGGGTTTTACGCCCCAGAAATGTAGAAGACGCAGGAAGGTATTGCGTAAGGCGCAGCAGAGCGGTCCGGCAGCTAAATAGCGGCGTGCTGAGGTTGTGATTGATTCCTTGAGAATGACTATTTCGAGCCGTTGCCGTTTAATATTCTGGAAAAATTCAACATCTTCCATGAGCGGAATTTCGGGAAAGCCGCCTAGCTTTTCAAAATTTGAGCGTGAAATAAAAATAGCCTGATCACCGTAGGGGACGCGCTCAATTCTACAGCGTAGGTCTGCTATGTATGCAATCCATTTCAAGGAGCGCTGATGGGTGTCGAAACCGAGTTTGAAGGCTCCGGCAGTGGCGCATGGCGCGTTAAGTGCTTTGCGGACGAGGGTACCCGCAGCGGGCGGCAGAGTTGTATCTGCATGCAGAAAAAGCAGGATGTCTCCCTCGGCCTTCTGCGCACCGTAATTCATCTGGACCGCACGTCCCGGAGGTGATGCGATGAGCTTCACCCCATTATCGTCTACAGCGGACAGGGTAGACCCGTCAGCGGACCCGTCAACGATTATTATCTCGCAATTCTCCTCGCAGTTTTTCTTTACATTCGCGATGCATGAGTTGATCGTCTCAGCCTCATTATAAGCCGGAATGATGACAGATATTTTCAAGATTGATGACATGGATAGATAACTATCCTGTTTCCCAAGCCCAATAAAGGGGAATATTTAAGCACAGCGTGGCGAAGCCTTCTTAAAAGTTTTTGCACGAGTCCCGAGAAACTTTTTCCAAAAAGTTTCTTTGGCTCTCGGAGCCGCCAGAGGCAATATATTTTACCCAAGGGCAGAGCGCCTCAAAATAATTAACCTACACGGCCGAGCTGATCTTCTTCCATACGGGACTGACAGGCTACGCAGAAGCGGGTAGTCGGGTTAGCTTTGATGCGAGCAATGGCGATTTCTTCCCCGCACTCTTCGCAGATACCAAAATCCCAGTTGTCTACACGGCTGATGGTTTCTTCGAGTTCTCCTATCAGCAGTGCTTCGCGTGCATGTAAGGCGAGATTTATTTTTTGCTCGCTGATGCGGGAAGCGTATTCGTTATCGTCTGCGCAGTTTTCTACAGCAGTGTCCCGTGTTTTAGTGCGCATGGTGAGTTCTGAAAGTTTTTCTTCAAGATGTTTCCTGATGCTTTCTCTCTGAGAAGAATTCATAATAACCTCCGACTTTTGTGGTGGAACCGATTAATAAATCCTTTGACTATGGGGCTTATACGCCTGCCAGTCCGGAAGAAAATCGCATTCCTGTTACGGAGGTGGAACAATTTTACAACACTATAAAAAAATCTGAATTTTCGATGTTTTTAAAGCACAGAATTAATCAATTTTGCTTGTGCGGCCGAAAAGTTCGGTCATTTCACCTAATCGTTCACGGATAAGTGGTGTCAACTGGCCGGGGGTAAGTTTCCAGCCCCAATTCCCATCAGGTTCACCGGGAACATTCATGCGCGCGTTTCCATCAAGGCTGAGCAGGTCCTGCACTTGAATCACACACAGGCAGCCGACGCTGGACATGAGCATACGGATCATCTCCCACGAAATCTTTGCATCATCAATCCAATCGTAGCCCAGATAAGCGAGCAGGTTCTTGCGGCTGATTTCGTCGGCATCATCAAGGAACCAGCCCCGATTGGTGTTGTTGTCATGTGTTCCGGTGTAAACCACAGCGTTGCGTTTGTGGTTATGCAGAGCGTCGCCGCAATAACCGATATCCTCTCCAAAGGAAAATTGCAGAATGTTCATACCCGGCAATTGAAAGCGGTCTTTGAGCCAGATCACGTCCGGGGTGATGTGTCCGAGATCTTCAGCGATAATCGGCAAGCACCCCTCTTCGGCAGTTAGCTTTTCAAAAAGCTGATGCCCCGGGGCGGGAACCCAGTACCCCTCCATGGCTGTTTCTGCATCGGCAGGAACTTCCCAATATGCGGAAAATCCCCGGAAATGGTCGAGCCGAACCCAGTGGTAAAGGCCGAGGTTATGCTTCATGCGACTGATCCACCAGCCGAAACCGTCATTTTGAAGGACTTCCCAATTGTAAACCGGATTACCCCAGAGTTGGCCATTTTTACTGAAATAGTCAGGGGGAACTCCGGCTACGCAGTATGATTCGCCGCTTTCGTCGAGCTTGAAAATATGTTTATTAGCCCAGACATCGGAACTGTCGTGGGTAACATAAATCGGTACATCGCCGATTAGTTCAACCCCGATCTCATCGAGATGGTCTTTCAGCTGTCCCCATTGGCGGAAGAAAATCCATTGGCAGAACTTTACAAATAGAATCTCGCGGTAGAGCTTCTCGCCCCAATGTCGCAGCCCGTCTTCCGTGCGGTCGCGTATGTCATCAGGCCATGTGATCCAACTGGCTCCTTTAAAATGTTTCTTGAGGGCTGTGAAAAGTGCGAAGTCATTGACCCAGTGCATGTTATCCCAGATGAACTGATTGAAGACCGGATCATCCAGCAGATCGTTAGCAACTCTCGAGAAAGCTTTGCGCAGTAGTTGTTCTTTAATTTCTCCAGCAGCATCAAAGTCGGCTTCATTGGAGTCCGGCAGAGTATTTTTGAGAATATCGTCATATTCGAGCAACCCGTATTCAACCATTAGCTCAGGGCTGATCAGGGTGGTGTTGGCCGCAAAGGCAGAAAATCCGGAGTAGGGTGAATTGCAGAGATCTGGAGCAGTGGGGGTGATGGGCAGAACCTGCCAGAACCGCTGACCGGCCTCGGCCAGAAAGTCTGCGAAATCATAGGCTGCGGGACCAATATCGCCCACACCGAAGCGGGAAGGTAATGATGTAAAATGTAAAAGAATGCCGCTGGAACGTTTCATTATCGGATCTCCTTCTTGCACTGCAAGGTATGCTTCAAGTCAGTGCTGACTTGAACATTATCATATTGCAGGGCAAGAGGGGAGATGTCCAGTTACGATGTTTTTACCTGATTGAAATATCCTCGGTGCGGACCATGAGTTCAGAATGTAGAAATAGAGCGAAGGATTGCCCTGCTATTGTAAGTAATCCATCCGAAGGGAGGATGGACGGAAGAGGGGCGGCCTCGCCACCATAACATTTGTTCGCGCTGTACATCTCCGTGGTCCAGACTCCTTCAGGAAGATGTGGAGCAATGCAGCATTCGGTTTCTTCTTTGCCGAAATTGAAGACCACCGCTGCGTATTTGCGGTCTCCTGAGGTGGGGTTTCTGAAAATCAGAATTGTGTCTGGCGCAATTTCTTGCACCTGACATCTGCTGCGGCAGGGTTCGTGAAGAGTGGGGTGTTCTTTACGAATTTTGATTAGTTTGCGGTATAGAGAAAGCATGGCCTGACCCTGTCTATTTTCAATATTCATCCAGTTCAGGCGGCATTCATTTAATGCGGATTCGTTCTCAGCGTCATCGAAAAAAATGAAAGGAGCAGTCTCTCCGTATTCCTCACCCATGAAAATCATAGGGATGTAAGGCGAAAGCAGGGTCGCACCTGCGCTAAGCTTTGCAGCTTCGAATCCTGCTTTTTCGATGATCCGGCATTTTGAATCATGACCGGCATTTTCATCATGCCCTTGTGAATAGACCACAAACATGCAGCCGGGCAGTTCTGATTTACTGCGCCCCTGAAGCCTGATGTAGTGGTCGGAGATTTCACCCCGGTAAGCAAATCCGTACTGCATGGCCGAAACCATGCGGTCTGGGTCCGCGTAGTCCTTGAAATGGCCAGTACTGTTCCCGGTTATCCGGCTTTGCAGGGCGCAGTAAAAGTCATCATTGTATAAGGCGTCGAGTCCATACCCACCCTTTTCCGGGGGCATAACAGGGCGAAGGGCATTACGCTTGTCACCATTAATCAGTACGCAGGTGCGGTTGTTTTCGTGAGCAAAATTTTTGATCCGGGTGGAAAGTTCTTCAAGAAAATGTACCGGAGTCTGGTCATGGATATGGTCGGCGTCTTTGATTCGCAGTCCGTCTATCCGGTAATCACGCAACCATGACAATGCGCATTGAATATAGAATTCCCTCACGCCGTAACTGTATTTTTCATCAAAATTAAGCGAGCGTCCCTTGGGAGCGTTGTATTTTTTACTGAAAAAAGGTGCATAGACCGGGGATAAACTATCCACGGGAACAAGGCTGCCGAAAGACACGTCGAGTACAACAGCAATCCCTTTTAGATGACATTGCTTGACCAGTTCTTTTAATTCAACGGGACTACCGTATCCGGTGTGCACTGCGTAGGGGTAGACCGTATCATATCCCCAGCCCTGCGCACTTGAAAACTGGGCTACAGGCATTAGCTGCAAGGTGTTGATCCCCAGCTGCTTAAGATGTTCCAGTCTGCCTATGACTCCATTGAAATTTTTTTCCGGACTGAATGTCGCAACATGAGCTTCATAAATTATCATTTCGCTCATGGACAGACCGCGAAAAGTGTCCCCGGACCAGTCAAAAGAATGGTGGCCTACTACTGCAGAGACCCCCTCAAGTCCGGCGGGCTGCCAATGTGAGGCAGGATCAGGAGTGGATTTGAATTTGTCGAATTCAAAAGAATAAAGATCACCGGGAGCGATTTTTTCCAATGTGGTTTCATGAAAACCGTATTGAGTAGGGGTCAGTCTTTTGATGGTTTTATGCTGGTTTTCTACCTTAATTTTAACCTCTTGGGCATGCGGGGCAAAAATCCTGAAAGAGCATTTACCATCATCATGAAGTCGTGCACCGAAATACTTTTTATCCATAGTAGCGCCCGTGTTAAAATAAATTTGTTTTTAAGCTAGTAATAATGTATACTGATACCAACAGTCGGCTCGTCTTTTGCATGTGATTGAGTACTTGCATCTCGTAACAGCATCAGGAGGCAGACCATGAATAACCATGAATACCGTGAAGCGTCTGAGGAGCGGGGTAAGATCGCCCAAGTCATGGCTGGTGAAAACTCAATCCTCCACGAACTGGATTTTCAGGATGTGGCTATTTCCACCAACGCCGTAAAAACCCTGCGTAAAGCTGCCGTTGCAGTGATGCAAAGATTTATGCCCGGTAGCTGCCCTGAAAAGTTGACAAATTCACAGGCTGTAGCGTTTTTCATAGACCGTGTGTTTTGGGATCAGGACACCAAGGGGTTGATTCTGTGTGCCGATGTGGCGGAGCGCAGTTTCTGTATTCCAATCCCAAGAGAACATTGGCATATGAAAGTAGATCTTGGAACTATTCAATAGTTATTTTTATCACCTTTGACAAGTATAAAATAAAAGCAGGCAGATTTCTGTCTGCTTTTTATTATTTAACAAATATAGAATTGTCTGTTTTTTTGCTGTGGTTGAAATTGTTGAAATGTAAAACACCTGTCACTGCAGGGTAACACATGCGGGCAGTTACCCGGCTATTGTGGATAATCAAAAATCAATAGCAGGGAGCAGTCGATGGTTCGTGAAACATGTTCTGATTTATTCAGCTTAAAATCACCGTTTGAGGACCCTTTTAGAGAGGCTTTGTTTTCTCTGGTGGAAAAACCCTTGTCGCATCTGCTGTGTTTTCCCAGGTTGAACTCATTATATAGTCAGGTACATGACGAAGACCACTGGGATGAGAAGGCTCAAAAAGATTTCGTCAGTAAGGCGCTGAGTCTTTTAGGGGTTAATGTAGAGCTGAATAGTCAGGAACTTAAGCGTATTCCCAAAAGCGGTCCTTCCGTGGTCGTGGCTAATCATCCTTTCGGAGTTGTTGAAGGACTTATCCTGATGCAGATGCTCAGGGTTGTGCGTCCTGATGTCAAAATCATGGCTAATTTCATGCTCGGGCTTATACCGGAAATGAAGGAGTACCTTATTGCAGTTGATCCTTTCGGTCGTAAAGATTCGTACCTCGGCAATATCTCCGGTCTCAAAGAAGCAGTTAAATGGGTACGTTCCGGGGGGATGCTGGCCGTATTTCCTGCAGGTGAAGTTGCCAGCCTGAATATAAAAGGTGTCAAGGTTGAAGATCCGGTCTGGAGCACTACAGTGGGTGGGATTATCAAACGAACCGGAGCCTGTGCGACCCCGGTCTTTTTCCATGGGCGTAATAGTTTGCTGTTTCAGGCAGCCGGCATGGTCCACCCAAGTCTGCGCACCGTGCTGCTGCCCCGTGAAAATCTGAAGAAAAAAGCAGGTCCGGTGGAATTTGTAGTGGGTAACACTGTCAGTGGTGAACGTCTTTCTTCTTTTGAAAGCAAGCAGGAACTCATGGAATATCTGCGCTTCCGCACTTACGTGCTGAGTTCCCGGTTCAAAAAAAAGAAACTAGTCCTGCCTACTTTCAAGAAAAAGGAAAAACCAATCAGCGATCAAACCGCCCGGCGCAGAATTATTACCGAGCTAGGCATGCTCGGGCCTGATTCCGTTCTGGTTGAGAATAGCGAATTTGCCGTGCATGAAGTTCATGCGGCACATTGTCCGTTTGTGCTGCACGAAATCGGGCGTCTGCGTGAGAAGACTTTCCGTCAGGTCGGCGAAGGGACCGGACAGGCTGTGGATGTGGACCGTTTTGATAATACTTTCATCCATCTGGTGCTCTGGCATAAGGAAAGTGGAGAAATTGCCGGGGCATACCGCATTGCCCGTACTGATGAGCAGATCGAGCTTTTTGGCCTGAATGGCGTATACAGCCATTCTTTTTTCCGTTTTAAGCCGGAGTTCTTTGATAAAGTAACTCCTGCTCTTGAACTGGGTAGGTCCTTCATTCGTCCCAGCTACCAGAAGAATTTCTATTCGTTGATGATGCTCTGGAAAGGTATTGCCGCATATTTGGCGCGAAATCCCCGTTACCGATACCTTTTCGGATGTGTGAGCATTTCCAATGACTACAAAAAAATATCCCGCGAGTTTATTGCTGATTCGCTCATGAAATATAGCGGACGTGCTGATCTTGCCGTGCTGATTTCCCCGGCAAAACCTTTGAAGTTCAAGAAGCTCAAGAGCTGGCAGAAATATACCCCCGGTATTTCATCCTGTAATTCTTCCGATCTTGAAAAGGTGGTGCAGGATATCGAGGGCGGCGCTGGGATTCCGGTGCTGCTGCGCCATTATTTGAAAATCGGAGGCAGACTGGCCGGATTCAATGTTGACCCGGATTTCGGGAACGCTTTGGATGGATTGATCGTAGTCGACCTGATGGAAACTTCCGAGCGTAGTCTTTTTAAATTCATGGGTAAGGAACAGGGGCGGGTATATCGAGATTACCATCTAAGCCGCATGGCGTCGGAACAGGAAGGCAGCACAGCAAAAGATGAAAAAGTGGCTTAGCAGCCAAGTTCAAGGTTTATATATAGTAATCCCCCTCTTTTCCGGTATGGAAGGAGGGGGATTCTTACTTGTTAGATCAGCTCTTTCATAGCAGCGCAGAAGTCTTCAATATCTTCGTCGGTGGTGGACCATGAGGTCATCCAGCGAACTTCCCCTGTCTGTTCGTCCCAGACGTAGAAGGGGAATTTTTCCTGCAGTTTCTCCACAGCATGTTCGGGAATTATGGCAAAAACACCGTTGGCTTCAACAGGGCGGGTGATTTTTACACCCTCAATTGCTCCTGCCTTCCCGGCCAGTTTGCGGGCCTGAGAATTGGAGTGGGCGGCATTGCGTTTCCAGAGTTCATCTGTGAGCATGGCTTTGAACTGTGCTCCTACGAAACGCATTTTGGAGATAAGCTGCATGTTCTGCTTGCGCAGGTATTCGAAGTTTATGCCCGCTTCCGGGTTGATGAATACCGCAGCTTCGGCGCACATGCAGCCATTTTTGGTTCCGCCGAAGGATAAAACATCAACGCCGCAGTCAACGGTCATTTCCTTGAAAGCTACTCCCAGTGCTTCCGCAGCGTTGGCAATCCTGGCACCGTCCATGTGTACATAGAGGCCCTTGCTGTGCGCGAAATCGCAGATGCTTTTGATTTCATCTATTGTGTAAAGGGTCCCCAATTCAGTGTTCTGGGTGATGGAAACAACAGCGGGCTGGGCGCGGTGTACGTCGGGTTCAGAAGGAACCAGCGGTTTGATTGTGTCCACAGTAATTTTACCATTCACAGTTTCAGCCAGCATAAGCTTGATGCCCATGCTTTCCGGTGAACCGCATTCATCTACATTGATATGCGCATCTTCGGAACAGATAACGCTGTTCCAGCTTTGGCAGAGGTGGCGCAGGATCAGGGTGTTGGTAGCGGTCCCGGTGGTCAGGAAAAATATTTTTGCCTGCTGCCCGAAATGTTCTTTGAAGAGCACTTCAGCTTCAGCAGAAACCGGGTCTGCACCGTAGGAAGACATGTGGTCTTCGTTGGCGTCCATGATAGCCTGCATTATTTCGGTATGTACGCCGGAGTAGTTGTCACTGGCAAATGATCGCATGGGGAATATCCTTATCAAGTAAAGACAGCACTCCTCTAAGGGAATTCTGTCCGGTTCAAAATGGTGTTGTCGGAGAGGATGTTGTCTAACTGAGGTGGGGCAGGATGTAGGGGGAAATGAATTTGCTGATCATTTCAGCCATGATGCCGTAACCTTCGGCGTTCGGATGTACTCCGTCGCTCTCCTTGAGGGCATTGGTGTAAGCGGGATTATCCCGCAGAGGGGAATTAATATCCAGACAGGGAATGTCAAGCTTTGCGCATATTTTGTTGAATTCAGCAGTGATATTTTGTGTGCGTGCGTCTTTTTCCGGGTCGATAATGGGCGGCGGGGTGATTAAAAGCACGGGATGCTTATCTTTTGCATTGCGCAGTATGGATTCAGCACTGGATCTGGTTTGTTCAAGGCTGATATTTTTTACCGCATCGGGAGCTCCCATGCAGAATATCAACAATGTCGGTATATCCGGTAGAATCCGGCATTCAATTTCATTTTTCCAGCGGTCTTCAATGTGATCCGTGGAAGAGGCCCGTACTCCGAGATTGTATGCGCTGATCATCGTTCCCTGCGGATCGAGTTCTTTGCAGATTCGTCCGGGCCAGCTCAGTTTTTCGGCATCGTTCACACCCAGCGTGAGCGAGTCGCCAATGAATAGTAATTGCATTTTTCATATTCCTTTTAAAATGTTATGAAGCGTGGAATATTGTTTGTCTTTGATGAATGGGTAAAAGAATCATACAGTGTAACTCTTGTAAACATTATACTGCCATAAATTAGCAGGTAGGCGCAAAAAAGATAGTGCAATTCATTCTCAACTAAGATAAGAGCTTTTGGGCCGGAAAAAGTAAGGCCGGACAAAGGGAAAAATGAAAATTAATCTGGAAAAAGTTATACATTTTGATGAAGTCAGCTTCGGCTATGGGCAGCATAAAGTGCTGGATGAGATCAGCTTTGATATTCTGTCCGGTGATTATCTGGCCGTGATCGGTCCGAACGGAGGAGGGAAAACCACCCTGCTCAAATTGTTGTTAGGACTGATTGAACCGCAGCAGGGCAGGATTGAAATACTGGGTATGCCGCCCGGAAGGCATGGTGGCCGTATCGGATATATGCCGCAGTACACGACAGTTTCAGGTACGTTTCCCATTACTGTGCGTGATGCTGTTCTCATGGGAAAGGTTTCTCCCGGATTCAAGGGAGTTTTCGGTTTACGTTTCGGTAACAGTTCCGGTGGTGAGGTGGAAAAGGCCCTTGATCGTGTAGGTATGCTGGAACATATCGACCGCAGGGTTTCCGACCTTTCCGGCGGGCAGAAGCAGCGGGTTTTCATCGCCCGTGCAATTGTGGATGAACCGAAGATGCTGCTGCTGGATGAGCCGGCAGCCAGCGTGGATCAGGCGGGAAAAAGCGGTCTCTACTGCCTGCTCAAAGAATTAAATCAGGAAATGACCATCGTCATGGTCAGCCATGATATTTCGGTTCTCGGAGAAGGTGTTAAATCGGTGGCCTGCGTTAACCGCAAGGTCCATTTGCATGACCAGCCCAAAATTACTCGCGAACTGCTCAGCGAAGCATATGGGGAAACCATCAAGGGAACCTGTCCTATTGAATTGATAACTCATGGTGAACTGCCGCACCGGGTGCTGGAGTTCCATCCTGAATCCGATGACAACGAAGGAGATTGGAATGCTTGAGATGCTGAGTTATGAATTCATGCAGAATGCCCTTGTCGCAGGGGTGCTCGCTTCCATTATCTGCGGGATCATCGGTGCATTGGTGGTGGTCAACAGAGTCGTGCTGCTGGCCGGAGGCGTGGCCCATGCTTCTTATGGCGGAGTCGGTCTGGCTTTTTTTCTTGGGTTGCCAATGCTTCCGGTAACTACTGCATTTGCCGTTTGTGCGGCTTTGCTGATGGCTCTGGTGACCATGCGGGTCAAGGAGCGGGCCGATACCTTTATCGGTGTGATGTGGGCGGCGGGCATGGCTCTGGGAATTATTCTTCTCGATCTTACACCCGGATATAATGTTGACCTGATGAGTTATCTTTTCGGCGGTATCCTCGCCACGCCCAAGTCCGATCTGCTGCTTATGGCAGGGCTTGCGGGATTCGTGCTGCTGGTGGTTTTTACCTGCTATAAGGGATTCTGGGCCATGTCCTTTGATGAGGAGTTTGCCCGTTCTCGCGGTGTTCCGGTTACCCTGCTTTATTTCATAATGCTGGCCCTGATTGCGCTGAGTGTGGTCATGGTCATTCGGGTGGTCGGTCTTATTCTGGTCATTGCCCTGCTGACTATTCCGCCGCAGATAGCAGAGAGCAGGACCTCTTCGCTCTTTTCCATGATGGTGCTTTCTTCGATTTTGAGCATGGTCTTCTGCGTGAGCGGACTGCTGCTTTCCTACCAGCTGAACCTTTCATCCGGGGCAACAATCATTGCCGTAAGTGTTGCAGGATTCGCGCTTTCCGCAGTGGCGGGAAAATTGAGCAGCAGAGCTTGATCCCAGTTTATTCTTACAAAATTAAAAGGCACTTCGGATAATCCGGAGTGCTTTTTTTGCATTCTATACCCGACCGGCCTTATGTTCAATGGCCCAGAGGGAGAGGTTGAGAATGTTCCAGACGAAATTTTTATGTTTTTTGCGGCCTGAGACATGTTCTTCGATGCGGCTGTTCAATGCCTTCATATCGAAGAATTGTTCGAGAAAAGGAGTGGCCTGTCTGATGGCATCGCGGGTGAAATCCGCTGAATCTCCGCTGGTCCATTTGGCAACAGGCATGGAGAAACCCTGTTTGCGGCGGTAGAGGATTTCCTCAGGCAGGTATCTTTCAGCCAGCTTTTTGAGCAGGTATTTGGATTCCCCGCCCTTGAGTTTCAGTTCCGGGGGCAGGGTAGCCATGTAATCGAAAAGCTCATTGTCCAGCAGCGGGGAACGGACCTCAAGGCTGTGGGCCATTGATGCGATATCAACCTTTACCAGCAGGGCATCGGCCAGAAAATGGGCCGTATCCATCCAGAGTAGCCGTTCCACAGGATTATGTGCCTGAGTGCAGGCTTCGGCGGCAAGATTGTAAAACCATTTGAAGGCGGACTGTCCCAGCTGTTCGCGCATGGACGGATTGTACACTTCGTTTTTATAGCAAGCAGCCTTGTGCTCATTACGCAGGACGAGTTTGAATTCCGGGTGGAATTTGCAGATCATCTTGCGACGCAGTGCACCGATTGCGGATTTACTGTTGAATGCGCTGGAGATATTCTTTTCAGGCAGCGGTTCATTACCGATCAAAGGAGCCATTGCGGAAGCCAGCTTAACGTGGGTGTATGCCGAGTAGCCGCAGGCCAGTTCATCTCCGCCGTCACCGCTGAGTGCCACGGTTACATGCTTGCGTGTGGCCTCGCTGAGCAGCATGGTTGCCAGCGCGGCATCATCGGAAAAAGGTTCGCCGTACTGGCGGACTACCGCAGGAAGCATGTCCTCAAACTGCGCAGGGTCCAGATATTCTACATGATGGTTAACACCGAGATGCTTGGCTACTTTGGCAGCATGCCCGGATTCATCGTATTTTTTTTCATGGAATCCGATGGTGAAAGTGTCGATGGATTTGCTCCCGCATTCGGCCATGAGAGCTACTATGAGGCTGGAATCCACTCCGCCGGAAAGCAATGCCCCTAACGGTACATCACTTTCAAGCCTGATGCGGGTAGCTTCCATGAGCCGGGTATGCAGCTCTTCCAGAGCCTCGGACTCTGTGCATTCAATTTTGCGGGTAAAATCCAGAGACCAGTAGCGCTGTATGTTCAGCCCATTTCCATCCACAAAGGCGTAATGGGCGGCGGGAAGTTTGCGGATGGCTGAATAGATGGACAAGGGGGCCGGAATACAGCCTGTGCTCATAAACAGGTCTATGGCCTGTGCATCAATATCTTTTGAAATGTCGGGATGGGCAGCAAGGGCGCGTATCTCAGAAGCAAAGATGAAACCGCCGTTGACCCGGGCATAGTAAAATGGCTTTTTGCCAAGTCTGTCGCGGGCGATGAGCAGCTGCTGTTTTGATCTGTCCCAAATGGCGAAAGCGAACATACCGCGCAGCATGGCAATGCAGTTTTCTCCATACTCGGCGTAAAGTTTGATCAGGACTTCCGTGTCACCGGATGAAGTGAAGGTATGACCTTTGGCGGTCAACTTTTCACGCAGGCTTTTGAAGTTGTATATTTCGCCGTTGAAAACGATAGTGTTCCCGGTTTTCGGGTCGGTCATCGGCTGGTTGCCGTGTGCGGAGAGGTCAATAATGGAGAGCCGTGTATGTCCCAGCTCAATGTTTTGTTCCGAATAAATTTGCTGGAAGTCAGGTCCCCGGTGGGAAATAAGATCAAGGATGGGTTGAATGCTCTGGGGTTGTTTTCCGGGTTGGAAGTGTCCTGCAATTCCGCACATGGTTGGTTTACCGCCGGCTAAGAGTTTATGTTTTCGAGTCTGTTCGCTGGTTACACAGTGTTTCCGGCCCGGTCAAGAATGGCCGGACGTAAAAAAAGCGGCCCCGTATTGGAGCCGCTTAAATCATTTAATTGTGAGTCCGTTTAAGACTGCATATTGCGGATCAGTTCCTTGATGTTGGCGGCAAGCTTGGCTACTTCGGCGATAGCCATGGCAGATTGGACGGTGGTTTCGGCAGATTCAGCTGAAATCACGTTGATCTCCTCAGTTGCCCTGCTGATCTGTTCGCTGGAAGCGGATTGTTCTTCAGCTGCAGCAGCAATTCCTTCGATCTGGTCTGCAGAAGCTTCGACCATACGCACGATTTCATCGAGGGCGTTACCGGATCTGGAAGCCAGTTCAGTGGATTCAACAACAGAATCAACTGCGCTTTCAGTAACCCTGATGTTGGTTCTGGTGCTTTCTTGAATGGAAGTGATGGCTTCGCCTACTTCTTTGGTTGCGTCCATTGTCTTTTCAGCCAGTTTGCGGACTTCATCGGCAACAACCGCGAATCCACGACCGGCTTCGCCGGCACGTGCAGCCTCGATCGCCGCGTTCAGGGCCAGCAGGTTGGTCTGGTCGGCAATATCAGTAATTACGTTCATGACCTTGCCGATGGAGTCGGTGCGCAGTCCCAGCTCTTCCATGCTGGCTTTCAGTTCTTCAGAGTTCTGTTCCAGCACCTTGATGGCTTTGACTACTTCGCCTACCAGTTCCTGACCTTCTACGGCCTTTTCTTTAGTGGAACGGGCATTTTCGGAAGCTTCTCCTGCGTTACGGGCAACTTCCATAACTGTGGAGTTCATCTGCTCCATAGCAGTGGCGGTTTCACTGGCCCGTTGTTGCTGCACTTCCGCCCCTCTGCGTGATTCTTCTACCTGAGCGGAAAGTTCGTCCGCAGCAGAAGAGAGCTGGTCGGAGATTTCATC
>PPCM01000912.1_pt1 | contig 16882 bp, 13 predicted proteins | sample 1555541 | NCBI WGS metagenome assembly PPCM01 (sample SAMN05284479, study PRJNA326546) | Marine sediment metagenome, whole genome shotgun sequencing project. | isolation source: marine sediment | place: Germany: Wadden Sea | collected 2012-09-05 | reverse complement strand
CAGAGCAGCTCGAACTCAAGAGCCGAATCACCGAATCTGCGAAACCTGACCCGGGGCTCCGGTTGAGCAATGGCAAGCTCGTTGCCTTCTGCCAATTCCATAAGAATTTCCTCCACCCGGTCTATATCAGAACCGTAAGCCACTCCGAGCTTAACTCGTATCCTGAAATGAGGATGCGGACTGCTCTGGTTAACGACTTTACCGTTGGTTATAACCGAATTGGGAATGGTAATCATGATATCGTCACGGGTCTGAATTTTTGTACTGCGCATACCGACAGCCATAACCTCACCGCGATCCCCGTTATCGAGCACAATATAATCCCCGGCACGAAACGGTCGGTCCATGAAAATCGACACACCGCCAAAAAAGTTGGCAAGAGTTTCCCGGGCTGCCAGCGCAATAGCCATACCTACAATACCTGCCGAAGCAAAAATAGCCGTGACCGGTATGCCGAACGCGCTGCCGACATTATAAAAAAGCACGAATACAAGCCCGAAAGAAACCAGCCGGCAGCCAAGCTTGATAACATCAGCATCAAGAGCCTCATCATTTACTTTAGCAGTAAGAAGTATGCCGCGCATAATCACATCGCCACCGATAATAATGGCCACACCTGCAAAAAGAGCAAAAAACAACTCCAGCACCATGGTCACACAAGAAAGGACATCACCGGTAAAATTAATTTGTTCATCGGCAACATATTCAATACAAAGACAAACCAGCATGCCGTAAGCAGGAAAAAGCAGTCTTTCCAGACGCCAGTTCCATTTACGGGTTCCCCCTTTCAAAGTTCGATGCCAGAGCCAGAAAAGCCACAAACTCAGGACACCTAAAACAATAAGCAATGCAACTGCCGTCCACTGCCAGACAGCCTGACCCAGATAACCTTCACGCATCCAGTCCGGAAGTTTTTTTAAAAATCCGTCCGGGATCATCCAACCGGAAGAATAAATATACTGTTCGTAAAAACCGGTATAATTTTCACCTTTATCCGCACGGTAAGGCAGGTGGGAAATTTCGTTGTAATACTCCTCCAGTCTGCGCACCGTTTCCGGGGTGAACAGGTAAGAGCCCATGCGGGGACCATCCGGACAGCGACCGATGGTTATCTCGGTATGCGGAATTCTCCAGAGCTGGATTTTATGGGTCTTAACTTCTTTCTTATCCGGCACATCGCCCATCTTCGGCAGTTCAATACGGTCAAGGACTTCACGCAACCGAAGAACAGATTCAATACTCACATCATCCATTAAAGTCGGTGGAACTTTACTCAGATCAAAACAACGTTCCGCCCTTTGCAAAAACTCCCTCTGCAAAAACAGGTCTTCAGCAGCGACAGCCGCTTCGTAAAGCTTGTCAGAATAGTAAACAAAACTTTCAAGAGTAGCCCGGGGGCTGGATGTATCCGGCGGCTCAAGCGGGAAAATATTCGAGGCTAAAGCCATGCTTCCCTGTGAGGCCAAAAAAATCAATACGCATATTAAGCAACGGCTGATGGATTTCATAAATCTCCCCTTAATCAAATTATGCCGCACCTTAACATGATAAAGATCAGAATTGCCATTGTTTTAAAACAAGAAAACCCACTTCCAGGTATGGAAACGGGTTTTCATCATTCAAATATTATCAACAAACATTAACCGAGGAAGTCTACAAGCACCTTCCAGATACGCTCTGATGTATGGCCGTCCCAGCCCTCAATCTTAGGGGCCGGATTGCCGGTCTTTTTCAACGCTTCGCCAACTTCACGTATAATATTTGCCCCGGAAACTCCGGCCAACGCATTGGTTCCTTTTTCAATTGTCACCGGGCGTTCGGTATTTTTCCGCACGGTAACGCAAGGCACGCCCAGCGCGGTTGTTTCTTCCTGCAAGCCGCCACTGTCGGTAATGACCACCTGCGCATCTTTCCACAAATACAAAGACTCACGGAAAGACAAGGGCGGGAAGGTATGCACATTCTCCGAGAATGAAATACCGAACTGCTTCATCATCTTTTCAGTGCGCGGGTGGATGGGAAAGATCAGGGGCAGTTCATCAGCAATAGTATTCAAGGCATTGACAATCCCTTCCAGCACGTCACGGTTATCGACATTTGAAGGCCGGTGCATGGTCATAAAACCATAGCGGCCTATCTTTTCCTTCAGTTCCCGACTCTGGTAACCAGCTACAACCTCCGGCCCCAGACGGTTCACGTTGTGGAAAAGGTTGTCGATCATCACATTGCCGACATGGAAAATTGTATCCGCGTCCTTACCTTCACGAAGGAGATTGTCGCGTCCGTGGTCTTCAGTGGTAAAGAACAGGTTACTGATGGAATCGGTCACCATGCGGTTGATTTCTTCCGGCATGTCCATATCACCACTGCGCAGACCGGCCTCAACATGGGCCACCGGGATATGGAGTTTTCTGGCTGTTACCGAACAAGCCAGCGTGGAGTTGACATCACCCACCACAACCACAAGATCGGGCTGCTCATCCATACACATCTGCTCGAAAGCAACCATAATCGCCCCGGTCTGCTCGGCATGGGTTCCGGTAGATTTGCCCATATTGAACTTGGGCTTTGGGATATCCAGATCCTCAAAGAAAACCTGTGACATCTGACGGTCATAATGCTGCCCAGTATAAACCATCTGGCACTCAACAGAATCCACTGCGAGCGATGCCCGGAAAATGGGTGCCACTTTCATCAGGTTGGGTCTTGCCCCGGCAACTAGGAATACTTTCTTCATGGTAAATGCCTCCGGCGGCCCTCCGGGGGCCCTTCGGGGACCAGAGAACCCTTTTGTAAAAGGGTTCTCTGGACTCTCCTAAAACTTTTAACCAGCTTCGCTCCGGTGAACGAAATGTATAATTATAATTTATTGCTCATCCCCAACCTATCCCAAATAACAACTAAAAAGTTTTGAGATTCTTAAACCCTTTTGCAAAAAGGTTAAAGTCGCCGGAGGCAAATCAGATCATTCTACATCACGCAAAGCGCATCAAAATTATTCAGGTCCGAACAATTTACTCTGTAATTCTTCCAGAGTGCGGCAGGTTTCGGACTGGTAAATGGGTCCGTAGCCCAGCCTCTTGGCCTGCTTGAGCCTTGTTTCGCCGCCTGAAGCCGGACGGATGCGTCCGTTCAGGTCCACCTCACCCCAGAAAACAGCACCGGGCTGCAGCGGGCGGTCGTAGAACGAAGATAATACAGAGGCCACCACACCCAGATCCAATCCAGGATCACGCATGGCCAAACCGCCGCCGATCTTGGCATAAATATCCAGCTGACCCAAGTTTAAATTGAGCCTTTTTTCCAGCACAGCCAAAATCAGGTTCAGCCTGTTGGTATCAAAGCCCAGCGCGGTGCGACGGGGTATAGAAAGAACCGTCCGGCTGGCTAAGGCCTGCACTTCCACCGCAAACGGCTTATGACCGTCCATGGCCATAACAACCGCTGCACCTGAACAGGAGTCGTCCCGGTCACCTAGAAACAGAGTCGAAGGATCTTCTACAATCTCCATACCTGCTTCGCGCATGGAAAAAACCACCAGCTCGTCACTGGGACCGAACCTGTTCTTCAGCACACGCATGATGCGCATCATATGCTTACGGTCACCTTCAAGGTAAAGCACGGTATCAACCATGTGCTCCAACAACTTAGGTCCGGCAATCTGGCCGTCTTTGGTAACATGCCCCACGATGACCAGCGTGGTGCTGGTTTTCTTGGCAGCTTCTACCAGCTCGGATGAAACCGCCCGAACCTGACTTACGCTTCCGGGAATGCCATCCGCACGCGGAGAAGTCAGCGTCTGCACCGAGTCGATGATCATCAGGTCAGGCTTTTCCGGAGCTTCCAGAATAGAAAGGGCCTCTTCCGCATTTGTGGATGCAACAGCCAGCAAGCCCGATTGCAAAACACCCAGACGGTCCGCCCTGCCCCGAATCTGGGCAAGCGACTCCTCACCTGAAAAATAAACCGCTTTGTTGCCCATGCGACATTGCTCCGCTGCAAGCTGCAGAAGCAAAGTAGATTTACCAATGCCCGGTTCACCGCCGACAAGCACAGCACCACCCGGAACAAAGCCCTTGCCAAGTACGGTATCAAGCGGCTTGAACCCGGTAGAGCGGGCTTCGGTATGCTCGACGGGAATTTCGGAAAGCGGCACAGCCAAAGTATTTGCCGGAGCATGACTGACCCCGCCCTTGCGACGGACGACAACCTTCTCCTGCAATGTGTTCCACTCACCGCAACGCGGACACTGGCCCTGCCATTTCAAAGCCTGTGCACCGCAATTAGTACAAACAAAAACGTCTTTAGTTTTCATGTGGATGCCTCCGGAGTCTGGGGAAGGAAAACTTTTGCAAAAGTTTTCCTTCCCCAGACTCCATCCTTTCAAAACCTTTTAGTAAGCTTCGCTCTTAGTTTTTAAGAACGAACCTAAAATTCACACAAATAAAAAGGCGGGAGATTCAGCTTAAAAGCCATATCTCCCGCCATTCTTAATATCTTATCGGCATAATCGCCCAAGCTACCCCCAAACTAAACCTAACAAAAGGTTTTGGGATTCTTGCACTAGCCCTTAGACAAGCGGTCTTTCCACGAGTCTTAGGGATGGCGACAGTGGAACAAACCCTTTTGCAAAAGGGTTTAAGGCCCCCGGCAGGGTCGCCAAAGGCAAGCTATTTCTTAGGCGGATTCTTGGCGTCTACTACGTTAATGACATACTCTTTAACTGCAGGCGAGGGCTTGAAGAACACAACCATGAAAGGCGTATCCATACCCGGCTTGAGCAGCGTGTTGTTGGAGAGTATGCCGACCTTGGAGCCAAGTCCGGCCTCGATTTCTTCTTTGGACTGCACTTCAAGCTGGAACAGGGAAAGGGTATTCCCGCAGAGCAGGCGTCTGGAATCGAGCACCTGTCCTTTGTCGTCGAAAAGCTGGGCTTCAACTTCGATCAGTTCCTTGGGCTTGCTGAAGTTGTTTACAACTTTACCTTCAATGATGAACAGCTGACCGGCCTTGTCGTTGTTGACATAGAACTGGCGCAGATCCTTGAAAGAGAACTTGCTGAAACGCTTGGAAGGCGGCTCGTCGGAATCGGCTGTCCCGCCATCATCTGAAGAGATGAAGGGGATACTGAACGGCAGGCTTTCCCAAAGCTTGAGATACCATGCTGTTCCGAGACCACCACCAAAAAGCAGCAGAACAATCAGGGTAATGATCAACCCTTTCTTGCCCTTCTTACCTTTCTGATCTTTCCTTTTAGACGGAGGCTCGTCGAGATCTTCATCAAGATCGAATCCGGCTATTTCACCATCATCAAGGGAAATACCTTCATCATCTAAATCTTCTTCAGAGAAATCCTCTTCTTCGAAGTTTTCGTCCTCTTCCTCGAAACCTTCCTCTTCAAAAGTTCCGTCATCTTCCTCAATCTCTTCGTCATCATCGAAAAGGCTGTCTTCAGAAAGATCGGAACTGTCGTCGTCATCACCGAAGAGATCATCATCGTCGAAGAGGGCGTCTCCTTCCTCTTCTTCGGCAGCAGGTGCTGCGGCTTCCTCAGCTTCCGGTTCATCGTCACCGAACAGCTCGTCATCTATATCAAAATCATCTTCCTCAGCAGGAGAATCCCCGGCTTCGGGTTCTGCAAAGGGTTCGTCGTCATCAAAAAGATCGGCCCCTATCTCGGCATCTGCGGAATTATCGTCCGAACCGAACAGGTCATCCTCAAGATCATCTGAATCAGCGGCAGGAGATTCAGCCGGTGCATCATCGACACCGATATCACCGAAAACGTCGCCATCAAGCTCTTCCCCAAGTTCATCGGCGGCCTCATCAAAAAGGTCGTCGTCGAAATCAACTTCAGGTTCGGGTTCCGGCTCGGGTTCAGGTTCCGGCTTTGGCGCAGGCTTAGGTTCCGGTTTAGGCTCCGGCGCAGACTGCTCCTCTTCAAGCAAGGACTCAACTTCGTCCTCCGGCTCTTTAGCTGGAGGTGTTACCTTAAAAATATTCCCGCATTTGGAGCATTTGACCTTAGCTCCGCCCGCCGGAATCTTACTTTCCGGTAAATTGAACTTGGTTCCGCAGTTTGAACACGTAATTATCATGGACCGATCTACCTGCCATTAAATAGGTTTAACCGACTCGTATTTATAACAATTTTAAGAACAGAACACCTTTTAACTAGGCATTATCAAGTTCATACACTGCACTTAAATACCTGTATTTTTCAGCATAGTCCATTCCGTATCCCACAAGAAAGCCACTCTCGAGAATAAAACCAGGAAATTCAACTTCCAGATCAATCTCGCGACGCTCCCGTTTATCAATCAAGGCGCAGGTTTTCACGCTGAGAGGGTTACGTTTCTCAAAAACATGTTTCAAGAACTCAACAGAGTGTCCGGTATCAACGATGTCTTCGATGATCAGCACATGCTTATCGGCGATGGAAACTTCGAGATCCTTGGAGAAATTCATATTCCCGGTTCGGCTGGTTCCGGCACCGTAGCTGGAGAGGCGTACGAAATCGATTTCAGGATCAGCAGAAAGTGCACGGGTGATGTCAGCAAAAAAGAGGTAAGCCCCTTTGAGCACACACACGCATACCAGCGGTTCCTGACCGTAAGTTTCGGAAATTTCTTTACCGAGTTTCTCAATTCTTTCCGCAATTATTTCTTTAGAAAAAACTTCTTTAAGGCTATGGCCCATGATAGTTTTCCTTTTTATTTCAGTTTCATATTCATTGGGATTTCATCACAATCCGGGAACTGGGGACAATTGATACAGTCAGCCCATATTTTCTGGGGTAACACATTTTTATCAGTTTCCTCAAAACCAAGTTTTGCAAAGAATTTCTCAATGTTAGTCAATACAAACACGTCGCAAACACCGAGTTCACGCGCTTCCTGAATACAGGCGGCAACCATCTGTGCTCCCAGATTTGCCCCCCGAGCTTCAGGCACAACAACCAGAGACCGGACTTCTGCCAGACAATCCCAGCTTATGGCAAGTGCACAGCAGCCAAGAATTTTGCCATCCCCGGTCTCCGCCACAAAAAAATCACGCAAGTGGCTGTATATAGAACTTAAAGGACGCGGCAAAACCATTGCGTTCTTTGTACTATCCTTAATGATGGTGTGGATTTGCTTAACATCGCCCATCATAGCCTTTCTTATCTTCACCATCTATATCTACCGGTCCTTTAACATCTTCTTGATATATCTTTCAAACATCTCTCCGGGATAACTCCCTTCCTTATCGAAGACACGCTTCCCGCCAGGACCGTACATCATAGTTCTGGGAATAGACTGGATTCTGAATGCCGGGCCGATATCTTCAGCAGCGAAATAAACCGGGTAATTGAATTTTGCCTCTTTTTGCATAAATTCATCTACCACATCGCTTTCCTGATCCACGGCAACACCAATCATTACCAGCTCGTCATCAGAAAATTTCTTACGCAATTCAATGAGTTCCGGAATCTCCGCACGGCAGGGAGGACACCATGTAGCCCAGAAATTAACCAGCACTACTTTACCTTTATTCTTGGCGATAATGTCCTGAACACCCTGAGCATTGATAGTCTCAACACCTTCCGCTGTTTCGGCCTTGTTGCAACCGACAACAAGAAGCAGAAGAAGAACCAGACAGACGCTTAATCTACTCAATATTTTCATACACCCTCCAATGGGGAGCTTATCTGCACTAAACAAGTAAATAATGCACTAGCAGATTCCATGAAATAATTCAAAAATCGGCCCACCCCGTTACTGGAGCAGGTTCTTGGCAACCTTGACCGCTGCAACAGCGTCAGTGGACCAGCCGTCCGCTCCGATGGATTCACAGAATCCTCCGGTGATAACCGCGCCGCCGATCATTACTTTAATATTGAGATCGCGCTCTTTGATCAGGTTGATGGTATCTTCCATCTTGACCATGGTGGTAGTCATCAGAGCGGAAAGACCGACAATCTTGGCGCCGTGCTCTTCAGCAGCGTTAACGATAGTCTCGGCGGGAACGTCCTTGCCGAGGTCGATTACGTTATAGCCGTGGTTCTTGAGCATCAGACAGACGATGTTCTTACCGATGTCGTGGATATCGCCTTCAACGGTAGCCATGATAATGGTTGCCTTTTCCTCGACATCACCGGACGCTTCAAGCAGGGGCTTGAGCTTTTCAAAAGCTTTCTGCAGGGTTTCTGCTGATTGCAGCAACTGAGGCAGGAAATATTCCTTACGCTCGTACTTTTCACCGACTTCCATAATCGCCGGGATCAACTCTTCGTTGACCAGCTCAAAGGGGGCGCGCCCGCCTTCAAGATCACGCTCAACCAAAGCTACAATTGACCCCCGGTCTCCTTTAACGACTGCATCAAAAAGATTTTCCGCACCGGATTTTTTCTCTTTTTTGCCACTGCCAGCAGCACCGGACTGTCCTCCGTCACCTGAGGGAGTCCAATCAGCGTAGCGTTCGATGTACTGCTCAGCCTGCGGATCGCGGGCAAGCATAACTTCGTTGGCGTAAAGGGCTTCACGCAGACGCACAGAATTGGGATTAGAAATGAATGCGCACATGCCCTGCCCCTGACAGAGGGTCAGGAAGCTGGAGTTAAGCAATTCACGGGCCGGAAGCCCGAAGGAAATATTAGAAAGTCCCAGAACAGTAGGCAAGTTCCATTCTTCACGGCAATGCTTGATAAAATCAAGGCAGTGACGCGCAGCCATGGGTTTGGACGAAACGGTCAAAGCCAAAGCATCAACCATGATCAGCCTGCGCGGGATGCCCAGATCATCAGCCTGCTTAAGCAGTTCGGAGACAACTTCCACTTTTTCTTCGCAGGTGATGGGCAGCTTACTGCCAACGATGGGCAGCAGGATGAACGGAGCACCGAATTTCTTACACAACGGGCCGAGACGTTCCATACGTCCTGGTTCACCGCTGATGGAGTTGACCAGAGGGGATCCGGGATATTCCCAGAGAGCCGCTTCAACTGCATCAGGGTTGGTGGAATCAATGGAAAGCGGTGCGGAATGCTGGGAAAAAATTTCTTTTACCAGAGCAGGCAGGATTTCAACCTCGTCAACCATGGGAGCACCGACGTTGACATCAAGAACAGGCGCACCGACAGCCAGCTGCTCTTCAGCAAACTTCATGGCCTCTGTGAACTGACCCTTCTGCAATTCTTCGATGAGCACCTTTTTCCCGGTAGGGTTGATGCGCTCGCCGATGATTACACCGCGCTGCTCAAAACCGATTTTCACGGACTGGGCGCGGGAGGTCAGCACCAACTGGCAGTCGTCCTGCGGCACAGGACGCTTCCATTTGGAATCGCCAACGACATTACGCAAGGCACGGATATGATCAGGACCGGTTCCGCAGCAACCGCCGATAAATTTGGCGCCCACATTTACGAACTTCGCGGACTGCTCGGCAAAAGGCTCTGGCTGGAGACGAAAAACAGTGTTACGGTTTTCATCCAGCTCAGGGAGTCCGGCATTAGCTTCCACCAGCAGGGGAGAAGAAAGACGCGGCTGCATATTTTCCAGAACCTCAAGAATCTGCTCCGGTCCGGCGGAACAGTTGGTCCCCATAAGTTCAACACCCATATTCTGCATGGTGTCGATAAAGGTGGCCGGGCTGGTTCCGGTCAGACAGGCTGCCGGGGATTCGAAAGTCATGGACAGGGCAACAGGCAGGTCACAGACCTCGCGGGCCGCAATGACCACAGCTCTCGCTTCGGCCAGATCGAAATGGGTTTCACCAAGGATCAGGTCAACTCCGCCTTCGACAAGACCGGTAATCTGTTCCTTGTAAATCTCTACCATTTCCTTGAAAGTCATTTCGCCCAAGGGCTGAACAAAATGCCCGGTAGGACCGACGCTGCCGCCGACAAAGACGTTATCACCGGCAACGGAGCGGGCAATGAGAGCCATTTCCCGGTTCAGGCCGATAACGTCCACATCTGCGCCCAGCTTGGGTCTGCTGCCGCCAAAGGTGTTGGTAGTCAGAACATTTGCACCGGCATCAACGTAATCCTTATGAACGGATTTAATTACATCCGGACTCTGCAGACCGAATAGTTCCGGAGACATACCTGCCGGCAGTCCCCTGCTCTGCAAAAAGGTTCCGTATCCACCATCAAAGAAGTATATTTTTTCGTCACTGAGGGCTTTGCGAAAATCAGGCATGCTCAACGCTCCACTTTTTTATTGATTCGAATTTCAGCCAAAATGCTGATCAACATGTTTATATCTAGATGAATTATAGTCCTTTCGGACAACAGGACTGCCGGACAACCGGCTCTAACGGACTGTGCTATGCAGTCCTGAAATTTATTTTTTTGAAAAAAGACACAAAAAAAGTTACCGGGAACTCCAAAAGGAAGGTATAATGCGTTGAAAACGCTTCTACTTAAAAACATTGAAAAGGACAAATAAAAACTATACCCTTGTAAGTTACAGATTAGAACTTTTGTTTACAATAAAATATTCAAATAAATTCAGTTGAACAGGAAACATTAACTGGACAATGTCAGAAAAAAAAGAACCGGTAGAGCTTGAACCTGTTGAAAATGAAGAAGTAAAGCTGCCGCCCAAGGACGATTTCCTGCCCACACCAAGGGCAAAAGGCGAGGTTGCAACAAAGGACCCTCTCCATCTGTATCTTCAGGAAATCAGCCGCTTTCCCCTGCTTGAACCGGACGAAGAATTCCGGCTGGCCAAGCAGGTACAGGAAAACGGAGACCAGCAGGCCGCATTCAGACTGGTATCCTCACACCTCCGCCTTGTGGTCAAAATCGCTATGGATTTCCAGCGCCGCTGGATGCAGAATGTACTTGATCTCATTCAGGAAGGTAACGTCGGGCTGATGAAAGCCGTCAATAAATTTGACCCCGACAAAGGCATCAAATTTTCATACTATGCGGCATTCTGGATCAAGGCTTACATCCTGAAATACATTATGGATAACTGGCGCATGGTCAAAATAGGGACCACCCAGACCCAACGAAAACTTTTTTACAATCTAAACAAAGAACGCCAAAGATTACAGACTCTTGGATTCGACCCAACGACCTCTGAACTTTCAAAAAACCTGAATGTAAGTGAAGAGGAAATTACAGAAATGGACCAGCGTCTGGCCAAAAACGATCTTTCCCTGAACCTTAAGTTCGGCGAAGATTCCGAAGCCACACGCATGGATTTTCTGCCTGATCTCGGTCCCGGAGTAGAAGAAACCCTTGCCAACAAGGAGATTTCCACATTACTGCTTGACCAGCTCAGGGCAATTGTTCCAAATCTAAATGAAAAGGAACAGGTGATCCTGAACGACCGCCTTTTATCCGATTCACCCAGAACCTTGCGGGAAATCGGTGAAGAGTTCGGGGTAACAAGGGAAAGAGTTCGCCAGATTGAAGCAAGACTGCTTAAAAAATTGAGGGAACATCTGGCTGAATCAGTTAAAGACTTTTCACAGGACTGGATACCTGAAAATGAATAAACTGCTTACGGACCTTAAGACAGAAGCAAAAGCAATGGCCTCGGCCCTGCCTGTTCCGGTTTTCTACCGGGACCTTGAAACACAGATTGAATTTGCACGGGACATGTTTTTCGACCATCCTCTGATCATCAGATTGCAGGAAGACGTGCTGCCTTTTCTTTATGATGAATATGCCCACGGCATTTACCACTCCAAAAAAGTAGCCATCGAAGCAGGGGCAATAATCCTGCGCGAAGGCGACGAAATGGATGGCGACCGTGTGCGTGAGCTGGTCCTGCTGGCCCAGTTCTGCGGACTGCTTCACGATTGTTGCCGCCTTGATGAAAACCACGCCCTGCGAGGATCTGAAACGTCCAAGGTAATCCTCAGCAACTACCCCCTTTCCGAACGCAGCAAGGAACTCATTGCCGAAGCAATCGCGCGGCACGAGGCCTTCAAGCCTGAAATTCCCATTGAAAATGACCCCGAACTGGAACTGCTCAGCGGCGCACTTTACGATGCCGACAAGTTCCGCTGGGGACCGGATAACTTCTCCACCACTCTCTGGGAAATCTGTGACTACGAAGACTGGACCGTTGAAGAGATCATTGAAAAATTCCCCAAAGGCCTTGAAATCATCAAGTCCATCGAATCCACATTCAGGACTGAAACCGGTAAGGAATACGGACCGGAAATGATTGCTCAGGGCATTAATATCGGGTCTGCAGTTTACGAAAAGCTGGTTGAATTCTCCAAGGACCCCAAATACCTCCCGCAGGAAGAACCAGAAAGGCTTGTATGATACAACTCCCCGGCTCAACACGCTTTCCGCTGAAGAATGCTCTTGTAAGTGCCCTGCTTGCCCTGCTCATGTTGCAGGGCTGTGCGGGTAAAAATACCGCACAGCCGCAAATTCAGGCTCCGCTCAGTAAGGAAGCACAGCTGACTTATGATTATCTGGTCTATATGGATTACCGCACAAGGCTCGGACAGGCTTTGAGCGGCATGAAGACCCCGCAGAAAATCAACGAAGTCGCCCGCCTGCAGAAGGAAGCATTAGTTGTCCTGAACAGGCTGATCGCTGCTGAGCCGCAGGAAAAGCTTTATATCGACAAATTCGCCCTATACTGGACAACAAACCAGATAGACGAAGCCCGTAACACTCTCAAGGAAGCGCTGCAGAGATATCCTGACAGCCGAGACCTGACCATCAGCCTCGCCAACACCTATCTGGTGGAAAACCGCAACGAAGCGGCCGAAGGGGTTTTAAAAGAGTTTCTGCTCAAACAGCCGGATGAACTGATCGTCACCGGACATCTGGCCCGCATCTATCTGGAACAGAAAAAGTTCGCCCAGGCGTTGGATATCCTTAAAGTAATCCCTCTGGATAAACGTACTCCCCAGATTCATTTCCTGCATGCCAAGGCCAGTGCCGGACTGGGGCTTACCCGTCAGGCCATCAAGAGCCTGAACAGGGCGGTTAAGGCAAAGCCAGACTTCCTTGAAGCTTGGGGTGAGCTGGCGTACATGTACGAAATCGAGAAGGATTACGACTCCGCCGAGAAAATTTATACCAGAATGCTCAAATTCCCGGATGTATCAAATCACATCCGCTTGCGCCTCATGGAGCTTTGCCTCAAGCTGAACAACCCAGAACGGGCCTTGAAACTCGCCATTGAAGGGCCGCGCAACAAATCCTTTCTACTGGAAGCAGCGCAATTGTTCATCAACGGTAAATTTTACGGACAGGCTTCCATTCTGCTCGATTTATTCGCACAGCAGAAAACGGTTCCCGAATCATATTATTTCTTCAAGGCTTCCATTGCTTATGAAGGAGAAGGTGACCCGCAGAAGGCACTGGATTATCTGAAAAAGATCTCCCCGCAGAGCGAACACTATGATCGCAGCCTGCAGTTCAGGGCGCATCTGCTCCTGGACCTTGAACAAAATAAAGAAGCCCTTGAAATAATCCGTACCGGACAGCAGAAATATCCCGAAGAAGTTAATTTCTACCTGCTTGAATCGGGTCTCCATGCTGAAAACGGCGATGACGCGGCTGCTAAAAAAGCACTGCTGCTCGGGAACAGCAACATTCCCAACCATCCGCAGATACTCTTTCAGCTCGGCGTGATAGAAGAGAAAGAAGGCAATCTGGACCAGACCCTGAAGTACATGGAACAGATCATCTCCAGCTATCCTGACCATGCGGATGCGCTCAACTTCGTCGGCTACATCCTCGCTGACCGTAATGAACAGCTGGATCGGGCCATGGTGCTGATCAGCAGAGCCAACAGACTGGAGCCGGATAACGGCTACATTCTCGACTCTCTGGCCTGGGTCAACTACCGCATGGGCAATTTCGAAGAAGCGTGGGAAATAATCAAACGCGCTGTTTCCCTGAAGCCTGAACAGGCTGAACTCTGGTACCACTATGGTGATATTGCCGCGGCACTGAAAAAGAAAAAATCCGCCGCCAAGGGTTATAACAAAGCCTTGAAGCTGAATCCCGAAAACGCCGGTGAAATCAACAGGAAACTTAAGGAATTATGATTCTGAGACCTTTGAGCAGACTTGTAATGCTCCTGAGCGTGATTATCGCGCTCAGCGGCTGTGCTGCCCATAAAAACGGCCCCCTGAATCCGGAAAACACATATTCAGCGTTCCGCAGCACATACGGCAACTGCAACGCCACCGGAATCCGGGCCAAAGCCAGTCTCTACTACACATCCCAAGGAAGCGGCCACCGCACTACCATGAGCATCTGGGGAGAATACAACACCCCCCTGCGGCTTGACGTGCGCGCCGGCATCGGGGCCTATATCGCCCATATCCGTGAAGACCAGAATGGTTTGACCGCTTTCTACCCGGATCAGGAAACAGCTTATACCCATTCATCACCGGTTCAGGCGATACAGATTCTGGGACTGCCCTTTCCTTTCTCACTGAAAGACCTTGCAGGACTTATCTCCGGCTGTTATCCCAACCTGATACCAAAATCATACGATACCGCAGTTCCTGAAAACGGGGACCTGCGTTTTACCTTTAAGTACGGACCGGTCAGTGCCATAACATTGACTGGTCAGGGAATCCCGGTGGAAATATCGGGGCGTGGCGAAATTCCATGGCGCATGGAGCTGTCTTCATACGAAGATGACGGTTCGGGCAAACTGCTGCCGGAGAAAATTGCTGTTTATACCGAACTGGGTGACAAAGCCCTGCTTCGTATAAAATCGAGGACCTTCACCACAAAACCGTGGGAAAAAGATGCTTTGGAGCTGAAATTTCCTGAAGGAACTGACATCGTCCGCCTTGATCGCAAAGGGTATGTAATAATTGAATAAAATGTTTTATCTATTCATACGGAGGGAAGTATGAGCGGACAGGATTTTAATTCTAATGAAAAAAGTAGTGGACTTCTTGAAAATTTCAAACTAGGTATCGACGTCTGGCTGGCAGAGATGAAAGGAATAGTTTCCAGATTACTTGGAAATTTCGAAGTCTCACAGCTTGAAAAACGTCTCGAAAAAGAATACTCACTTCTCGGAAAGCTCACTTGCGGTGACGCTGAAGGTGACACCGAGCTTTGCAGAAAGCAGATTGAGTTTTTCAAAGATGAGATCAGCAGGCTTGAAAAAGAGCAGGCTGCCAAGCGCGATGTAAAATATCGCGACAATGAACGAAAAATGGATATTTAACCGTTCACGGTTTCATATAGAGTGGTGGGGTTCCCGAGTGGCCAAAGGGAACAGACTGTAAATCTGTCGGCAACGCCTTCGGAGGTTCGAATCCTCCCCCCACCACCACTTTGAATCCCCGGTTGATTCCATAAAACAAAAAGTACAGGGTGTTACAAACACAGTTGAGCACAGCCTGAAATCACAGTTCTGCGGGAATGGTTCTCGACAGAACTATTTTTTTGTTGTGCCTATGAATGTTCCAAGCATCCTGCGCGGGAGATCTGGATATGGCCGGTAAAGTTGTAATCGGTTCGGACCACGGGGGCTTCACCCTCAAGACATTTGCCATCAAACTGCTCACCGACATGGGCTATGATGTGGTAGACGCCGGACCTGAAGAAGCTGTCAGCTGCGACTATCCTGTTTACGCCGAAAAAGTAGCCGATATGGTTACCGGGGAAAACATTCCCGGAATCCTGATCTGCGGAACCGGACTCGGCATGTCCATGGCTGCAAACAAGCACAAGGGCATCCGCGCCGCCATGTGTACCAATGAGTACATGGCTAAAATGGCACGCGCACACAACAACGCCAATATCCTCTGCCTCGGTGAACGAGTGATCGGGCCTGGATTAGCGGAAGAAATCATCCGCGCCTTCATGACCTCCGAGTTTGAAGGTGATCGGCACATGCGTAGAATCAATCTTTTCGATAAATAGTAGAAATCCCGTCAGCATAATTGCAGGCGGGATTCTTTAATTTATAACATTAGACAGCATTCTCCAGGAAAGTGGGACAGTTAACCGTCAGACTTGAATGCTGAATAAAATATCATCCATTAATAGGGGACTCAAAATGAGTAACAACCAGTTGGACCAGAAAGCGGTCAACGTTGTCAAAGGTTTGATCATGGACTCCATCCGCAAGGCTAATTCCGGCCATCCCGGCGGTTCCATGTCTTCCGCAGACTTTGCCTACGTCCTGTACAAGGACTTCCTTAAATTCGATCCCAGCAATCCTGAATGGGCTGACCGCGACCGTTTCGTTATGGCTGCCGGTCACGAATCTCCGCTTCTCTACTCCATACTGCACCTCTGCGGACTGCTGACCATTGAAGATCTCAAACAGTTCCGCCAGCTGGATTCCATCACCCCCGGTCATCCCGAGCACGACATGACCCCCGGCGTTGAAGCCACTTCCGGCCCTCTGGGTCAGGGTTTCTGTGTCGGTGTCGGTATGGCTACCGCTGAGGCTTTCCTCAATGCCAACACCAGCGACGACGTTGTAGACCACTACACCTACGTACTCTCCTCCGACGGCGACTTTCAGGAGCCTGTATCTCTTGGCGCTGCAACCCTCGCCGGACTCTGGGGACTCGGTAAACTCGTTGTTTACTACGATTCCAACGACATCCAGCTCGCAGGCCCCACCAGCAAGTGCGACTGCACCGACTTCAAAAAGGTTTTCGAAGCAATGTGCTGGCACGTTGTGGAAATCGACGGTCACGACCACGAAGCTATCCGCGCAGCTGTGAAAGCAGGTCAGGCTGAGACTTCCAAGCCGACCCTGATCATCGGTAAAACCGTAATGGCTAAGGGTGCCGCCACCTGCGAAGGCAGCCACTCCACCCACGGTTCCCCGCTTTCCCACGAAGAAATCGAATCCACCAAGAAATGCTTCGGTCTTCCTGAAAAAGAAACTTTCTACGTACCCGAAGATGTTGTTGAACATTTTCAGGC
>PPCM01000911.1_pt1 | contig 16886 bp, 14 predicted proteins | sample 1555541 | NCBI WGS metagenome assembly PPCM01 (sample SAMN05284479, study PRJNA326546) | Marine sediment metagenome, whole genome shotgun sequencing project. | isolation source: marine sediment | place: Germany: Wadden Sea | collected 2012-09-05 | reverse complement strand
CCGACATCAAGGGTAGGGTCGACCGAATCATGGCCGACGGCTGGTCAACCTTCTTCTCCATGTGCCGCTCCACCTACCTTACCCACATTTCCTTACCTTACCTTACCCTACCTCCAGCTCTCGCTGACCGGGCCTCGTGCGGATTGTCCCGTGGATGTTGAACCTCTACGCCCAGCTGACGGGGGAAGAAACATAATGGGGTTAAACAAGCAGACCGGGTTAACCGTGTCGGATGCCAAACGTTGCGGTGGTTCTCTTCCCTCAAGATGTTCACCTAACCCATCTACTCACGCGTCCTTCTCATAAATAGGTCTCTAGTTTATTGTACTGTTGTCTTACCCTGCCATCATGGCCCCATCTCCCGAATAAACGCCTCAACGTCATCCGCAGTCAACCCACTCACATCTACCCCCAGATGCCCCGCAAGCGTCTCGAGGAACGCGGCCATGTCGTCCTCGGGGTCCTCGAGCCTTGATGACCCAACCCCCACCCCACCCTCACCCAACCCAGACGGGCGGACAGGGGCCGCGGGCACAGGCTCAGGCTCGCTCTCAACAACAAGCAGCGGCGACGCCGCATAAACGGCTCCAAGACCGTCGTTGACTCGTGGCATCGGCTCTCCGACCCAAAATCAATATCGATCCCATCAAACGACGCCCATCGCTAAAGTGGAAAAGTCTATTTACATCAGCGCACGACCCCTATAGCCCGCGTAGAGCGGCCCGCGCGGCCTGCTGGACGTCCACATCCCCGTGGCCGGGATCACTCTGCAACTCCCTGAGAACGGGCCGGATCTGGGCGACCACTGAGCTCTCGACGTTCTCAGCGAGAAGGCCCAGCGTCTTGGCGACGTTGAGGCGCACGTTCGGCACCTTATCGTTGGCCATACCGGTCACGATGGGGAGTACTTTAGTGGCGAGAGCGTCAGGCGACACGTGAGGTCCGAAACGAGCGATGCAGACGAGCGCCGTGATGCGGTAGAGATATTTGATGTGCTTGGACAGCTGCTGGAGCCGGGGAAGCACTGTTTTCTGCGTCCATGCGTCACCGAAGAGCTTGATGAGGTATACGAGGGAATCGCACGATGTAACGCGAACAGCGGCCACAGGGTCCGACAGGTTGTTGAGAAGGACTTGAGCCATCGTGCCGTTGAAGGCGAGCTGTTGCGGTCTCGAGCTATCGACGAATAGTTCGACAAGTTCGGGGGCAAGGCGCGCGAGCTCATCGCGAACGTGCCACTCCTTGACAGTGGATAGTTGACCGACCGCATCCATTAGTTGGTGGTCCAGGCGGTCGTCATCGCTTGTTTTGTCGACTAGCGTGGCGACGCTTCTCAGGACGGCGAGCCTGACTTTTGGAGACTCGTCATGGAGGAGGTGGAGTGCTACGGGCTTGATCATGAGCACTGCCTGGTGGGGCGAGATGCCGTCCATGCCGGCGAGCCCGCACACCACGGCCGCTGTGCTCTCCTTAACGTGGTCGCTCTTATCATCCATGAGCTGGTTAAGGCATGGGACAAGGCGGGTCACTCGGGGCAGGAGGGCCTGGGCAATGCCCCGGAAGGAGGCCGCGGCGCGCGCCCGGACCTCTGGCTCGCTGTCACCCATCAGGGCGACGACGTGGTCGGTGGCTACGTCCAGATCGAGGTGATCACCAAAGGCTGTGGCCCAAGCAGCGAAGGCTTCGACTGTGCAGAGCCGTACACGCCAGGATGGGTCCGTGCAGGCGGCGATGAGCAGCTCTTGGAGTGCGGGGATCTCTGCTGGAAGCAGGGCGGCCGCCATGGCGGTGATGGCGCCACCGTTGCCGACGTTCCACATCCGAATGTTGTCCTGGTCGTCCTTCTTGAAAGTTTTGAACCACTCGAGGCAGAACTGAGCGTGGTCGTGGTCTCCAACAGCGGTGACCTCTGTGGCGAGCGCGCCGAGCTCCTGGGCGGCCATGCGTCTCACGATCTGCATCGTATCTTTTGCGAGGCCCTGGAAATCCTGGAGAAGGCGGGGCCGGAAGCTGGGGGTGCACATCTTGTACGCAAAAGCGCATATGGCGGCGGCGGAGATGCGATGGTTGTACCACACGGCAGATGAGAGGTTGTGAACCATGCTGCCGAGAACGTCATCGCAACAATCAGCGGGGAGGTCAGCACCGACCTTGATGATGCCTGCAATGGCTACCTTACGCACACAGTGGACGTCAGCCTGGGCGAGCTTCTCGAGACAGCCGAGCACGGGGACAACGTTCCGAGATCCGCCCACAAAAGGGGAAAACTGAGAGAGCTGCTCCGCAATAGCGATAAGGACATCGTCAACATCATCATCAATGATATCTAGGTTAGGGGTCCGGTCGCAAACAAACCAAGCACGAAGGGAATCAGCTCCTCAACAGTTCTGTCCACGCCGACGGCCTTGGCGATGGCACCAAGCTGTTTTACGGCGCCAATCCGAACCTCAGGTGACTCATGAGAGAAGTGAGGGAAGATTCTTTCGTCCAACATGAGCGTTCGTCCCCAGTCCAGTGATGGGGTTCTGATATAAAAATCTATAAATCCGATCACCTTGGTCGTTGTTGATACTTCGGCGTGGGTGGGGGTTTTCCAGGTATGTAATGCTTCTAGGAAGTGAAATTTTGTTTCTGTTAAGTCGCCTTGACCCGTTTTCCAACCGTTTTTCAGTCAACTTGGGATTTAACATTACTCAACCGTTGCCACGATGAATGTGCACCTAACCAAGGCGGGGATTGCAGTACCCACAACGGACGACCAGAAGACGCGTGGGCGACGTTGCACATGACGAGTCCAGGCCCAAAGTTTATTGTATTCATGGTGGGCCAGCGAATGAATGATCGTATAGTGGTGCATAGTGGCGTCTCAATGGGAAATCTACCGAACGTTGGCGGCCAGCTTGACTAGAGCGGCCCTGAACGGCTCACATTTGATGGGCTGGACTTAGTAAGAAAGAACAGGGCTGGAGGGGGACAAACGGAGGGAAAGGAAGGGATTCTTGAGAACAACGTCCGTTAGCAGCTCATACACGCTCTAGGTAAATTGAGACGGATGGGAACAAACGGAAAGGAGCTTGGGAAGCTGGTCGCTCGAAGATCTGTCCGCAACAGTGAACAACTTGAGGCCTGTGGGGGTCAGGAAGCAGTCGAGAACACAGCTGCCGAAGTAGATCTTCTCAACGCCCGTGTTGGTGCCGTCAATCTCATGTGACATGGCGTGGAAGCCGTGAAACATGCCAGCGAGCACAATATGGTCGTTGAGAGAGATTGAATCGGCATGTTCGGAGCGCTCCTGGAATTGCTGCTGGTAGATCAGGCCGCCAGACTTGCTAAGGATGTAGATGGTGTGAATCATGCGACTTTGCCTTTTCAAAGATAATCTAGCACGCGAATATTGACTGCCCAGTGCATTTATTCCCAACCACCAGTTGTTATCCATCATCGTCATTAATACCTAATTATGAAATATTATTTACAGCTCACGATATGGATTTGGCCCTTTGGAATCACCATCTTGTGCTGGGCATCATCATCCTTAAGCTTCTTGGTGAATGCGTCCGGCACCAATGTCCACCCGTGCGGCGCACAATGGGCCAGCCACACCCCATCCTCCAGACGGAGGTAGATCAAATGGTTGCCGGTGACCGTTGATATGGCGGCCTCGGCGACGGGACGGGGCAGGGTGACGGGGGTGAGGGTGGGGACACTGGGGGTGGGGTCGAGAGTCAGCTGTCCCGTGTCGTTCTTGCCACAAAGCAGGATGGCGTCGTCAGACCGAATGATGGTCAGGTCCCCGCTGGTGATAATGTCGTCAACGGGGACGGGCAGCTCGGTGGGGATGGTGGCAATATCAACATCGCCCAAGTCGAGCCCGAGCTGGCCATGCGTGTTATGACCAAAGCCAAAGCAGCGCCGGCCGCATAAAATGAAAGAGTACTGTTCACAGCAGATCACGCGGTCGACCTTCCCAGCGCCGTCGGGCAGCACGACGGGGGTAAGGGTGGAAATGATCTCGTCGAACGGCTGCCCACACATCAACAGCTGTGTTGGGGTGAAGGCCAACGTCATTGTGCCGTTGGTGGCCCAGGAAGTGACCCCCTCCGACTTGGGAATGTGACGGGGGTAGCTCATGCTAGGTGTGTAGTAGCCCAGGCCCAACTGGTGCTGCTTCTGAAGGCCGCACCCGAACCAGCCCTTGTCTGTCTGAAAGAAAGTTGCGGTCTTTGACAGTTGGATGTCCAGAACATCTTCATCGATTAAGACACGCGAAACATTGCTCTCATTGGAAACAGACGGGTTTGCGGGGGCGATGGAGCCCCAGCCAAAAGGATCATCAGCCCGATTCGGCCTGCCACCAAACGCGGCTGTGCTCAACATGTGCGGGGCGTTCCAAGGAGCGCCTCCAATACCCAGGGCCCCATGCTCGTTGAGGCCCCAGGCATACACCCCCCGGGATGTGGTGGCAAAGACGCGTCCAAAGCCACAGACGACGGCGATGACAGGTGGTAGACGAACCGTTTATAAAGGTAAGGGAGTCAGTTGAGAGTCGCAATTATAAAAAAACTATCCGGCCTTTTTTTGCAGCAAATCACACTGCCCGGCCGACTTCTCGGCCGGTAAATGTGAGATTTGCTTAACCCCACGGGAGGGGGGATGAGATAGGATGTCATTGGTCGAACATCTTCCTGCACGTCTTGGACTGTCTTAGACCAGCACGTTTGTATGATTGACACGCGCGCCGTCCCAGGAGCAGGTTTGCACGCCCGATGTGCAGTTTGCTGGTATCATACTCAGGTTCCGAGTTTATTTGTGAGTTCGTTCTGTGCTAATCAGGACGAAAGACTCGTATAAAGTATTAATAGTTGTAACTTTTATGATCGGAATTTGTGACCATCCGTGGCGTTCCAGTCCAGACACATCGCGTCAAATGAACGGTAATGCTATGATTAACCCCCAACCGACCATCATCTCCGTATCGCCCGAATGACCACCAAAGTTTCCACGTCGAACCTCTTCCTCACCACCACCACCCCGTCCAGTCCCAGCCCCGCCATGTCATCAACGATGGCCTGGACCCCGTTAGCCTCGATGGCGACGAGGTACAGCAGACCTCCTTTGGTGAGGGTGTTGGCGATCATGGGGAGGGCTTTATCAATGATGGCGCGACCGTCAGGCCCCCCAACAAGAGCGAAGTCGAGGGCGTTGGAACGCGTCATCGGTTGGGCGAGGTCGAACTCGTCGGGAACGTAGGGCGGGTTAAAGACAATGACGTCGGCAGCGGATGATACCGAAGTGAGGAGGTCACCGCAGATAACGGACAGGGTCTGCCCATTCTCACTTGCGGTGCGGCGAGTGAAATCCGCGGCGTATGGCGATAAATCAATGCTGGTGACGAGGCTGGAGTGGCGAGACGCAAGGCCAGTCGAGATTACCCCGGAACCAGGGCCCAGCTCAATAATTATGGAGGGGGACTGGGTGGAAATGGTGGATGCGTCTGAGCACAGCACGTCGTGAAGGAGGAAGGTGTCGTCTGACGGGAGATATACCTCCTTCCCGTCAGTTCTCTGAAGATGGCGATATGTGGGCAGTTTTTGTGCCACTGAACCGTCAAACTTCGGGAAATCGGAATGGTTTAGCTGCTCACCACGAGAGTTTGCCGCGCAGTTATCGAGATCACCCGTCATTATCGACACCTGCCTGCTTTATAGTCGAGAAAAATCCCAAAGGCGGCCAATAACCAACACTGGTATAGGCGATACCTCAACTCACAGCAACCCCCATTTCACGATCGAAAATCAAAATAAAGACGCCGTTTGAAGATTGAAATTTGTCCTCATGACGACAGGAAACGCGAACAACTTCCAGGTCGTCATCCGTGTTCGCCCACCGATCACCAGAGAGACCCGGGGCAAGGACTGTCGCACTGTCGTCAAAGTTACGGAAGACCATAAGGGCATCTGTGTGTCTGAGTCGTTTGGCCATCGGAATGAACCCGATTACCAGCAGGATGCAAACCTTTCTGCAATGTACACCTTTGGCTTCGACCATGTGTACGACCAGGACGCCGCTCAGCAAACGGTATACGAAACAACGGGGAAAGCGGCCGTTGAGTCAACACTCCAAGGGTACAACGCCACGATCCTCGCGTACGGCCAGACCGGCAGTGGTATGTTACTCTCCACCCCCACACACTTATACAGGCAAGACGTACACGATGGAAGGCTTCAAGGAGGCCGACACTCGCGGCATCATTCCCCGATCCGTTGAGGAGATCTTCGAACACATCCAGAATAGCGCCGGGGACCGCCACAAGTTCCTCGTGCGTGCCTCGTACCTTCAGATATACAACGAGGTGATTTCTGACCTCCTTAAACCCGATCGCGCGAGCCTTCAGATCAGAGAGTCGCCCAAACGAGGCGTATTCGTCGAGGGTCTCAGCGAGTGGGTTGTCCGGTCGCCGCAGGAGGTATACAACCTCATTGAGCGCGGCAGCATGCAGCGCGCCACCGGAGCCACGCGTATGAACGAGCTTTCATCCCGAAGCCACGCAGTCTTCATCGTTATCTGCGAGCAGAGCGAGATCGTCGTCGACGACAACGGCGAAGAGCGCGAGGTCTTCCGCATCGGTAAGCTGAACCTCGTTGACCTGGCTGGCAGCGAACGTGTCCGCGATTCCGGCGCCACTGGCCAACGCCTCGAAGAGACCAGAAACATCAACCAGTCTCTGTCCGCGCTGGGTAACGTGATCAGCGCCCTTATTGACACCAAACCCCGCATTCACATCCCGTACCGCGATTCCAAGCTCACTCGTATTCTCGAGGACAGTCTCGGGGGAAATTGCGTTACGCAGTTCATGGCAATGGTCACGCCAGTCATGGCCAGCCTGAATGAGACGTTAAGCACACTAAAGTTCGCTAACAGGGCCAAGAACATCAGGAACGACGCGCACGTCAACGAGGATATGGACCAAAAGGCTCTCATCCGCAAGTATGAGCGCGAGATACGCAAGCTCCGCACCGAGCTCGAAACGAAGAGCCGCGCCGTCATCGACAAGGAGCGCATGCTCGCCTTGGAGGAGCAGAAGAAGCGCGCCGAGATGGACAAGCTGACGGCGATTCGGGCGTTGGAGGCGCGGTCTCGGGAATTCCTGCAGCAGAAACAATCAAAGCGGAAATTGGAAGAAAAGATTCAGAAGATGCAATCGTCGCTTCTTCTCGGCGGGCGCGAGATCGTCAACGATGAAGATTTTGGCGATCTGGTGGCCCAGTACAACGACCGAATGGCGACCCTTGAACGCGAGAGGCAGACCGTTGAGGAGGACAAGGCCAACATCGTGCAGTACAAGACCCTGCTGCTGAAGCAACGCGACATCATGATCGCCCTCACCGGCCGGCTGTCAGAGCGTGACTCGACGATCAAGGCGCTTCAGGAAGAGCTCGATGCGTTCGACAGACATCAATGCATTCTCACAGAGAAACTCGACCTCAAAGACGGCGCCATCAACGCCCTGCAGCAGATGGCGCTCGATGCTGACATCATCAAGGAGGCCGTCATCGATCCCCACGGTCACGTGACCAGCGACTTCATGCCCCTAATCCAACAGCACCTGCCACACGGCGTGCTGTACTCCTCCCCGGGCAGAGCTGAACAGATGGGGTCGCTCAGCACTCAGATCAGCGATGTAGGCAGCGACGCGGACGATTTAGAGCTCCTTGACGCGGATCAGAAGATTCAGGAGTTGAGAACAATCATAGATACGCGAGATCGGGAGATTGATGAACTCCACGCTGATTTAGATACGGTGGAAGATGAACGAAGCAGACTTGAGATGCTTCTTCGCGACCGTCTGGAACAATTAGTGACGGAGGAAGTTGGTGTCCGTATCAAGGAGATTCGGCCGTCCAAGGGCGCCCCTCCGTCTTCCGCCGTCTGGGACCGCATGGACGTCCAGACCGAGGAGCGCCGCGCGTTGAAGAGCATCATGGAGGGCAAGATCAGTCCCATGGTCGCCAATTCGATCCGTATTATAGAACACATGGAACCTTCGACCGCCGCGGCCGACCAGACGCGTGTCTACCGTCAATTGGTGACGTTGAAGCGACTTGTTGATGCTAGTGTGGGCGCGTTGACTAATGCTGAGGAGGAGGAGGCGGAGTGGGCGAGGGAGAACAGAGAGGATGTACCATAGAGATACGATATAAAACGGGGATGGGGTGTGGGTGGTGGTTTTATTGGGTGTTTTTAGTAAAGTTTATTGAAGCATTGCTGGATCGACTTTTCGGCCGGCAATTGTGTGATTTTCTCAACCCCACAGGAGGGGGTGATATGATATGAGCTGTCTCACCGTCTCACCAACAGTTACATGCAATGGCGACGTATGAAGGAAGGATGGCAACAACAATGGCAACCATGGGTGATGACGAAAATAAGTCAGTCACTTGAGCCGATATGTGTGTTTTAGGTCGCCTTACCAGTGCGCTGGGTACTACCTCCATCGTTATTGGCCGGCGGCTGTTCTCGTGTTGTTCGGGGTTGTTCGGTTGCCTCACTTTCACTTCAAAATTTGGTCGCATTTGGAAATTGAGCTGGCCGCACCAAACCGCGGGGTGGGTACCCTTATGGTACAAATGCTCTGCTGCGGCGCTTTTGTTGGGATGATCATGATTTTTCACAACTGACTCGATATCGAGTCGAAGCAATTTTTCGAACCTTGTGGTTTGTTCCGAAAATCACGGCTGTTAACCCGTACTGATGGCTGCAGAAGCATTGCATGCCACCCCCGACAGGAAACAAGCAGGACCAGGTGAGCACAACAAAACAGAGCAGCTTGATGCGCTTGCAGCGTTGTTACTTATCAACCCACATCCAACCGACAGCCCCCCTGCTCCAGGAACGCCTTTGAGTACCAGTCGGACGCCTTTCCGTCCCGCCCGCCTTTCTTCTGGGCACCGTCCGTCCCCCAAGCGTCTGTATCGCACCCCTCTCTCCCATTCACTATCTTATTCGACTCGATTGCCAGGCTCTCCACGCACTTCCCTGGGTAGCAAGCTCAAGGAGCTGCAGTCTAGCGCCCCTTCTGAGCTATCAACCCCCAATTACTCTCCCATTGAGTCCCCTTCGACCGAGCTCGCTGATATTACGAGCGATGCGGTGCGACGCCGATTCCGGCGGCCCAGGAGCACGATGGGCGACGGTCTGCTGCAGCAGTACCACCGAGAACTAGGAACGATCATTGGTCGGGCGAGAGCTATCGCCATGTGGCGCAAGCCGGCCGACGAAGACGATGTGGGTCCCGTGACTCCGCTCGAACGGAGGTCGCCTGACGGGTTAGACGAGCTGCTGCCGTCGATCACAAACAAGGATGTGATCATGCCTGCCACCATGATCCACATCAGTACGCGCTAACACTCTTTAAATTGTTACTTTTCCAGTTGGTTTCCATTAAAAATTCATTCGAGATTTCCTTCTTCTGAAAAAACCCTCTCAGATTTTCACCATCCACCCCCAACCAGCCGACCTCATTTTACTTCGCCCCACTGCCGCCTACGGAACCCCTTAAACTCAGGGTCTGCCCGGTCAACCAGCGTCTCCCGCGGCGCCGTCTGCAATAAATCGTCCCTCTCGATCCGCCGCATCATTTCCCCCCACCGCCTCACGCGAATCTTACGGTACACGTCAACGACCCGGCCCCGCGCCTCGTCTGCGGTCCAGTCGTGACCCGTGCCCTTAACCATGCGCCTGAACCGATGTTCAGCGATGATGGCGTTTTGTCTGATGTCTGGCGTCGATATATCGCGTTGGACAGTCACATCCATAAACGCAGCCACCCGCGCCGAGACCCACGCCCGTACCTGCGACGTGAGATCGAACGTCTCCTTGTCGGTATATTGAGTGACATGGCACGACCGTCGAAACAGCGCCGCCTGCACCCTGACTCTAATGGTCGCTTCGGGCCGCTTCCCACCAATATCATATCCAGGCGTCGGTGAGAACAGGAGAAGGGTGGACATCTTGGGCGAGGGGAGGTCGAGCGGAAGGAGGGTCGCACCGTGGATAAGAGTCGCACGGCGGCCTACAGCAGCACTGGTGGCGACGAGTAAGGCCTGGCCGTCGATAAGCGCGGGTAGGGGCGTGTAGCCGGCAGGGTCACGCCAGGCGAAGGGGTTGGGGTTGGGTGGGGGTGGGTGAAGCAAAGGCGCCGCAAGAGACATGCCGGCAAGCACTGGCATCTTACTGGTGCTGAACATAGGGGCCAGATTGGTGCTGACTGACGTAGGGTGCTCGACGGTCGGCGAGTCAGTCTGTTCCTTGAATATATCTCTAATAACGGCCGCCAGAGCCCGGATTGGTGCGGGGGCGACCAGGGCCGAGTCAAATCTTCGGGTCGAGTCGGGTCGGGGGTCGGCCATGACTGCTATCGAGTCGGCGGTCGGGGCGGGCATGAATCTGAGTCCGGAAAAAAGAGTGGGGTGGATCCGTGTGAGTTCTCGTTTGAGCCAGGGCTTGATGCGGTCAGGCTGACCAACAGGCTTGATGATTGCGATGTTTCCCGGATTATTTTCATTGTTTCCGCATAAATCGCTCCAAAAAAGGTCACTTTCGTGTGTTTCACTGGCCTGCCGCACCGAGTAGCACTGATGCATGAAGGCCCCCGCGATCATGGCCTCAAGCACCAACGCCCTGTCAGCACCGGCGGGTGTGTCGGTGGTGATTGGCGGCATTCTGCCCTTGGTCACGTCGGCCCAGACCTCCTCTGGCTTGGGGGGTCTGCTGCGTGTCTCCGGCTTGACGTATCCCTTCACCGCCTCCCGTCCCTGGTTCTGGGCTCTTTTGATGGCAAGTTCTCTGAGTCTTGCCTCCCGTTCTCTTTTTTGCTCAGCGAAGGCTTTTCTGTTGGCCTCTGTCACACCGTCGAGCCCTACCCCACCCGCATTGATCTGGAGCATGGGCTGGCCGGGCACGGAGCGCTGTGTCTGCACCGCTCTCTTTCCCCCCCGTCTACGACGATCTTTAACCTCGACCTCGGGTGCCGTCTCGATGTCCCCTCTCCGAACATTGAGGCCTGGATCGAGAGTCAGGGCCTGGACCATCGCCTGGATGGTCGGCATGAGGTCCGTGTCATCATCGTCCACCTTCCCGAACACCCCCACCCCCTCCCCCTTGGTCTGGGGGTCGGGGTCGGGTCGGGTGATGTCGGGCACGTCCAGGCCATGTATCCCTCCCCTCTCCTCCTGCCCGTTCCCCTTGACCTTGCCCCCCTCGTCATTGGCGGCGGCCTCCTCGGCCTTTTGATCCAACACCATGAATGCATTCCTCCGATGCACATCAAGCCTCCTTGGCTGGGCCGCCACGGACGCCATGCTCAATATCTCCCGCGTCTGCACCACGAGGTCATCCAGCTCCCTAAGGTGGAACAGACTAAGCCAAGCCCCATCGATGTGGGTTACCTCATCGCTCGAAGTCCAGTGGACACGCTCAGACAGCCACCACGTGTACGCGTTATACGCGGCTATCGTGTCTGATCGACACCCCCCGCTGAACCGTGCTGCCGCTTCCAGCGACTCACGCGGTTTACTGACTGGCGACTTTATAGGTGACTGACGGGTTGATGCGGCGGCGAGGATAATGGCCTCATCGACGCACCCGAAGGCGATACCGTACAGGATGAGCATCCCGGCGGGTATAGGCAGGGGGAGGGACGATAGTAGGCGGCCTTGAGGCGTGATCGACCATTCCTTGCCGAGGATACCGCTAGAGGGCATCGGGGCGGGCTTAGGACCTGGGGAAACCGCGGAGGAGTGTCCATAGCCAGTATTGGAGCCGATTTCGTCGTCGTCGGTGCCTGCGATGCGCTCAACGATGCATCTTCGTTGAAAAAGCGTCGTCATCGCCTGTTCGACGTTAGCCTCCCCGGGAGGTGTGGGGCAGTCGTTGAGCACCGTGGCTGGGTGTACCTTCCGCGTACCAATGATTCTCAGAACAGCATCTTCCAGCGGTATCCGACAGATTTCGGGTGTGACTGACTTGTCCAGAGTTAATAAAAACTCCTCCGGAATCATTCTATAAACAACGCCCGGCATCGTCCGCCCGACCCGCCCCCGCCGCTGAATGAGGGAGTCCTGGGTCGCCCAGACCTCCGCGAGGCCGAGCTGCCCATGCCGGATGACTGTGCTTTTGACTAGACACGAATCGATGACGCATCCAGCGTCGGGAACAGTGAGGGACGATTCAGCGATGTTGGTGGCCAGGACGATCTTGAGGACGCCTGGTCTGGCGGGTGCGAGGGCTCGCTTCTGTGATGCTGAGTCTACTGTTGAATGAAGCATGAAAACATCGAGATTCAGCGTGCATTGATTTTTTCGGCCCGATAGGATGCCGCCGACCTCAAGGATGTTGGCAATGCCCGGCAGAAAGACAAGAACGGCGGGCACGGACTTGGTCAGGCCTTTGAGGGCATATCGCCGCTCCCACATCATCATAATGTCAACCATGCCGGCAACGACACATTGATGCAACATAGGTCGATCAAGGTCGAATAAATCGACTTCTATTTCATGACGTGTGGCGAACCCCGCCTGGTCGACCGGATAAACGACCTGGACGGGGTGGGTTGACCCGGTGGGGATGTCGACAATGGGCGGCGCCGGCTCACCCGCGATACCGGTAAGGCCTGTAAAGTAGCCGGAAAGCTCGGAGGCGGCGAGAGTGGCCGACATTAAAACGAGTCTCAAATCTGCTGACTGGCATATCAGTGACCGCAGCATCTGGAGGCACAGATCCGTATCTATATCTCGTTCGTGTACCTCATCAACGATGACCACATTGAATCGTGTCAACCGCCCCGTTGACCCATAAACTCTGAGCATTGACGTCGTGACGAATAAGATCCGGGTCGTGGCATCAAATGCGCGGCGACCGCCAATATGGTAGCCAACCCGCTCCCCGACAGCGCTGCCGTACTCCGCGGCCACACGGTGGGCCAGGGCGACAGTGCATAGTCGTTTTTGTTGGGCCACGATGATCTTAAAGCCCATCGCCTGGTCTACGTCCGTGAGTCCATCCGAGAGGATCTTGGGCACCTGGGACGACTTACCGCACCCTGTGGCACCAGTGATAAACGTCACCCGATTATTATTAACAGTCGCCACCAACTTTGCCGGAATATTATCCGGATGACTATAAACTGGGAGGCGACTCGACTGTCGACCGGCGGACGATGACACGCGACGGGAAGGCATCGTGATGTGTCGACTGATGGCTATGGTGGCAGTGCCGGACCGAACATAGCCTATGCCATCATATGTGAAATATCTGTTGCTAAAGGCGCTGTGCCTACAAAAAGGCATTGCAAAGAGGAGGAGACGGCGTGTGTATTCCCGCGTTTGGGCCTTGTTCCATCTTCTGAACACTACGACCCGCGCGACGACCACACCCGGTGGCATGACTTTGTGGGGTACGGCCTCATCGTTGGCTGTAGTTCGAACCAAACCCTCAAAACGCTCACAAATCCCGCGTTTGACACCCTGTTTGAGCTCCTCGGCCTTAGCAGCGCTCAGTTTCACGCCGGGGACTTCACCCTCGTCATTGACACCGAATATGATCACCCCGCCTCGCCCGTTAAGGAAGCCGCACACTGCCCGGAGAGCTTCAAAATACATGTGGTCGTCGTGCTCTGCTGAGGCGTCCGATGAGATCTGCTTGAATTCCATGAAGTCACTCTCCTCCAGCTTTGGTGGTTTCTTCGTAGGGTCCTTCAGTAGCTGGCTAACGGCCACACAAACGTCAGGGTCGACAACTGCATGCTTCAACTGGATCCCTGTCTGGGCGCTGTGTTTGTTATACCCCTCAAGTAACGCATCCCAGTCATTACCCGGCGCAAGGTGTTGCCCAAGGCCGTGAGGAAGAAGGTCCATGCGTTACAGGGGTGTTTTCTCTTCTCGTTCGATTTATAGTGGAAAGGATTATGGAAAGTGCTCAGCTGCATGGTATGTATCGTACTGTAGCAATGTGATGCAGCTCGAAATAGCAACCTCATTTTTTCGGGCAGAAAACAAAACAAAACTCATGGAGAAAAAAGAGTCGGTAGTCTACAAGCTCGACGTCTCGCAGGAGATCAGAGACACCATCGAGGAGCTGAGGAAGAGCAATGCGGAAAACAAGGCTCTTTTCTTCACCGTGGACGAACACTACACCCTGGAACTGGAGGACACCTTCGAGAACGTTGAAATGGAGGACCTCGCCGATGAAGTACCTCTTAGCGAGCCCAGATACATCCTCTACTCGTTCAAGTGGAAACGTGATGACGGTCGCGTTCAGTACCCCCTTGTCCTCAGTTAGTACGCCATACACAACCTCACACAGTCTACGTGTGTACCAACAACGCACTATAGAACTCTTACACAGTACAAGCCCCGCGAAAACAACCGCTCGCACAAGCTGAACCTGGTCTACTCGTCGGGCCTCAACTCGATGTCGTTCGTGTCCAAGGTAGGCAAGATTTTCGACATCTACGACGCTGACGAGTTCACGGAGGAGTGGCTCGTGAACCGTCTCGAGAGAATTTCACTTTAAATGGGACGCGCAGAGAGAGTTGGGGCTGACGACGATGCCACTAGTCGAGGTAGAAGAGGGTACGGGACTGCTGACGGACTGCACGGCCGTGTGTCTTCTTGTTCTTCTTCTCATCGTCGTCTGCGACGTCTGCATCAGTCGATCCAGACAATTGTTATAAATAAGGAAAAATAAATCATTTTTGTGTCGTGAGCGTTACTGCACGATGGCACCTCGTAGGACAAGGAACGAGCGTGTTCTCGTGCTTGACTGTGGACCAAAATTCATCAGAGTCGGTTGGGCGGACGATACATCCCCTCGTGTTGTTGTTCCATGCCTTGTTGTGAAGAATCGGGCAGGCAGCATCAAGGGGGATCCGTCTTCGAACATACGAGTTGGTAACGAGGTTGTGCAGAGCGATATTGAGCGTGGAATAGCCAAGAGTGGGTATGAGGGCGATATCATCGTTGACGTGAGCACGATTGAAAAAATCCTTGACTACGCCTTTACCAAGCTCCAGCTGCGTACCACACTGGCCGAAACACCTGTAATAGTGACCGAGACGTTTGTCAACATCCCCGCTAGCCGCCAGATGCTTCACACGTTACTCACCACCGTGTATGGAGCCACCAAGGTCTACTACGTGGTCGACGCGTTGGCAAGCCTCGCCGCACTTGTCCCACACCCTACCGCGGGGCTCAGTGTGGACACTCTGCCCATACAGGACACCCTCCTCATCCACATCGGGGTACACTCGACGATTGTGGCGCCCGTCCTTGATGGGAAGGTGCATTTCACATCGTCTCGCCGCGTCCCGATCGGCCACTACCACATGGTCACGCTGCTCCATTCCCTGCTGGCGACGCGCCTCAACGCCATCGCCACGCCCTCAGTGTTCGAGTGTGAATCGATACTGACCTCCTGGGGCTACGTCGCCACCGATTACGACGCCGAGCTCGAGAAATACGCCGAGATGCTGCGCGGATACGAGCCCAACACGAACGTGACCCCTGCTAGCCGTGGGGAGCCTGGTCTGGTGTCATACACCCCCGTCCCTTACCCTCTAGCCAAAGAGGTCGATACGTCCGCACAAGAGAAGAAGAGGGCAGACGCAGCCGAGAGAATGGCGCTCATGAGAGAGGATCAGAGAAAGCGGAAGGCGGAGGCGGAGGAGAAGCTCAAGGATGAGGACGCGAAGAAATATGAGGAGGTGAAGCAAAGGCAACAAGCAGAGGCCGAAAGGAGGCAACAGAAACGCGCCAGGCTGGAGGAAGAGGAGCAGAACATCCGCGATAACCTCGACGCGCATCTCGCGGGGCTGCGGGCAAAGCACTCGGCGCTATGCCGGAAAGTGCGGGAATTTGAGAAAAAGAAGAAAAATCTTGGGGCTAGAGGAAGCGCTGCGTCACGAGAAAGACTAGAACTCATCGCAAAGCAGACTGCAGACAGCGACGACGACGATTTCGGTGCCGATGACAACGATTGGTCCGTCTACATCCAAATCAACCCCCAGGAGCTCGATGAGAAGATCATGGCGCTCAAAGAGGAGCTAGAGGGCGTCGTGGCGGAGATCAGGCGCTGGGACGAGACGTTTGTGAACCGGGAGCCCTTTATTGAGTCTCTATCCGTCCCAGAGCAGACATTGGTCGGCGATTTCGGCGATCCGAAGAAGATTTACCGCTATCCGCTCTCATACGAACGTGTGGCCCCCGCTGAGCTCCTATTCAAGCCTTATCTCCTTGGCAGCAGATCAGCCGGAGTTTCCGAGTCGATTGGCTTTATACTTCAGACTCTGCCACAGTCGACTCACCTCCGCCTCGGGTCAGTATCCGTGGTGGGCACGGGGGCCGACATACCCGGCCTCACCGCCCGGTTGACCCGGGAACTTGGCTGTATTCTCCCTTATTCACCCGACCCGCAAGTTAGTGTTGCGATAGGAGAAGGGGCGGGTGCGGGGTGGGTTGGGGCGGCGCGTGTAGCCTCTGTGTTGAACGGGGTGGGGTCAGATGTGGTCCGACTTGGAGCGTTCGGCAACGAGAGGTGAGTTGTTAATGTCGCGACCAATAAACTTCCGCACTACCCTCATTGTTTATGTTAATATCCATTCCTTAGTTCACTCCACCGAGATCCCCTCCTCCTTTTCAAGCACATTCTCATACCCCTTCTTCACGGGCACCCACTCATCCACGGCCATCGCGTCGTCGGCCGGGTCCACAACCCTCAGTCTCTCGGGGGCGAGGGGCTCCATAAAATCAGTGCTGTACCGCCCGTGGCAGACCCACTCGCCCGACCCGAGCCGCGCGAAGAGCTGGCACGGGTTGAGTACAGCGCGCGTG
>PPCM01000909.1_pt1 | contig 16913 bp, 20 predicted proteins | sample 1555541 | NCBI WGS metagenome assembly PPCM01 (sample SAMN05284479, study PRJNA326546) | Marine sediment metagenome, whole genome shotgun sequencing project. | isolation source: marine sediment | place: Germany: Wadden Sea | collected 2012-09-05 | reverse complement strand
AATATTTTCAGTCGCTGATGTTGTAGTTGAAAGGAGATATATGCAATTAGAATATAGAAGTTTACAACAAAACTACTCAGCGGCAGTTTATTGTAGGTTATCGAGAGATGATGGTACTGATAATGACAGTAACAGTATTCAAACTCAAAAGCAGATGTTAAGAAGGTATGCAAGTGAACATGGCTATCCTATTTATGATGAGTATGTAGATGATGGCTATAGCGGAACGACCTTTGATAGACCAGAGTTTAAACGTTTGCTACATGATATAGAGTTAGGCCATATAAATATAATCATTACAAAGGATTTATCAAGACTTGGAAGAAATAATGCTTTAGTAGCACATTATACAGAAATATTCTTCCCTGAAAATGATATAAGATATATTGCTGTAAATGATGGCATTGATACCTTTTGTGGTGATAATGAAATTATGCCTTTTAAGAGTATTGTAAATGAATATTATGCCAAGGATATTTCTAAGAAGATAAGATCATCATTTGTTACAAAGTCTCAAAATGGTGAGTTCCTTGGCAGTAAGCCACCTTATGGTTATGAGAAAGACCCTATAAACAAAAACAAACTGATACTAGATGAAGTGACATCAATGTATGCAAAAGAGATATTTAAGTTCATAGCATCAGGGAAAAGCCCTTATTTTATTACAAAGTATTTCTTTAACAATAAGGTGTTAAGACCTAGATGTTATGATGACATCAAAACGGGGAGAAAGTCTCTAGAAGAGATTGATCACCCCTATAGATGGTATGAATCTAGCATCATTAAGATCGTTAAGAATCCAGTTTATTTAGGTCATATGATTAATCGTAAAAACATTACTCGTTCCTACAAGATAAAAAAGAGAATTAATATCCCATTAGATGAACAGATCGTTGTTGAGAACACCCATGAAGCGATGGTAGATGCTTCTACATTTGAAATAGCAAATAAAATGGTTAAGGTTAAAAAGAAAAAGGATAAGAATGGTCAAGTACACATTTTCGCAGGTTTACTTAGGTGTGATAAATGTGGTAAAAACATGGTCTTCACACATCCTAAATCAGGCAGAAGTCTGCATCCTTTTTATGCTTGTTCAAATGCTAAAAGAAATGGTAAAGCTGTTTGTTCTTATCATTACACCAGGTATGACCACTTGTATGAAGTTGTATTAAACGACATTCAAAAGCAATTGCAGTATGTGAAAATTGGTGAAGATGATTATCTTCAATATCTAACAAAGTCTAATCAGAAGAAGCAAAATGATCGATTTAAAACAATGACTAAAGAAAGAAGCAAGTACAGTAAAAGAGTCACTGAAATAGATTTAATCATAAAAAGACTTTATGAAGACAATGTATTAGAGAAGATATCTGATGAACGGTTTATGACGATGACGAAAAGTTTTGAAAAAGAACAATCTAATTTAAAAGTTTTACTTGAGGATTTAGACAATCAATTGGCTGAGTTAGAGATTAAAACACTTAATTCATATCAGTTTAGAAAGTTGATAAAGCAGTATACCGAAGTAACAGAGCTTACTGCGACACTACTCAAAGAACTTGTAGATAAGATTGTTATTCATCAATCAGAAACGATAGATGGGAGAAAGATTCAAAAAATTGATATACATTACAGATTCATCGGCACAATTTAGTGTCGGTGTTTGTCTCAATAAATCGTCGACACATGTGGAGACGTGTGTGTCGTTAAAAAAAATTAGATAACTGCTTCAAAAACGGGGGCGAACCTGTAGTAAATTACAGGCTCCCCGTTTTTATTAACCTCTATCTTTTCGACCAAGAGGTTTAACATTTCTTTAGTAAGAGTATTAAACTCTAAGAACTTTTCAAGTTCCGTCTTAAGATATGTTAGTTTATCTGTATCATTTGAATTATTAAGCGAGTCTTCGAGACTCGTTTTTTCGTGTTCAAGTGAATCTATTTCAATTCTAGTCTTGGCAACCGATTCGTTATACTCGTCTTTTGTAATCACGCCATCAGCAAGGTGATTAATTAAACTTTGTCTACGCTTTCTAAGCTTTTCAAGTTTACGTGTGATAGCTGTAATTTTCTTGTGGGTGGCTAAGTCAGACTTATCAGTTTGCTTCTTTACTTTCTCTATGATGCCTTCCTTATCGACATTAAGACAGAACGTATTAATGTCATCGAGAATGATATCGATTAGTTTCTGTTCTTTTATACTATGGGAATGTTCACAAAACGCTTTGCGATATTTTCCGTACCCTCCACAAATGTAGCCTTTTCGATTCTGTCTATAGTGAAATCTTTTACCACAATCAGGACAAACAAGGAATCCAATAAACAGATTCTCACTAGACTTTGCTCTAGCTTTGCCTTTGTTATGTTTCCTCTTTTCTATAGTGGCTTGTACCTCTTCCCAAAGTTCACATTCTAAAAGTGGAATATGAGTGTTAGGAATAGTAATAGAATCCCCTTTTTTCGTTTCTTATTTAGAGCAGAAATCGTAGTTTCTCTACAAGCTACTAGGTCACCTACATAAGCTGGATTTTCAAGGATTTTCTTTACAGTTGAACCATGCCATAGTTCCCCTGCGTCCTTTTTACCTGAAACTTGGGCGGGCGTCTCAATACATGCCCTTGTTAAATAGGTTGCAATTCTATCAACACCCCAACCAGACAAATACTTATCGTAGATATCATTAAGAACATCAAGTGTCTCATCATATCTAGGGATTAGTTGCTTGTTCTCTATACGATAACCATATGGAGGGAGACTACCAAGATATAGTCCGTTCTCAGCTTTAGTTCTGAAGACTTGTTTTATTCTTCGTGAGGTATTACGAGCCTCTTGTTCATAATGCCAAGCATAAAGTCCTGCCATACCTTGCTTTTCATGACTATCTGTATCATAAGTACCATCAAGTGTAAGGAGTTTAATACCGTTATTCTCGATGATTTCAAGGAAACGATACTGTAAACCTACATTACGTGCAATTCTTGATAGTTCCTTGCAGATAACAAGGTCATACATTCCATTGTTTATGTCATCTATTAGTCTTTGGATGCCATCTCTTTCAAAGTTCGTCCCTGTTGACTTATCTTCATATTCACCTATCAGTGAATATCCTTTTTGGTTAACAAAGTAATTTGCACTATCCTTCTGGTTAGTTAATGAATCTGCTTGTTCGTTTCTATTTGTTGATACTCTATAGTATGCCGCTACTCTCATTATTTCTCCTCCTCTTTAATAGCGGCGATATCCTTACCACTATTATATTTTTGATTTGCCATCTTTTCAAGTTTTGCTTCAGCTAGTTGTGACACTAACTTACTGAAGCTCTGTCCGTTATCATTGAAAACTCTGTTTGGTTTCATGATTTTCACCTCCCACACTCTACGCCGTGTGTGGAGGTAGTTTTGTTGCGAAAAGATTTCAAAAATAAAAAGGCACCCAGTGCCTAACGATTCGAAAATGGCTTTGTATCAAGGCATAACCCCTGTTTTCTGCGTGAGAATTTTTTTCGAAATTTACACCTTAAAAAGGTAGTAACAAAGCAATTTTTCAATTGGAATATGAAATTAGAGGATAAATAGGTACTACCTGATTATCTATAGAGTGTAGTGTGATGATTTTACCTATTATTACTACTTATTTGGTTAGGCTCGTTCTCTGCCTGCCTATACTGGAAGAAGAATAACTATTTATTTAAATTAATCTAAATTGATTTGAATTTACGTTCTTATGTTTAATTTGTTTTGCCTGCTCTTATACTAATTTTGACTAAGAAAAGAGAGGAGGAACAGGAATGCAAACACGTGAAAATCTGCCTGAGATGATGACGATACAAGAAGTTGCTAATCAACTTAAAGTGACTTATCACACAGTATTCAAATGGATTCAACATGGTGAGCTACATGCTGTGCGTGTTGGTCGAAAAGTGTGGCGAGTACCTAGAGCAAGTTACTTAGATTTTCTAAAGGAGGAATAGCGATGATTAGTAACAAGAAATATAGGAGTCTGTCAGAGGCTTCAGAACTTCTTGGTAAAACTGAGCAAGAAGTGTTTGAACTGCTAAAATTCAATTTCTTGGATGGACGTACATTCCAAGGACGAATGAGTGTCTCAAATGAAAGTATTGAAAAATACTTGAAGAGGTTTGGTAAGCAAAAAACAATGCCTCAGAAACCAAGAGGTAGGGTTAGGAATTTTACAATTTCAGAAGCGGCGAGAATTGTTGGCTCTGAGAAAGAAGTTCACAGATTAATTCAAAATGGAACTTTAAGCGCAGGTATTGCTAATGGTGTCTATATAGTATATGGACACTCAATGATGACTTACGCAAAGGAGGGATTTTAATGGTACGTAAATTCATAGATGGAGAAGTATTTTCATCAAAGGAAGTAGCTGAACTGCTACGAATTGATATTGAGAGCGTATATCGCTTTGTTAGAGAAGGTAAGTTTATTGGCTTTAAAATCGGTGGCTCTCAATGGAGAATTACAGAATCTGACTTGAATGAGTTTTTGATTAATTCACGAGTTACGGCAAAGGTGGTGAAATAATGATATCACTTGAGAGTGGGGCATACGTGTTGGATAAGCTAGGTATTTATACTACGGTTGAAGGCATTCGTAAGCGTGTGATAAGTGGTCAAATTAAAAGAGCTTCATTAGATGAAGAGACCAGAAGGTATTTTAATAGCCGCTTTAATTACGGTATAGATGAGAAATCATTTATTGAGTTCCTAAAGTACAAAGGTTTTAACGAAGAAGATTATTATGGTCTTCTGTAGAAGAAAAGAGTCGCTTTTTAGCGGCTCTTTAATCGCAACAAATTATTACTTTATAACGACTATTATACTAAGTGAATATAGCATGTACCATCTGTGGGAACGGGAGAACACAATAAAAACCGTCCCGACTAATCATCGGTGTAGAGGCGTTAGAGGCAGACTCAATTTTTTCCAGTAAATCCGTCGTAGTGCCATTTGGCAGGGAACCTTGATAGAGTGGTGGTGAACCCACCCACGCAGTAAAGCTACACCTGGGTGCGTTAAATATCTCGAAGGCTGTGGATACCTCAAATCCATATCTTAGCGTTCTCCCTTAACAAGGGGAACGCTGTGTTTCCTAAATCCATATACCGCCGCTTGCGGCGGGGAAGTCCATGAAAGATAGAGGCATTACTCGTATAGGGGTGTATCTCTATTGCTGATATCCATGTATATATTAGTAAATATATGGTATAGTATGTATGAGGATAAACTTAAAAGAAATGAGGTTAACTTTATGGCAGTTCATGATATAGAGCAAGTTAGGGTAAAGACCAAAGCTTACCCAACTAAATACAATTTGACAAATACTGATGCTGACATGATTCATAGTGTAGAACATATTGGACAAACTATGGATAATCATTTAAAATCGAGTATAATTGAGAAATCGGGTAATTGGATTTCTTATAAGGAAAAATGGCTTAGCAATGAAGAGGGAACATTGCCCACTGATTTTTACAATTATAGCAGAGGAGACATTATTCTTGCTATTGATTTAGGAACGGTTAATATGGGAACAGAAATTAGGTATCCCCACCCATGTGTTGTTTTATACGATAATCGAGAAGACTGGGTTATTGTAGCTCCTATAACTGCGGCACAACGTAATAAGCAAACTGGAGAGGTAATCGTTCATGAGCCTTTCGAAGTTTTTATTGACGCACAAAGAAGAGCTCCTGTAGATAGAAATGAGTTCTATTTTAAGAAAAAATCAGTTGTTCAAGTTGACCAGATTTGTAGATTGAGTAAATCTAGAGCTATTAATAAGACTACGAGAAAGCTGAGAACAGATATATTGAATCAAATTGATAATGTTATTTTGAGCAAATATGTTCCGAAGAAAAATGATTTACTTGAAAGGTTAAAAGAACAACTTAACACAACTGATAAGTTAAATAGAGAGTTAGTTGCTAATGTTGAAGCTTTAGAAAATGAGAAGAGTGAGTTAAAGTTGGAAATTGAAAGATTAAAAAAAGAAATTGAAAAATAATTGAAATTTCATTGACATTAATCACTATTATACTTATAATTACTTTATAAGAGAGGCTAGGTAACACTACGCCAGATTTTGAAGAGAGGTCTTACCAATAGGTATGCACCAATTAGTTTAAGTGACTGTATACTCGCAAGGTATGCAGTTTTTCCATTTTTTGATTAGATATAGTTTTTCTGGGTAAAATTATGACAAGAGAGGTTGAGCGATTTGCTCACACCAGTTATGAGAGCTTGGTCGTACAGAAGTTTTGTATGCACCAGAGATGGATTGGTTGTGTACCCGAAAGGTATGCAACCTTTATTTTATGTGTGAATATATTGTAACAACTAGTTATGGTGTAGAGTTGTAAGGGAGTGATTGAGTGGAAGAGATTATATCATATAGTGTTGACTTAAGAGATGAGTTTATTGAACTTAATAATATTAAGAGTGTAGGTTATAGTGATTTCGTTAATGCAATTGGGAAGCAAACTCTTTTCAATTACACTCTCGATGCATTATTAGACTCTGAATACATTAAATTTAATGGAAAGAAAATTAGATTCAAGAAGAAGGTAAATCCATGCCAGTTTGCGGGATTTTTCTTCGAATACTTTTTTGCTAATCTAATTAATAATGATTATATAATGAAGGATAGACTATTTAGATGGACTTCAAGAATTAGGAAAGAAGAGTTCTGGGTAGATTATGGATATGACTCATATGAAGAGTTTTTAAGGTGTTTGTCAGTAGTTGCAAAAGGGTCATTAAAAGCACAAGTGTTCTTCCCAAATGATTATTGCAGTGCCTGCAAAAATGACATAATGTTCATTATAAAGGATAGAGAAAATGATTTGGAAGAACGTACATTATGTGGATTACAAGTAAAAGCGATTAACGGTTATGAAAATCGTGAGATTATAAAAAAAATTAGAAGTAAGAAGTATAAAAATGTACTTACTGTTTTACAGAATTCTGATGGAATACACAGTATATCTAGATGCAATAGTATTGTCAATAATTTAGTGAAATCAGGAGAAATTTCTTTTGATAAAGGAAATGATATTATGAGTAAAATTGTTTCTCCTTGGCACTTGGGTATTTCTCAAGAGTATATAAATAATCTCTATAAATATATAATTTACATTACTACAGAAGGGTTTAAACTTAAAGATTTCGAGTTCTACTGGTTGTTAAAAGTATTTGAAAAAATTGCACTAGCAGAAAGTGGTCAAAAAGTTATAACTACATCAGCTTAATGTAATTTAAATTTTGAATATGTTTGTTAGGATATCGCCGTAAGTAACTACAACCGACACTCCACACATGTTGAAGTCATATTGAGACTAACATTGAAAGATGGTTTATAACATTCGTGGCTGAAAATATTGTTAAAGTCAAAATGAGTAATTTTGAGAAGTTATACACGATTACTCATTTTGACTATTTTTGATTACAATTCAACTATTTCATAATTCTCTTTGATTGTAAATGAATTTCAAGTGTCTAATATTTAAATTTAGGGTTATAATAATATCAGGGAGGGCGTATGGAAGAAAAAAAAATATTTGGAATAAGTCTTATAACAGCAGTGGGGATTATCATCTTAACAGCAGTATTTGGTGGTTTGTTAAATGATATTGTACTATTAGAAGATCAAGGGGCAAGTTGGTATTATTGGAAGTTACCAAGCCGAGAATTAATGCCTATGCTAACTGCGTGGTTGGGTTATTTGCTTCATCAGATTTTTATATGGTATGGTATTTACAAGTTAAAATCAACTAGGGATAAGAAATGGAATAAAAGGTTACTTGTTATAAATGTAGTTTTTGTCTTTTTACACTTCGTTCAAACACACATCTGGTATGATGGCTTAGCCCAAGATGTTCCAGTATTTTCATCTCAGGGATCTGTTATAGGTATGCTTGTTTTAATTTTAATCATGGAGAATAAAAGGCGCGGTATCATCTTTGGGAGATCCTTTAAGGGATTTGATAGAGTACAGAAGTTCATCAGGGAATATCATGGGTTTTATATTGCATGGGCTATAACTTATACTTTCTGGTACCATCCAATGGTCTCAACAAGTGCCCATTTGGTAGGGTTCTTTTACTTATTTATTTTGTTTATACAATCATCTATGGCTTATACCAAGATACATACGAATACTTATTGGAAGTTCATACTTGAAGTATTAGTATTATTCCATGGTACAACAGTGGCAGTGGGTCAAGCTAATGATATGTGGCCTATGTTTGGTTTTGGATTTGCTTTTATTGCTGTGTTTACTCAAATCTATTCATTAAAACTAGACAAAAGAGTTAATTTTTTGATTCAGGTACTTTACATAATAGGTGCACTGATAGTATTTGGAGGAGGTATAGCCAACAAATCAATAGGTGATATTCATCAGATTATATGGATTCCTTTTGTTGAATATGCTTTGGTATTTATACTTGTTTTTATAGGTGAGCCTATATTGAAATTAATTAAGCTTAATAACTAATAGTCTAAGGGGTTCCTTTCATAAGAACGAGCCCCTTTATTTATATTTATTTATATAGCTTTAAGTCTATTTTGATTTCAGTTAATAGATTTGGAGTATTACATTTTGGATGCTGAGGGAGGTAACTATATTCTTCGACTATCATAAGCCCAATGTAATAAAGCTTGTCTCTGTTTTCTTCTACAACTCATATCATATTCAAAACAATTATTTTTTATAGCGCCAACATGTCTTCTAAAAGCCTTCCAACGTTTAATTTGTCTTAAATCCTCATTTGCCATTCTTCGGCCTAAGTAATAACGACAATACCACTGAAACCAACCTCTAGGATCTGATGGATGAATCCATCCTTTAGCTTGCCACTCACTAAGAGAGAGCGATGCATCAATTTTGAAGTAATTAAGAGAAATATCTTTTTTATCAGGTGAAAGCTTCGCTTCTATAAACCAATCATCTGGAAACTCTTTTCTACAGTCAGTCATATATTTTCCACCAAAGACACCTAGGGCGAGCATTTGCTTTGGTGTTAGTTCTGGTTTGAATTCGAGATGAAAATTCTTGCCGGTTGGTTCACTAAGATAATATTCGTATTTTTGCATTAGATCATCTACAATAATTCTTTGCATGTATTCATCCTTTCTTTTAGAGAAGTTTACAATAAAATATTTATTTTAAAGATTACAAATTTTGAGTTATCATAATGTGTTTTGACAATTATGATTTAAATATACTAGCATAAGGTAATGGTTTGTGTATTTTTTATTATAACCTGAATGGATTAATAACGATAGGGTATATATCATTATGAAATATATGTTGCTTATTACAACGCGTTAATTTGATATATAATTCATTTTGAAATATAATTGTGTTGTAAATACAATACTACGAGAGCTAAGGTGTGATATGTTTGATTTTGGTAAAAACTTAAGAGATTATAGGAAAAGAAAAAAAATTAGTCAGGTAGAACTGGCAGATGCTATTAATGTGAAACAAGGAACAATAGCCAATTATGAGAATGGTAATAGAACCCCTACTATAGAAGTACTTGTAAAAATAGCACAGTTTTTGGATCTATCAACTGACAAGTTGCTAGGTGTATCTAACACTTCACAGAAGAGTCTTTACAACATTGATTTTCAGTCAGAAGTGGATACAATAACTGAACTATTAGTTTCTAAGAATGATTATGAGGTTTTTACAAGAATAAAAAAAATATTTAAGAGTTGTAACAATTTAGTGATTATATTTGAACAAATACTTACTTCAGTGATGTATAAAATTGGAGATTTTTGGGAGGATGGCGAGATTTCAATTGCTGATGAACATTACGCTGCTGAGGTCATCAGAAAAATAATCAGTTGGTTATCTTTAATGATGATGGATGAGTATAAAAAAAAATATAAAGCAGTATGTATGGCACCATCATCAGAAATGCACACTATAGGTATTCAAATGGCTTCAGTGATCTTAGAACAAAATGATTATGAATCTTTTTATATTGGTAATAATTTACCAACAAACGAATTGATAAAGATTTTGTTATCTGAAAAACCAGACTTATTCATTTTATCTATCACAATCGAAAAGCATTTTGATGCAGCCATTAACTTGCTAAATGTTGTAAAAAATACAAAAGGTCTAGAAAAAATGAAATTAGCTCTAGGTGGTCAAGGTGTTAAAACCAAAGAATATAATCAATTCAAAGGTGTTAAATACATTAAAAATCTTGTGTTACTTCAAAAGTGGTTGATAGAAATAAACAGTGTCAATACTAGTCAAAATAAGGAGATTAATAATGGAAATAACAAGTAATCAAATCTACAATTCAATTATGCATGGTGCATATTCTGTCATAAAAAACAAAGAAGTCTTAAATAAAATAAATGTATTTCCTGTAAGAGATGGTGATACAGGTAGTAATCTTTCATCTATGATGCAAACAATCATTAGAGAATCAAAGGATGAAGGTTGTGTCAAAAAAACGTTAGAATCTATTGCAGATGCAGCTCTCTTTGGTGCAAGGGGGAACTCAGGTATAATATTTGCTCAGTACTTAAACGGACTAAGTGAATCTGTAACAGGTGACCAGAAAATTTCTGTAAAAGCTTATGCGAGAGCTTCTAGTTTAGCAGTATCTTATGCGTGCGAAGCGATCGAAGAACCAGTAGAAGGTACAATGATTACCGTTATGCGTGAATGGGGAGATGCGTTAGCAAGTGAGAGTCTTAATAAGAGGTCATTAGTAGAAATATTTAGAAATGCTTTTTCAGCTATTGAAGAAGCGTTGGAAAAAACTAAAAATCAATTAGAAGTTCTTAGGCGTGCAAATGTTGTAGACTCTGGTGCAAAAGGCTTTACATATTTCATAGAAGGCGTTCTCTACTATCTGGAAGGTGGCAAAGAGATACAATATAGTAATGAAATAAACTCATACAAGGATTTTGTTGATATTGAGTTTAATCATGAAGAACATAGGGATGAGAAGTACAGATATTGTACAGAATGTCTATTGGAAGGTCCTAATATAAACCGAGAATCAATACAGGACTTTATGAAAACAAAAGGAGATTCTCTTGTTGTTGCATCAAATAGAACTAAATGTAGGATTCACGTTCATACTAATGATCCAGCTGAAGTTTTTGATTATCTCTATAATGAAGGCGTCATAGTCTATCAGAAAATTGAAGATATGGTTAAGCAAAAAAATATAGTAAGTAGACAAAAAAGCAAAATTGCATTAGTAACAGATAGTATTGCTGATTTGCCTCAACGATTTATAGATGATCATCAGATTCATATTGTCAATCTAGATATATTGTTTGAAGAGAGAACCTATATGGATAAAATGACGATAAAACCAGAAAAACTTTTAGAGTTATCCAAAAATTCAAAAGTCTTGCCAACCTCATCACAGCCAAGTCCGAAACACATTGAAAATATGTTCAATTATTTATCAACTTATTATGACTCAGCAATTGTCATGACAGTATCAAAAGAATTGAGTGGCACGTATCATAACTTTAAAACAGTGGCTCACCAATATAAAGACAAATTTAGAATAGATGTTTTAAATAGCAAACAAAATTCAGTGGCTCAAGGATTATTGGTAAAAAGGTGTGCTGAATTTATTAATAAGGGGTATAAACATGATGAAATTATTGAGTCCATAAATGGTGACATAAAAGTAAGTAAAATACTTGTTCAAGTAAAAACAATTGACAATATGATTAAATCAGGAAGACTCAGTGTACGCCTAGGTAGTATTGCTAAACGAATAGGCATGAAACCAATTGTAACACTAGATTCAACAGGCAATGGAGGATTAGAAAGTATCGCTTTTTCAAGTAAAGGAAGTAACAAAAGGATTATATCACATCTTAAACAGCTTTTAAAAAAGTCATCTATACAGTCTTATGCAATTGTACATGTTGACAACTTAATTGAAGCTGAAGAACTAAAAAATCAAGTGCAAAGTGTAATTGGATTTGAACCTGATTATATTGAGGAAACATCTTCAATTGTTGCAGTTGGTGCAGGAAAAGGAGCTGTTGCATTAGCATATATTTTAAAGGAGGGCTAGTATGTATTTTGAAACTTTATTGGTGTTATTTGTATTCTTTTTTATCATTTTTATTGTAGGACAAATATTAAAAGATAACTCAATTGTTGATATTGGATGGGGATCAGGATTTGTACTATCAGCTGTATATACATTTTTAAGAAATCCAGACTCAGGATTAAAAGGTATTTTGATAACGAGTGCGATAATTATTTGGGGTACAAGATTAACCTATCATATTGCAAAAAGAAACATAGGAAAACCAGAAGATTATAGGTATGTAAATATGAGAAAAAGATGGGGAACTAAGTTTGTTCTAATCAAAGCTTTTTTAAATGTTTATTTTCTTCAACTTGCTATTCAATATGTGGTGACTCAACCAGTTATCTATGGTAATACAACATTACAAGAGATGAAGTGGTTTAACTTTATTGGTGTTGGTTTATGGATGGTAGGATTTTTCTTTGAAGCCTACGGTGATTATCAATTAAAGGAGTTCAAGAAGAAACCTGAAAACAAAGGAAAGCTAATGGACAAAGGGTTATGGGCACTGACGAGACATCCTAATTATTTCGGAGATTCAACCATGTGGTTTGGAATTTTCTTTATTGCAATTACAGACTTAAATGGTCTATGGACGATCGTTGGACCTAGTTTAATGACATTTTTTATAGTCTTTGTGTCAGGTGTCAAAATGCTAGAAAAAAAATATATTGGTAGAGAAGACTATGAAGCTTATAAGAAAAGAACAAATGCATTTATCCCATGGTTACCCAAAAAAGTTAATTAGAAAGGATATATTTCATGTTTACGATAATTAAAATGTATTTTACAGCATTAGCAGTGTTTTTTACAATTGATATTATTTGGTTAGCACTGGTTGCAAAAGATGTCTATAGACGGGAGTTAGGTTTTATTATGAGTAATAAACCGAATTGGCTTGCTGCCATAGTATTTTACTTGATTTTTATTGCTGGGATTGTTTTCTTTGTTATAAATCCAGCCATTGCAAAAGACAGTTGGACTTATGCTTTATTTGTTGGATTACTCTTTGGTTTTATAACCTACGCAACATATGATTTGACAAATCTTGCAACATTAAAAGATTGGCCGATCAAGATCACTATTATCGATTTAATATGGGGTTCATCTCTAGGTGGTTCGGTTTCGCTTATTACATACTTCATTATGAAGCTAATTAGTTAGATGTGATGATAATGAACCAATGGTATGCAAATATGTAATCTAAAGAAGTAGGTAAAAAACCTGTAGGCGCAACTAGAATGAATGAAAATTTAATACTTAGGGATTTACCAATAATAGAGTACAAAAAAATGCCAGACAAACTCAAAGGTAAAACGCCCAATCATGATATTTCAAATGGGATAAAATAAAGCTTTGGTAATATGACGATAAAAAGGAGACATAGATATGAATAAAAAGAAGAATTTAATTGCATCAGTAGTAGTTTTAATTACATATACAATTATGGTTGTTGTTAATAGCCTAGCCAACATTTTACCTATAAATGGTATTGGGACAGGTGAAATATCAGATTCATATCCCAATTTATTTGCACCTGCGGGCTTTACTTTCGCAATATGGGGTGTAATTTATATATTATTATTAGGACATAGTATATATCAATTGATTAATAGAGAAGAAATGTTTAAGAATGAAGATTTTAAAATGATAGGATTCTGGTTTGCATTTTCATCAATTATTAATACAATCTGGATCTTTACTTGGCATTATGAGATTATATGGTTGAGTTTAATTTTAATGATTATGATTTTAGTTTCATTGATTGCAATAAACTTTAGACTTAGAATAGCAGTTTTAACTAAAAAGGAAATTTTATTTGTTAGAACACCATTTGCTGTTTATTTTGGTTGGATCACTGTTGCTACTATTGCAAACTTCACCACATTTTTTGTGTCAATAAATTGGAATCAATTTGGTTTAACAGAAGTATTTTGGACTGTGACGATGATTATTATAGGTGCTTTAGTTGGGTTCGTATCTATGTTGTTTTATAGAAGCTTTTCGTATGGTCTTGTTATTATATGGGCATATTTAGGTATTGCCATCAAACATCTCTCAGCAGATTTCTTTGATGGCAATTATCCACAAGTTTTGATTGCAGCAGCAGTGTCAATTATTCTAATAGGACTAGGAGAAGTGATTTTATTAAAGAAACTTAAGTCTGAGGTTAAAAATAATGTATAAGAAAATGTATTTAAAACCAACCGTTGTTATCAGTAAATGTCTTGAGCATGGTCATTGTAGATATGATAGTAGTCAAGCTAGAAGCCCATTCGTAAAGACATTAGCACTGTATGTCAATCTAATCACGGTATGCCCAGAGGTTGAAATTGGACTACCGATTCCACGTGAATCTATTAGAGTAATCAAAAGTGATAACGAACACAAACTGGTCACTTCAATGAGCGGCCAAGATATTTCACTAAGAATGAAAACTTATACTGATGAGTTTATAAGTGACTATTCAAAAAAAAAAATTCATGGTTTCATATTAAAAAGTAAGTCACCTTCATGTGGTATAAAGGATGTGAAAGTATACAAGGCAGCTGGCAAGTCACCTTCTTTAGATGGGAAAGTTTCTGGCTTTTTTGGAGGTATGATTTTAGATTCTTTTCAAGGTCTTGCAATTGAGGATGAAGGAAGACTAACAAATTTTAATATTAGAGAACATTTTCTTACACGTATCTATATGTTTAGCTCATTTGAGGATGTTTTAAAGTCAGATTCTATAAATGATTTAATTAAATTTCACAGTCATAATAAATATTTACTAATGGCTTATCACCAGAAATATCAAAAGGACCTCGGTAGAATAGTTGCAAATCACGATGGGAAAGCTATTGATGTAATCTTAAAAGAATATTTTATCTTACTTAAAAAGGCTTTAGATAAACCCTTAAGACGAGGTACAAATATAAATATGCTGATGCATTTGTTAGGATATTTTAAAGACAAACTTACAAAAGAAGAAAAAGCTTACTTTTTAGATGTTCTTGAACAATACAGTTTAAAGAAAGTGCCCTTCAGTGTGCCGATAACCTTGATTCATTCATGGGTTGTTAGATTTGATGATCCATATTTAAAAACTCAAACAATATTTTCACCATTTCCAAGAGAAATTTTAGACGTAACTGATTCGGGTAAAGGGATAAACTAAAGGAGGTCAAGTATGAAAATAGCAAAAATTATTACATGGATTGGTTTAATAGCAATGACTATTGGATTATTGAACGGATTTATTAATGGGGATTTTTTTAATGATGGTAAGGAATTATTGGAGAATCCTTGGGGCATCATGTCAATGATTGATTTGTATGTTGGTTTTGTATTATTTTCAATGTGGATATTCTATAGAGAACGGAGTATTTATAAATCACTTTTTTGGATTATCTTGATGATGGTACTCGGATTTTTTACAGCCTGTATTTATGTTTTATTAGCGCTATATAATTCAAAAGGTGATTGGCATATATTTTATATGGGCGAAGCAAGGATTAGAATTTGATTCTATAAATATATTTTCTGATTCGTGTGTTCACTGACCTATGGTCAGTGGCAAGCTACCTAGAAGTTTAACTTTTGCCTTCTGCAAAAGTGCTTCTAGTCCCTTGCTTCGCAAGAAAAAAATAAAACAGAATAAGATTTTCAGTTAAAACTCATGTTTTTAATTATTTAAAGACATGAGTTTTTTTGTTTTTGAAAAATATTTCGTCACCCCCTACACTTTATTTTCGGCATATAAGTGAAGGGGTCTATATATTTTTTCGCCACCCTAGTAATATTTTCGCCTTATTAGTGGAAGGGTAAAAACTTTTTCGGCAGCTCCCCCTTCTTTTTCGGCTATATAGTAAGGAGGTGTTGTTCAATGAAGAATTGAAAGTTGTAAAAAATATTTTTAGATCTGAAGTTTAAAAGAAAGGAGTCACAATGAAATTTCAAAATAGAGATCATGAAGGTAATTTATTAAAGCTATTAGTAAAAGATCGATCACATCCAAGAGATAAAGAAAGACGTGCATTGTTTTATATCCTTGCAGGTAATGCAGATCTTTATTCAAAAGCAGATCGTATTTATGATTTTAATGAGCATTTGATCAAATTGGAGTGTTTAAATGATGGCAGTGTCGATTTATGTAGTAGTTCTAGGGCTTTAGTCAAGTTGGCTTATAACTTGTACAACGGATATGAAGAAAATGATTTTAGTCCTATGGATATATTCTCAAATCTTGATACTGAGAATTATCATTTGGCGATGGAATCACTCAATGTAAGATTTGGTTATACCACTGAGGAGAAAGTTATTCATGAAGATGATGAGGAAATGGAAATGTAGGTGATAGAGTGAAAAATGAATATATAGGATTCAAAGTATCTGAGTTTGATAATGAACGTATTCGCGCTAAGGCAATGAAATCTAAATTGTCTTTATCAGCTTATGTTCGTACATCAGCTTTAGAAAAAGAGATTAAGGTAATTGATGGTCTGCGTGAGTTGTTGCCAGAATTAAATGCTATTGGTAATAATCTTAATCAACTAACTGTAATCTTAAGAAAAAGATACATTGAGAATCCCAATTTAGAAGCTATTAAAACAGAGTTTGTAAAGTTCGTTGAACAAGCTTCTGATGTCTTAGATGGGAAGTAAATATGGCCATCATAAAAATGTCGAAGGTGAAAGCTGGCAAACCATCTTCTCTTAGGGCGGTTCTGGAGTATATCCAGAACCCTCTTAAGACAGAGTATGGCAGATTAGTATCAGCTAAGGATTGTTTATTGGAGTGTGCTTATGAACA